>OHET01000166.1_pt1 | contig 34579 bp, 26 predicted proteins | sample 1567351 | NCBI WGS metagenome assembly OHET01 (sample SAMEA3879529, study PRJEB24766) | human gut metagenome | biome: human-associated habitat; feature: feces | place: USA | collected 1985/1987
CTGTTGACTGTGAAACTGGCTTCTACTCGTTTCTATGACAATCTGCCGACTACCGGTAACGAATACGGTCGTGCATTCCGCGATATAGAACTGGAGAAACAGGTTCTTGAAGAAGCTCACCGCATCGGTTTGGGAGCTCAGTTCGGTGGTAAGTATTATGCTCACGATGTACGTATTATCCGTCTGCCTCGTCACGGCGCTTCTTGTCCGGTAGGTTTGGGTGTTTCTTGCTCTGCCGACCGTAACATCCGTTGTAAAATCAATAAAGACGGTATCTGGATTGAAAAACTGGACTCAAATCCGGGTGAACTGATTCCGGAAGAACTGCGTCAGGCTGGTGAAGGTAATGCTGTGAAGATTGATCTGAACCGTCCGATGCCGGAAATTCTGGCTGAACTGGATAAATATCCGGTAGCAACCCGTCTGTCTTTGAACGGAACTATCATTGTTGGCCGTGATATCGCTCACGCTAAGCTGAAAGAACGTCTGGACCGTGGTGAAGACCTGCCTCAGTATATCAAGGATCATCCGATTTATTACGCTGGTCCGGCCAAGACTCCGAAGGGAATGGCTTGCGGTTCTATGGGCCCGACTACTGCCGGCCGTATGGATCCGTATGTAGATTTGTTCCAGAGCCACGGAGGTTCTATGATTATGTTGGCTAAAGGTAACCGTAGCCAGGCTGTAACTGACGCTTGTAAGAAGCATGGAGGTTTCTACCTGGGTTCTATCGGTGGTCCGGCTGCTATCCTGGCACAGAACAACATCAAGAGCATCGAATGTGTAGAATATCCGGAATTGGGTATGGAAGCTATTTGGAAGATCGAAGTGGAAGACTTCCCGGCATTCATCCTGGTAGACAACAAGGGTAATGATTTCTTCAAGCAGATCAAACCTCGTTGCGCTGGAAACTGCAAGTAACCCTTTTTGTCTGAAGTTGCGTTAGGGTAACTTCAGACAGATATATAAAAGGAAAGCGTCTATCTTGAAATTATGGGAGATAGACGCTTTTTATTTAAATAAACCTTTAAATTAAAGTCGTTTAAGCAGGATAAATACCTTAAATAAAAGTCTAAATGAAGTTATCAAATAAAGTATTATTGGTGACTTCTTACCGTAGTTTGTTGATAACTCTATTGTTTGATATAATATCGATGCTGCTATTGATTAAAAAATTTCTTCTCTGAAGGTAGAAGCCGGAAGACCTTCTGCATTCATCAGATTTGCTCTAGTGAAGGGTTGCCAGCCATATCGGATAAAGTGTGGTGTCTTCACTTGCGGGCTGTGCAGTATGATGCGTTCTCCCTGGATGGTCGCTTTTGCCGGATAATACAGTCCGTCGGTTTCCGCTATTTCGAATCCGATTATTTCTTTTCCATTGGAAGGTTGTAGCCCTTTTCCGTATAGGAAATCTACCACGACCTGTTTCCCCTCAACCTGAGCCGATTTAAACAGTGGACCGGACGGAAGAAGGTTCGAGAAGCCATATTCCTTGTGTAGAGCCCAACGTGCCAGTCTTTCTCCGATTGGTCGTTTGTCTCGGGGATGTACATCCAGTGAGTCACCCTTGTCTGATGAAACGGCCATTCCTGTATGGGGAATCTGTTGCATCAGCTGTCTTTGACTGTCCCGAAACCACGGCCAAGACGGTCGGTTGAGACTTGACAGCTGAACAAAATAGAAAGGGAGTTCTGGTGATTGCCAGTTCCTGCGCCAACTTTGTACCAGTAGACTGAACAGTTTCTCGTGGGCTTCCATGTTATGTGCGTTCGATTCTCCCTGATACCAGATGACTCCTTTGATAGGGTATTGTTCCAACGTTTGGATTCCTGTTTCGTACAGGTAGCAAGGTTCGTATGGATGACGTTGCAGTTTGTCTGTTTTCTTTTGAAGATTGGTTAAGGCACGTTCGCGTACCCAGTCTTGGATGAAGTCGTTTTGTGTCCAGTCTCTCAGAATAGCAGGAAATTGGAATTCCAGTGTACTTCGGTCTATCCATGCTTCTGTTGGTGAACCACCTACAGCGTTACAGATTAATCCGACTGGTACGTTCAGACTATCTTGAATCATTTTCCCGAAGTAATAGGCTACAGCTGAAAATCCGGCAACTTGTTGTGGGGTACAAGGCTTCCATTGTGTAGGTTGATAATACAGCAAATGATTGACGGAATCCAATGCAGATACTTCCCATGCACGGTTATCGGTAGCCCATTTCCCTTTCAGGTGATATAGCCGGATATCTGTATTGTCTGCTATGGGAATATCTTTATCCGCTGTGATAGCTTGCGACAGTTGGAACTCCATGTTTGACTGTCCTGAACAAAGCCAGACTTCACCTGCCGCAACATGATGGAATGTCTGTTTTTGTTTATGAGTGGAAACAGTCAGTTCATAGTTGTTCCCGGCTTTGATAGGATGAAGTGTTACGCTCCACTTTCCGTTGTATCCTGTGGTAGCAGTGTGTTGTTGCCCATCAATGCAGACTGTGACTTTTTCACCGGCGTTGGCTGTCCCTTCTATAGTGAGAGGGCGATTGCGTTGTAGTACCATATAGTCGGTGAAGGTTTGAGGCAAATGTAGGCCTCCGAAATCTCCGGTAATGGCTGAATAGACGGTGTGCGCCAGTATACCGGCACCCTCCGGATTGGGATGAAGTCCGTCCGGGAAAAAGAGCGGATAGGCATACAAGGCTTGATGGAGGTCGATTAGTTGTACATCGGTTACACGGGAGATTGTTTCAATAGCCTGTTGGATGTCACGATGCCAGTCACGTGTACCGGATTCGAATCTCGGATGCCGGTGTGAAATAGGTGTCAGCCGGCATATCAGGATGCGACAGTGTGGATTGGCTTTCCTGCAGGAATCAATCAAGGCTAGATAATCTCTGACGAATTCGTCCCGGTAGTTGGGCCAATTTCTGGGGTCTGTATCATTAATGCCCAGATGTATCACGGCAATGTCTCCGGCAAATTCCATGGCTTTCTGGAATTCCGGCTGTTTCATGTAGGGACGGTGTCCGTGATTGAGTAATGTCGCTCCTGGCTTGCCAAAATTTCCTACAAGGTAATCACAACCCAATAATTGCTGCAGTTGTGCCGGATATGATTCGACTTGTGGATTCTCGGTACCTATACCGTAAGTTATACTATTTCCTATGCAAGCTACTTTTGTTGGTGAGTCAGCATGTGATAAGGAAGCTGTTAATAAGAGGAAAAACAGGATAAAGAAAGATTTCCGGTTCATAGTGTCAGTTTATTTCGGTTATAAATAGGGGGTGATGATTTCTTTCCATAACAGATAGCCTTTGCCCAACAAATGGAGTCCATCGTTGGTGTATTGTTTTTGCATCTGTCCTTCGGCATCGACGAAGTGTGAGAACAAATCGATGTATTGCACTTGTTCTTTTTCTGTCACGGTCTTGATTTTCTGGTTTATTTCCGGAATTTCTTTCCAGTGGCAAGTATGTTCATAAAATTTATTATAATAAGTGGTGACTGGTAACAGGCTTTGTACATAGATTTGTGTTTCAGGTGACACTTGCTTGATTTTCTGTACAATGAGTCGGATGCCAGCTGCAATGGTATCTGCTGGTTCGTTTTGTGGTACATTGTTGATACCAATCATCAGGAAAATTTTGGCTGGTTGCCCGTTTACAATAGCATCCAGTCGGTCGAATACACCTTGTGTCGTATCGCCACTAATGCCTCGATTCTTGACATGCGGATTATTGAATAATTCGTGCCATTCTCCTCCATCGGTGATGCTGTTTCCTATAAAGATGATATCTTCGGATGTAACAGGAAGACTCTCGAAAAGTGACGCACGCTGGTAATAGTAAGTGGAATACTTAGGAGATTTGTCCTGTTGTGCATAGAGTGTGACGGCTGTCAGCCAGGTAAAGAGCAATAAAAATGTTTTTTTCGTCATGTCCTTATTGTTTTTCGGTTTGTTGATGAGCAAACTAAAATCAACCCAAAAAGCGGGGAAACTTTATAGACCATTGTAACAGAAAGATAACAAGAGGATGCGTCGTATTGATGCATCCTCTTGTTGATTTTTTAAGAAATATTACCACTGGGCTTCATTCCCTCCATATCCTGGAGTTTGAAGCAATTTGTCGTCGTTATTCAATGTATTGATATCGACTGGCCATAATAGCTTATATGCTTCGTCTTTGTTGATAAGTGGAGTCTTGTTAGTTGGAGTTTCATTGTCTGGATAATTGGCTTCGGCTGAAAATGCTAAAGATTCTCCGTTTGCATCTTTCATTCGTACCACATCAAACCAGCGTTTACCTTCCCATACAAACTCTTTATCTCGTTCATGCAGGATGGCTAGTTCATTCTCAGCAAATGTACCGTCGTGGTATTCATACTGGCTTCCCCATTTATCCCCATAAGCACGTTTACGTACTTCATTGATATAAGAAGCACATGGATTACCAAGTCCATTCTCTATTTCAGCCATCATTAACAGTGCATCGGCATACCGGTATACAGGGTAATCAGTATCCCATATGCGTACTCCATTACTATTGATTGAACCAATAGCTTTTTTCATGGCAATACCAAAACCTTCTAACTGTTCGTTAGCATAGTGGTCCATAAATGTTTTGTCACGACGTGAATCGTCAGCATCGTATGTATCCCACAATGCTTTTTTGTATTCATGTAAGAATTGTCCTACATTTTGAATCTGTAGCGTATCTCCCATGACTTTTCCGTCTCTTCCATAGCGTTGCCCTTCAAACAAGTTGTTATAATAGATGAATGTACCCATTCCGGAGTCTGTAAATTCATTTTCTTTGAAACGTAACTGGAAGATGATTTCATTATTGTCTTCTACAGAGAAAACCTGTGAAAAGTCCGGCAATAAAGAATATTTTCCAATAATGGAAGATAAGGCTGTTTTGGCTGTTTCCAAATCAGCGTTTCCAGCAGCTTTATGGTCATAAGTTGTTACTTTAGCAGACCAAAGATAGATTTCTGCTTTCAACATCAATGTAGCTTGTTTAGACCACATGGATTTATCTGAAGATATTGAATTATTATTACCGTAGTAGTTTTCAGATTTATTGATATCTTCTTTAATGAACGTCATTATTTCTTCTGGGGTGGAACGGGCAGTGTACAGAGATTCCGGAGAAGGTTTTTCACCTGATAAGACTTTTACATCCGTAATCATTGGAACTCCACCGTAAGTACGGTAAAGCATGAAATAATACAGTGCTCTTAGTCCGTATGCTGTACCTAGATATGGAGCTTTTTCATCGTTGGTCATGAAATCACATGCATTTTCCACTTGATCTATGAAGTGGTTTATTTGCAGGATATTTGAATATAGACCGTTCCAAGAGCTGATACCTGTGTTGTCTGCGGTCAGCAGGTTTGTTCCAATAGGGCTACTATATGATAGAGAAGTACCTAAACAAGAAGTGCTGTTGCGCATAGTTCCTCCTCTACGTTCTCCTAAGACAAAGAACATATTATAACTACTTCGTAATTGTTGATGGAGTCCAAATATGTATCCTTCTACTTGAGCTTCTTTATTCCAGAAATTCCCGCTTCCATAGTAATCTTCAGGACTTAAATCCAGTGCATCGCAAGAATAAAGTCCTAATCCTAAAGCGCATCCTAATATGTATATTAATTTTTTCATATGTCAAAGTATTTTTTCTGTTAGAATCCAATGTTAATACCGAAGATCACTGTACGAGGTAATGGATATCCACCGTTGTTATCACTACTTTCCGGTGAATACATATGGTCTGCTTCTGTCCAGTATCCCAAATTTTGTCCGGTTACAGACAATTCTACATTACTTAGTCCTGCTTTGTTGACCCAGATGGAAGGTAGTCTATAGCTCAATGTTAGTTCACGCAAAGCTAGATAATTACCATTGTACATAAACATGGAGGAATTACGTGCATAGTTACGTTTTCCTAACTGGTCTGCCCAAACATAAGTCGGATAAATTCCATTAGGATTATCGGGTGACCAAGTTTTCTTGGTATCTTCGATGGTATTATAAGTTCCTTGCATGTTACCCATTATCCAAGGTGTTTTCCAGTCGATAACGGTAAATCCCAAAGCGTAGTCCAAACGCATAGACAATGTCAGTGATTTCCATGAAACATTAGTATTAATACCTCCAGTCCATTTTGGGGTCGTATTACCGATTTTTACTTTATCGTATTGGTCGATGATACCGTCACCATTTACATCTTTCCATTTTACGTCTCCCGGTTGAATAGGCAAAGCATTGGCTTTCTGCTCGTCTGTCAGTTTAGCCCAAGCATCAGGGCCATAAAGAATTTTGTTATTTGAACCGTTATTACCGATTGACTGGTCAATCAGGTTTCCTGGAATTTCGTCATAACTTTTGTAGATACCTTCAGCTTTGTATGCATAAATATCTCCTGGACGTTGACCTTCCTGATAACCACCTACCCAAATCAATTCATCACCATTGCCGCTATATACTTGGAATGCATTCTGGCGATTATTTTCCAGTCCATTATTCGGTAATTCCAGAATTTTGTTGATGTTGTAGGCTGCATTAACATTCAAGTCCCATTTCCAGTCCTTGGTGTTTAATAGCTTGAATCCGAAGTCCATTTCCAAACCTTGGTTTTGCAGTTTACCGTTGTTTGAAGTGATACTGGAAACACCAGATGATGCTGGTAATGGAATAGAGGCATATTTATTTTCGGTCTTACGGTTATAATAAGTCAGGTTGGCATTAATTTTATTTGCCAAGAAACTCAAATCCAAACCGACTTCAAAGGTCTGTGATTTTTCCCATTGCAGATAAGGTATTGGCAGGCTACCTAATAGATATCCTACATTGCCGTTATAAGTATTGGTACTATAAGAGCCTTGTACTGTATAATTGCCTACCCAATCTGCATTTACATTACCGTTCAAACCATAACTGGCACGTAATTTAGCAAACGAGATAATATCATTTAATGGTTCCATGAATGATTCTTTTCCGAATACCCAACCGGCAGACACACCGGGGAATATACCCCAGCGGTTATCTTTGGCTAACTTGGAGTAACCGTCACGACGCATAACCAAAGACAACAGGTATTTACTCTGATAGTCGTAGTTGATACGTCCGAAGAATGACATGATACGTTGGCGGGAATGAGAAGAATCGATATTACGTTTTCCTTCCCCTGGATCAGTCAGACCTAAATCTGCAAAATCATCTGTCGGAGCTCCTGAACCACTGGCACTGAATGCTTTGTAATAGGAATCATAATATTCGAATCCCAGCATAGCTGACAGATAATGATCTTTGGTTATCTGATAGTCATAATTTAAGACAGCATTATAAGTTTGGTCAAGTGTACGTCCGTAAGAGGCTGAAGTACTGCGCGTTGTATTTGTATATCCAGGACTTTGTAGATAATCTTTATAGAATGATTCGTATTTTTCTTCGGAGTAATACCAGTTGGCGGTTAATTTCAGTGATAATCCTTTCCATATATCGATATTGAAGGATTGCACCATGGTAAACTTGTCTGTATTATTGTCTTGTTGGAATTTGTCAATGTTGAATGCTTGGTTACCGTCAGAAGAGTTCGGACCGAGGAGCATTTCACCGTCGGCATTATAACCCCTGAATGTAGGAGGTAATGACAACATTCGGTTGAAGTATTCTACTTCTCCACGAGAACCCGGAGAAATTCCGTACCATTTTGCATCTGCAAAATTGAATGAAGAACTGGAAGTCAGCTGTTTTGCCAACCTGCCCAATTCCCATTACTGTCTTTATACACTTGAGATGCAGTTTGATAGGCTTTACGCATCCAGTAGATGTAATCTCCGGCATTCATGAAGTTGTAAGGATTATTGTAGTAGTTCAAACCGACTTTAGCCTTTACATTTACTTGCCCTTTACCTTCTTTACCTCGTTTGGTAGTAACCAAAATCACACCGTTATTAGCACGGGCACCGTAGATAGCTGTAGCACCGGCATCTTTCATGACTTCCATAGAAGCAATATCTTCAGGGTTAATGTCACTTAAGCTACCTCTTACTTGTCCGTCTACAATGACAAGTGGTGAACCTGAACCGTTGTAGTCTGTACCACCACGTAAAATAATAGTTGGTGTTGCTCCTGGGTCACCGGATGTCTGCATAACACGTACACCAGATACGGCACCGGAGAGAGCTTGTGCTGGGTTGGAGAACAAACCGTTCTTCATAACATCACCTTCAACTTTTCCGATAGAGTTAGTTACTTTTGAACGTAACTGTTTACCACCGTAAGCCAATACCACCACTTCGTCCAAAGTCTGTGTATCATCTTTCAATATAATATTAAGAGCTTGTCCGTTCCATTTTACTTCTTGTGTAGCATAACCTACAAAGGAGATTTCGATGATTGCTCCTTTCTGTACTTAGGGATAGAGAAATCTCCGTCCAGACCTGTGATGGTTCCATTGGTAGTTCCTTTTACAACTACGGATGCTCCGATAACTGTTTCACCCGATGCGTCTTTTACAACACCGGTACATGTCGATTGTTGTGTAATATGATCCACTGCATCGACTTCTGGTGTAGCTAATGCATAAGCAGAACCTGTTGATATCAAGCCTGTTAAGGTCATTAGCATGCTCACTGATTTGAAAGGTTTTAGCATGGTTAACAAATTTAAAGTAGAATATTAATTGTTAATTTAGAGTTTTTTGTTTGCAATAGACTTTGTAATATGCTCATTATTAATTTCTGCAAATATATAAGTTGTTTTCTTAATATCAAAGAATAAAAGAATTATTTTTATTAAATACATTGTAAATTCGCTTGTATCTTTTTTAAATTGGCCAAAATTTATATTTTCTGTTTATAATTGGCAAGGGTACAGCTTTCTGTAAATAAAATGAGTCTATCTGCTTAAAATGTAAAACAGATAGACTCTGATGTTGATCTCTAATAGATAAAATAATAATTAACTATGTAGATCACTGCTTCTTATTCTTTTATAATGTCTTTCAATTTAATGCTTTGAAAAGTCATATGGGCTACACTACTTTCATAGAGTATGCCGATGGTTTCCTTGTCAATCATGGTAAGACAAGAATATCCCCAGTTATACCCTTCGTCCAATAACAGTTGGTGTTCCGGTAGCCAGGTGTTTCCACCGTCCATGCTTATTTTAATGGTAATGTCTTTTCTTTCGGATGTACTGTTCGGATTAGAGAAAATCAATAAATCCTTGCCCAGTATGTTGTCTTTTGCCGGAACGCTGATGAGGCTGGCCATACATACCGGTTCTCTCAGGGCTGTGCGTGAGGATTCATGCTCTTTCCAGGTTTTACCCAAATCAGTTGTTGTATAAACGGCACGGCTTCCACCACGGTTATCACGCATATTCAGCATCAGGACACCTGGAGAAACCTCGGCTACTTGCGCTTCTGTAGTATTGGTACGTGCATGGTTGTGGATGTGCCAGTTTTTTCCACCGTCTTTGCTATACATGATACCGGCGTTTGGTATACGAGTTTTATCAATGAACTGGATAGGGAATACCAATGTCCCATCGCTCATGGTGATACCTCGTCCCGGTCCCTGCAGTAAGAAATACCATTCCGGCTTTTTCACCTGTTCAGTGATATTGATAGGTTCCGACCAAGTTTTCCCATCATCGGTGCTCTTAGCCAAGACTAACTGTGCGGTGATATTTCTGTCCATTCCCTGATGGGAACTCCACCAGGCACGTTGGTTGCCCATACCGTGAGTCCATGCTGCCACTATCCATACAGTATTGGTCTTAGTGTCCACTAAGATAGAAGGGTCACCGACACCGTTCTGTGCTGAAGGTAGTCCGTCGTGTTCTCCGAAAGAGAGTGGAATACGCATCTTTTCCCAAGTCTGCCCTCCGTCTGTACTGCGGCTGAGACCTATGTCGATGTGTTCTTGCAAATCTACACTGCTGTTGTAGCGTACATCGTATACACCCAACAAAGTCCCTTTATTAGTGGTAACCAGTCCCGGGATACGGAATGCGGCTGAGCCGTCATCGCCAGCATGGCGTACACCTACTCCCAAACGGCGGGTAACAGGGCTTTCCGACGCATCTTTTACCGGATTGATTTTTCCGTCGGCCACTGCTTGGGTAATTTCAGCAGTAATCGGGGTATTCAGATTTGTATTGGGTTGCATTTCCAGACTTACCCAAAAGAAGTTGATACCAGGGAAAAGATTTTGGTTGCCTTTCAATGTTAAGGTATGACTGGTTGGCTGGCATTCGTCTTTCTTGATGGAGTAAGACGGGTTGGCGGCCAAGGTTTTTCCCGGAGTATGACTGGAGATATATTCTACGGGAGCGAAACGCTTTTTGCCTCGGTCTTGAGGGGCTTCTGTACCGCTGTAATAGAGTTTGACAGATTTGATGGCTGACAGAGGAACGTTCTTATCAAATGTTACGGTCACTTCGTCCAGCGTCTTGGTATCTTTAGCATCCATCCTCATATAGAAGAGTACATTGTCGTTCCGTTCCAGCAGGATGGGAATCTGAGGAGCTTTCGTATAAATGGTGTCTGCCGCCTGGCTAGCCATGGCTGCCAGCAGACCTAATGTAAGAGAGAAGAATCGCTTCATAATCATGTGTTGTTTGGTTATAATTTGACTTTTCCGATAAGTTTTCTGATTTTTCCTTCGCCGATGACCGGAGCGTGCGGGTCTTCGGGAAAGACGATGGCGAACTGTCCAGGTAACAGATTTACATACGTAGTAGGTTTATCAGTATATAATGCACAGTCGCCTTCCGCCTGATAAGGTTGTTTTTCTTGTGTCAGGTCTTCGATGGCTTTCCATCCGATAGTTTCCTTTCCCTCCAATAGGATATGTACATCAATGTATTCATGGTGCAGTTCCAATACTTGTGTTTCGGCAGTTACACAGGTCGGATTCACATTGTTGATAAACAGTTTGTCTCCTTCCAGTTCAATACGTCCGCAGGGTGTATGCAACAGGTCATGTGTCTTTACATAATCGAAAAGCTTCTTGAAGAGCGGGTGGAGAGATTCTATTCTTCCGCTGTTCTGTAAGTTGGATATTATCATAGTCTTTTTTCTTTGGTTATTCTACATTGTCAGTTTTAGGACGCAGGAAATACAACTGGGCACAGAGTGCAACTACTACCACGATGGCCAGCATAGCGAATCCCAGTCCTAGATTACCTCCGTCGCCCCATTGGCCCAGCAGGTCAGTGATGGCTGCGCCGGCAAATACTCCGGTCATGTTCATTACGCCATAAGCGGTAGCTCGTTGTTTGGCTGAAACGAATTGGCAAAGAATTGGCATGTTATTGGCATCGAAGATACCATAACCGATACCGAACAGCAGACCGGCACCTACTACGGCTACCAGGCTGTGTCCGAATCCCAACAGCAGCAGAGAAGGAATAGTCAGTCCCAACCCGATAGCACCTGTATAGATACGTCCACGAAGGTTACGTTGTACCCATTTGTCGGATAGCAGACCACCTGTCAATACACCGATAAACGATGATACGGCAATGGTAATGGTAGAGAGTGGTCCCGCTTGTGACATAGGTAGATTCAGGTTCTCGGCAAACAGAGTCGGCAGCCAGTTCTTGGTGGCCCATCCCGGCAGACTCGGTGCGGCAAAATACAGCAGGATGACCCAAAAAGCGATGTTGCTGAACAGCATCCGCAGGCTCTGGAAAATGTTGACTTTCTGTTCGTCTGTATCGGCAGTCTGTACAGGAGTTACAGGTTCACTCTTCTTGTCACGCAGGAAAAGCATCAGGATAATGGCGTATGCGATACCGATGATTCCGAACCAATGGAAGGTGGTATGCCAAGAGAAAGCAGCTGCTACTGTGGCACCGAAACCTCCGATGGCTTGTCCGGTGTACAGGCCGGTCATGTGAATACCTACGGCCAGTGAGCGGGAACGTCCGGTGTGATAGTCAGCTATCAGAGAAAGGCCTGCTGGAATATAGAGTGCTTCGCTGATTCCCATCAGTGCACGCAGCCAGAACACCTGGTTGAAGGTATCAGCTACTCCCATCAGGTATGTAACTGCCGACCAGACGAAAAGACTGCATACGATCAGCCATTTCCGGTTCAGTCTGTCGGCTATCAGACCTGCTACCGGACTCATCAGACCATAAATCCAGAGAAAGACAGCCATAAGCCGACCGAAATTTGCTGCAGACTGTAATTCTGTGATATCAATCTGCATCGAATCTTTCATGGTACTGAGCATTTGTCTGTCCATATAATTCAATAATGCGACACCCCACAATAAAGCGACGACAATCCAAGGGTAAACGTTCGATTTTTTCATAAGGAAGATTAGGTTTGGACGGCTGGAATCAGATTGTTTTCTGTATTCCGGGCAGTTATTTTTTCAGATAGTAGAATTTTGGTTGTAATGGTAAGTAATGAAGTTTTGGACTTAAAGGTTTGAAAAGGTCTTCAGACCCATCCGGAAATCGGAAAGGGTCTGAAGATCATATTAAAAATACAAGAATGAGAAATTACAGTTCCGTCAGGATTTCCTTGCACAAGGTATATCCTTTTGTCATCATTCTGGGAATATGGAAAGGCCCTTTGAAAAGATTGCCTTTGGCTGGTTGGGCTACACTACCATCCCGGTGCAGGTAACCGAACCATTCTCCGTACTGTGGATCAGGAAAATGGGCATAGGTCCATTCGCTTATCTGGCGGTGTTTTTGCAGATATTTCGGGTCTTTGGTAATCTTATAGGCGTATAGTGAGGCGATGATTGCTTCTGTCTGCGGCCACCAGAATTTCATGTCCTGTGAGTAATCCTGCGGAGGCAGGTTCTTGCAGTCTCTGAAATTGATGATACCTCCATATTGGGGGTCCCATCCCCATTCCCAAGACCAGTTGAAAATGGTCAGTGCCAAATCTATGATATCTTTGTCCTGGTTACGGTCCATGGCGACATCCAGCAGGAACCAGGCTGTTTCGATGCAGTGGCCCGGGTTGATGGTACGTCCATTGATGGTGTCAATGAATTCTCCTTTTGGCCCGACTGTTTCCAGTAGGGCTTTGAATTCCGGGTGGATGAAATAGTTTTTCAGTGCATGCAGTGACGTATCAATCTGTTCGTCCAGTTCCGGATCATCGATGACTTTTTTGATGCGTGAAGCTACGTTGATGAGAATCATGGTAATGGAGTGTCCCTGTGCCTGTACGGTCGGCAGATACTTCGGATCCAGAATTCCCGGTGTCTGCAGGAAACGGCGCATGTCCTTGAAAATCTTCAATGCTTTTTCCGCGTAGCTCTTGTCTCCGGTGGCGAGGGCATATTCTGCCATGGCTATGGCGGCAAAACTTTCGCTGAATACGTATCTTCTCATGCGTAACGGGGTGCCGTCGGCAGCTACTTCGAAATACATACGTCCGTTGCGGTCAAAACAATGTTCTTCGATGAAGTCGAGGGTAGATTTGGCCGCTTCAAGCCATTCCGGGCGTGCTTCAATATTGTTGTAGGCATAGCAGCAGGTAAATGCAAAACGTCCTTGGAACCAGACAGATTTAGTACTGTCCATCAATTCTCCGTTCCGGGCAACACATGTGTAGATACCTCCATGCTCTTTATCGACTCCGTAGCGGAGCCAGAACGGCATGATGTTGGTCAGCATGTCTGTCTTGTACAGTTCTGCCCAGTAGTTTAAATAGGTGCGGGTATCCATCATATCAGAATTTGTTACAGCGTTCAAAGAAATTGATGGCTTCCAGTTCGGCCTTCATGCGGGCTTCTTCTTCGTCGGTCATATTCTGGAACGGAGTACGGTTCTTACCCAGATCTAGTCCGATTAGTTTCATGATACGTTTGCCGCCCACGATGTTGCCGCGGTAGTGGCAGATAACATTGATGACTTCCTGTGAGAAGTTCTGCAGTTCGCGTGCTTTTTCGATATCGCCGGCTTTCCATGCATCGATGATTCCTACCAGGTTGATACCGTTGTAGTTGGTTGTACCGCCGATACCACCTTGTGCGCCGCCCATAGCCAATGAAGGAAGGATGGTTTCGTCCTGACCATGCAGCATGTCGAATTTACCGTTCTTGTAAAGACGGCACTGATTGTATTCATAGATACTTTCGTATGTATATTTGATTCCCGCAAAATTCGGAATACGTCCGTCTACCGCTTTCAACAGTTCTGTCATTGGCAGGAAAGCACCGTTGAATGCCGGAATGTGGTAGTAGTAGAACGGGAGATTCGGAGCGCCGGCAGCGATTTCTTCGCAATATTTCACCAGTTCTTCGATACGTCCTACTTTCGGGAATGGAGGAGCCATGGCACCGATACCCCATGCACCGATTTTCTGGGCATGTTCGGCCAGCATTTTGCTTGCCTTTACGCAGCAGCTTCCTACGTGTACGATTACTTTGAAGCCTTCAGGTGCTACTTCCATCCAGCGTTCGGCCAGTTTCATACGTTCCTCTTCGGTCAGCATGTAGCCTTCACCGGATGAACCGTTGATAAATACACCTTTCAGACCGTTTTTGGCCAGCATTTTGGCATAGGCTTCAATCGGTTCATAATTTACTTCTCCATTTTCATAAAACGGAGTAAAAGGGGCATCGATTAATCCAATGATCTTTTCCATAGTCTTCGTTTGTAAAGTTGTTTATTAAGTATCGGCAAAAGTACTAAATTGCTTTTTAAAATACAACAGATTTATTGCTTTGTTTTTTAGAAATACTTACGTTTTTATATAATTCAATAAGAAAACCGATTATTTCAATAGGTCTGATAAGGAGATAACAGGAATTTCCGCTGTGCGGATTCCTGGTTTGATTTCTCCACAAATCATGTAGAGTGTGTTTCCTTTCCGTAGTAATACGCCTCCCGCTTTCGCCATTCCGGCTACATGCGGTATGATTTTCCAGGATTTGTCTGTCGTATGGTAGATGAGGAGGTCATCGTGGAATTGATACCATGTCGGTTCGTGCTTCAGGTATTGGTCGTCTTGTCGGCCTTCCATCGCTTCTTTAAATAAAGGTGCGTATACTCCACCGGTAAATATCAGGTAATCATCGTATGCAATCCCTGATGAACCTACCAGACAGCGAGGGGTATTGTCCGGATAAGGAGGAATGGATGTTTCTATCTTCCACTCTTCGGTAGATGGGTCGTATCGCAGAATATCGGTAGACAGCGTACATGTCTTGGTTGTGGAATCGAAAGCGAATCCTCCTGCCAGATACAGGAAATTGTCTGTGCCGACAAGAGTAGGCTGTACCCGTTGTTTCCCGGGATAATCGGGAAGTTTTTTCCATGATTCAGGTTGTTCCATAGATAACATGTAGAGCGCTTTCTTCTGTTGGGGCTGATTCCCTCCGGTAATGTACAGTATATTTCCTATGCGAGCAGCTGCCGCATTGTCTATACCGACAGAAAGAGAGGGGAGATTACTGATGAGGACGGTTTCAGGATTGGAGTGTGATATTTCGATTCGGAATACAGCAGTCGAGGTAGAGTCATTGTTCATACCTCCGATGCAGACCAGTCCGTCTTTGGTTTCTATTGATGCTCCATATGCGACAGGGATAGGAAGGGGTGTCTGTTCTTGCCATTGTTTGGAAGTATTGCCTGGTGTCAGACTGTATATTTGTGAATAGTAGACTTTCTTTCCTCCTTCGGCTGCCGGTTTATCCGGAAAATTACAACCGCCTGCTACAATCAGTACAGAATCTACAAATCCGGCAAAAGGAGCCGACACACCTTGTCGGATAGGGTAATCGGGAATATGGGTTCCGGACTTTTGTGCGGATGATAAAGAAGGAACACAAACACTTAAAAAGGAAAAGAAACAGAGACGGAAGAAGGTTTTCATGTTTAATAGTTGTTTAATTTGTTCCGAATATAATAAGAATCAGGGAATTTTCAAAACAATGATGTACCTTTGCTGTCGAATTAAAATCTATTATTATGCCGCAACATCATTTATTGCTCGAAATAGCCCGAGGTGCAAAGAGCGCAGTCACCAAGAAACGCATCATTACATATTATATGTATAACCGTTCCTCTACGATTCCGGATTTGGCGAAGGAACTGAATTTGAGTGTACCTACGGTGACAAAGTTCATCACAGAAATGTGCGAGGATGGTTTTATCGTCAACTATGGGAAATTGGAGACCGGGGAGGGAAGGCCGCCGACACTGTATGGGCTGAATGCTGATTCCGGTTATTTCGTGGGTGTAGATGTCAGAAAAACAGATATTAATATCGGTCTGATGAATTTTACGGGTGACATTATTGATGAGCGGGTGAATATTCCTTTCCGGCTGGTCAATACGCCCGAAGCACTGAATACGCTTTGCGGACAGATACAGGCTTTTATAGAAGACAATGCGACTTTACGCGACAAGATACTCCAGATAGGAGTCAATGTGTCGGGGCGTGTCAATCCGGATTTGGGCTATAGCTTCAGTCTGTTTAATTTTGAGGAGCGCTCTTTGAATGAAGTGCTGACTGAAAAGATAGGAATCCCGGTAAGTATAGATAATGATACCCGTGTCATGACATACGGTGAATGTATGAAAGGTGTGGTAAAAGGTGAAAAGAACATTGTTTTTGTCAATCTGAGCTGGGGCTTGGGAGTCGGTCTGGTTATTAACGGACAGCTTTATGCCGGTAAATCCGGATTTTCCGGTGAGTTAGGCCATTTCAGTGTGTTCGATAATGAAATACTTTGTCATTGTGGAAAGAAAGGATGCCTGGAGACCGAGGTCTCGGGGATGGCTTTGTACCGGAAGCTGTGTGAACAGGTAGCTGAGGGGAAGAGTTCTATTTTGTCGGAGCGGATTTTGGCTGCTAAGGAATCTGTGACTTTGGATGACATTATCAAGGCTACCAATAAAGAAGACCTGCTCTGCATCGAACTGGTGGAAGAAATAGGAATGTTACTGGGACGCTATTTGGCAGGAGTCATTAATCTGCTTAATCCGGAGCTGGTGATTATCGGTGGGTCACTTTCGGCTACAGAGGATTATATTCTGTTGCCTGTAAAGGGAGCTATCCGGAAATATACGTTGAATCTGGTCAACAAGGATTCTTCTGTCGTCTTGTCCAAGTTGAAGGACAAGGCTGGAATGATAGGTGCCTGTCTGTTGGTGCGTAGTAAACTGTTTGAGGATTAAATTTATGAAAATCATTCAATTTATAAAGGACTGGACACTCCCGATAGCTATGTCGTTGGGAGTCATCCTTTATTTTGTGTATGTCAATCTGCCTTTTCTGGCAGGTACAAAACCATTCGTCAATCATGCGGTTGCGATTATACAACCAGTCTTGATTTTTCTGATGTTATTCCTGACCTTCTGTAAGGTCGATTTGTCGGAGTTACGTCCGTGTAAATGGCATGTCTGGCTGTTGCTGGTGCAGGCCGGAAGTTTTTCATTGTTGGGAGGAATCCTGTTGCTGTTCCGCGATATGGCAGGCGGAGTTTGGATGGAAGGGGCGATGCTGTGTCTGATTTGTCCTACAGCCACTGCTGCGGCTGTGGTTACCCGTAAACTGGGTGGTGATGCCGGTCATCTGACCTCTTATACCATTTTAAGTAACTTGTTGGCGGCATTTCTGGTGCCTTTGCTAGTTCCGTTGGTACATCCTAATCCGGATATGACTTTCTGGGGAGCTTTTATTCTGATATTGGGTAAAGTATTCCCGTTGCTGCTGTTGCCTTTTGTTGCGGCAGTGCTGTTGCGGTATCTGTGGCCTGCCATGCATCATCGGTTGGGCGAGTTCCATAACCTGACTTTTTACTTGTGGGCAGTGGCTTTGATGTTGGCTATTGCGGTAACGGTACGCAGTATTATGCATAGCGATTATTCATTCGGTTATCAAGCCGGACTGGCCATTGTTTCTTTGATTTGTTGCGGGCTTCAGTTCTGGATAGGAAAGCGTATCGGCCGTGTCTATCACGATTCCATCAGTGCCGGACAGGCATTGGGGCAGAAGAATACGGTGGTAGCCATCTGGATGGGATATACTTTTCTGACTCCCGTTACAGCCGTGGCTGCCGGTTTCTACAGTGTATGGCATAATGTAGTCAATTCTTATCAGCTTTATCAGCAGCGGAAGCGGGAAATGGTTCATTTCTGAAAAAGTGGTTTTTAATCGGATAATAACATAAACAGGTGGAAGAGGTCGGTCGCGCTTCTTCCACCTGTTCCGTTTCTGTTTGTTTCTTTTTTAGATTTTCCGTGTCAGGAACGTATGTCTTTTACATGTGGAATGTAGGTCCTGCGGTCTGAAAACATACGTTTTGTGGAAGTAGAACGAACACAAGATGGGTACGTCTGAGAGAATGAATGAAGGAATATGTGTGATCTCAAGTGGCTGGATGATGTCTGTCGGCTGCAGGTGATAGGATGTATCTGTTCGTTGTGTTATAAAAAAGCGGAGATGCACCGCATTCGGTACATCCCCGCAAGAATTGAGAAAGAGTGTGTGTTTGTCAGATTGTATGTTCTGTCAGCATTTCCGGGTGCCCCTCTTGAGGAACGTAATCTCCCTGGAAGAAACGGCTGGCACGTAGCAGGTGACGCCAGATGCTTACTAATTCCTGGGTTTCCTGTAAGATGTTCAGATAAACCATGGATACTTTCAGGCGGTTGCTGTCACTTTCCTGCATCCGGTTCATCTGCTGTTTACGTAAGGCAGAGATGGTATTCTTCAGCTCATCGCCTTTCTTCAGGATATCGTCGGCATCGTCGTATGTATTGTTTTCGATGGCAGACTGGGTACGTTCCATCAGTTTACACAGTTCCTGGCGTACACCTTGCAGCTCTGTTTTACGTTCCGGAGTAAGTGGATTGAAATTATTGTCTACATGCTCTTTGCAGGGCTCACCGATACGTTTCAGACAGTACATCATCTGTTCACAGCTGTTGCTACCCAGATGGAACCAGGTATTCTTCTCGATAGCCGTTGTGATAGGTATTCTGCGCAGGCCTAATATTTCTTTCCGGCGGCGTTTCTTCAACATCTTCCGCTGGTCATCGGTAGCATTAACAGCTTTACGCAGACTCTTCAGGTCTTCGTTGATGAATCCATCGGTTATCTGGATATAGGCTTTTTCAGTGAATCCGATGTAGCTGGTGAGTGTTTCCTTTACGTGCTGGCGCAGGAGTGAAAGCACTTCGTTCTTGTCCTTGCTGCTCATCATGCGCTTGAAAATGTCATCTTGACCTTCAGCCTGTTCTTTCTGTTTGTATTTGATGTTGCTGCGAATCAGGAGGAATACGGCTACTCCGATGAAGATGACCATACCTACAAAGCTGGTATAGAACATGATGAATGTGACGAGGGCACATACGATGAAGGCTACGAAAGCGGTGATGAACCATCCGCCGATGACTGAAAGCATACCGGTGATACGGTATACGGCGCTTTCACGTGTCCAGGCGCGGTCGGCCAATGAACTACCCATGGCAACGATGAAGGTTACGTAAGTGGTGGAAAGCGGCAGCTTCATGGTGGTACCGATAATAATCAGCAGGCCGGAGAGTACCAGGTTGACGGAAGCACGTACCAGGTCGAAGGCAGCTCCGTTCTCCAGGATGATTTCGTCTTTATTGAAGCGGCTGTCAATCCATCGGCGTACACCGGCTGGAATGACTTTGACCAGAAACTCGTTGATGGAAGTGGCTCTGCGTACGATGGTACGGGCCAAAGCAGATGAGCCGAACATTTCGTCGCCTTCCTCCTGACGGGCCAGGTCGACAGAAGTCTTGATAACGTTCTTGGCCTTTTTCGATGTAGCCAGTGCGTATACCATGATGATACCTGAAAGGAAGAGGAAGATGGCCGGTGTCTTGGCCGATGACATCAGTGAACTCATCATGAAGTGATGGATGTCTGTTCCATTGGAGTTGGCCACGTAGTCGGTATAGGCAGAGAAGCCGGCCAAAGGGACACCGATGAAGTTCACCAGGTCGTTACCGGCAAATGCCAGGGCCAGTGAGAAGGTTCCCAGCAGGACAATAATCTTGAATACATTGATTTTACACCAGTGGAGAATCTGCATCAGTACAGTGAACCCGATGAAGCAGGCGGTCATCAGTAGGGTTGTGTTCTCTTCAATCCAACCTTTGGAAGCGTCGGTCATGAACGGAGCGCTTTTCAGACCTTTAATCAGAATAAAGTATAGTAGCGAGGTAACGGCGATTCCTCCGAAGATACCGATGGTCCATGACAGGTGTTTCTTGTAGTTGAATCCGAAGATGATACGGGTGATGTATTGCACGAACGTGCCGACAATGAACGCAATGGCGACAGAAAGGAAGATACCCATGATGACGGAGAGCGCTTTTTCCGTATTCATCATATCGCCCAACGTGAGAAGACCGGTCTCGTCGCCCATGATTTTCAGCAAAGCCAGGATAAATGTTCCTCCTAACAGCTCGAATACCATGGATACGGTGGTTGAAGTCGGTAGCCCTAATGTATTGAAGACATCGAGCAGGACGACGTCGGTCACCATGACAGCCAGTAAGATACACATGATTTCATAAAAACTGAAATTGACCGGTTGGAAGATGCCGTGACGGGCGATATCCATCATACCGTTACTTAGAATGGCTCCGATAAAGACCCCGATGGCAGCCACGATGGTAATGGTCTTGAAGTTGGCTACCTTGGCTCCGACAGCGGAGTTCATGAAGTTCACTGCGTCGTTACTGACGCCCACCAGCAGGTCGAACACTGCCAGCATAAACAGGAATATGACAATCCCCAGATAAATTGTTTCCATACTTGTACTCTCTGATTTTTGCCGCAAAAATAGGAGTCTCATGTTATAGGAAAAAGACATATATGTTACATTTCTGTTACAAAACGGGGCCGGAAGGAAAAGGGGGTGTCCGGTGGCAAGGTAAAATTTATGTGAGAAACTGGTTTTCCAAAATTGCAAGATATTTTCACGTAAATATCACCTATTTATCAACTGAAAATTTGTAAATTTGCACCCAAATCTAAAATCTATAGTAATGTCAGAGTCAAAGAGAATCAAAACCGCGTTGATTTCGGTTTATCACAAGGATGGTTTGGATGCAATACTTGCCAAACTGCACACAGAAGGAGTTGAATTCCTGTCTACAGGTGGAACCCGTCATTTCATCGAATCGTTGGGTTATCCGTGTAAAGCAGTAGAAGATCTTACTACTTATCCTTCCATTTTAGGGGGACGTGTAAAGACATTACATCCGAAAATCTTTGGAGGTATTCTGTGCCGTCGCGAACTGGAAGAAGACCAGAAGCAGATTGCCCAGTACGAGATTCCGGAAATCGACCTGGTTATCGTTGACCTTTATCCGTTTGAAGATACTGTTGCTTCGGGTGCCGAAGAACAAGCTATTATAGAAAAAATCGATATCGGTGGTATCTCACTGATTCGTGCCGCTGCCAAGAACTTTAACGATGTGGTGATTGTGGCCAGCAAACACCAGTACAAACCGTTCTTGGACATCCTGAATGAAAAGGGTGCCGTAACTACCCGTGACGAAAGACGCTGGTTCGCACGCGAAGCTTTCGCTGTTTCTTCTCACTACGATTCAGCCATCTGGGGCTATTTCGACGGAGGAGAAGGTACTGCTTTCCGCTGTGCAGTAGAAGACGGACACCCGTTGCGCTATGGTGAAAATCCTCATCAGAAAGGTACTTTCTACGGTAAGCTGGAAGAAATGTTCGAACAGGTACATGGAAAGGAGATTTCTTACAACAACCTGCTGGACATTAATGCAGCTGTCGATTTGATTGAGGAATTTGATGAAACTACCTTCGCTATCCTGAAGCACAACAATGCCTGTGGATTGGCTTCACGTGCCACTGTACTCGAAGCCTGGAAAGACGCATTGGCCGGCGACCCGGTTTCTGCGTTCGGCGGTGTGCTGGTTACCAATGCGACTGTCGACCGGGCTACAGCCGAAGAAATCAACAAGATTTTCTTCGAAGTCATCATCGCTCCGGCATACGATGCCGATGCGTTGGAAGTCCTGTCACAGAAGAAGAACCGCATCATCCTTATCCGTAAGGAAGGTAAGGGTAGCATTGTACAGTTCCGCTCGTTGCTGAATGGGGTACTGGTACAGGATAAGGATACTCGTATCGAAACTCGTAATGACCTGAAGCAGGTTTCAGAGAAAGCTGCTACAGATGCTGAAATAGAAGATTTGCTGTTTGCCAACAAGATTGTGAAGAACAGCAAGAGCAACGCTATCGTGCTGGCTAAAGGCAAGCAGTTGCTGGCTAGCGGTGTGGGACAGACTTCCCGCGTAGACGCGTTGAAACAAGCCATCGAGAAAGCTAAATCGTTTGGCTTCGACCTGCATGGAGCCGTTATGGCCAGTGACGCTTTCTTCCCGTTCCCTGATTGTGTGGAAATTGCCGACAAGGAAGGTGTGAAGGCCGTTATCCAGCCGGGTGGTTCTGTAAAGGATGAGCTTACCTTCCAGTATTGCAACGAACATGGGGTGGCTATGGTTGTTACGGGAATCCGTCACTTTAAACATTGATTCATTTTGCCGATAGCCGGAAGACGGCTGTCGGCGCTACTAAATTAGACAAAAAAGGAATAGGAAATGGGATTATTCTCTTTTACGCAAGAAATAGCGATGGACCTTGGCACAGCCAATACCATTATTATAAGTAACGGCAAGATTGTGGTGGATGAGCCTTCTGTCGTTGCTCTCGACCGTCGGACCGACAAGATGATTGCCGTAGGCGAACGTGCCAAACTGATGTATGAAAAGGAAAACCCGAATATCCGTACGGTACGTCCGTTACGTGATGGGGTGATTGCGGACTTCAATGCCTGCGAACAGATGATGCGTGGACTGATTAAGAAGGTGAACACCGGACGTCGTTTGTTCACTCCGTCATTGCGAATGGTTATCGGTGTACCTTCCGGTTCGACTGAAGTGGAATTGCGTGCTGTACGTGACAGTGCGGAACATGCCAACGGACGTGATGTCTATTTGATTTTCGAACCGATGGCTGCCGCTATCGGTATCGGTCTGGATGTAGAGGCTCCGGAAGGAAATATGATTGTAGATATAGGTGGAGGTTCTACCGAAATCGCCGTTATCTCTTTGGGAGGTATCGTTTCGAACAATTCTATCCGTATCGCCGGTGACGATCTGACAGCTGATATTCAGGAATACATGAGCCGCCAGCACAATGTGAAGGTGAGTGAACGTATGGCTGAACGTATTAAAATACATGTAGGTGCCGCTTTGACTGATCTGGGTGACCAGGCTCCGGAAGATTACGTGGTGCGTGGTCCTAACCGTATTACGGCTCTGCCGATGGAAGTCCCTGTCTGCTATCAGGAAATTGCCCACTGTCTGGAGAAGAGTATCGCCAAGATTGAAACAGCTATCTTGAGCGCATTGGAAAATACGCCGCCTGAACTGTATGCCGATATCGTGACCAACGGTATCTATCTGACGGGTGGTGGTGCTTTGCTCCGTGGCCTGGACAAACGTCTGACTGACAAGATGAACATTCCGTTCCACGTTGCTGACGAACCACTGTTGAGCGTAGCGAAGGGAACAGGTATCGCCTTGAAGAATGTAGACCGTTTTTCATTCTTGATGCGTTGAAGTTAGTAGAGACCTTCTACTTGTATGAAATAACACATGAGGTTGAGACTGTATGGGTATCACACAGTTTCATCCTCACTGTTTGTTTATGGAGGTAATAGAAATCCGGGGAGCACAGACAGGAACTGTTTAACGCTCATTCCCGAAAACCAGTGTATTGACGTGCGTAATCTCATTAATTTTATATTAAAATACGATTATTGGTTTCTGTTCGTTTTGTTGGAAATCGCTAGTTTCGTATTGTTGTTCCGTTTCAACAATTATCAGGGAAGCGTCTTCTTTTCTTCGGCCAATTATGTGTCCGGAGTGATTTATGAGACTTCTCACCAGGTAACCCAGTATTTCGGTTTGCGTGGTGTGAACGAAAGGCTGACTGCCCGTAATGTACAGTTGGAACTGGAAGTGGAGAATCTGTCGCGTCAGTTGGCGGAGTATGGAAAAGATACTATGGCCATTACCCGCTTGCGGAAGGAGGCACTTCAGAATTACCGGATTGTAGATGCACATGTGGTGAACAACAGCGTGACACAGGCCAATAATTTCATTACCCTCGATAAAGGGAGTGCTGACAGTATACAGCCTGAAATGGGGGTTGTCTGCGGGAACGGAATCGTGGGTATCGTGTATCTGACAGCTTCTCATCATTCCATTGTATTACCTGTGCTTAATGCCAAGAGTAATATCAGCTGCAAAATCAAGCGGACTTCTTATTTCGGTATCTTGAAGTGGGACGGTAACTCCTCGCAGTATGCTTATCTTGAGGACTTGCCACGACATTCGGAGTTTGCTTTGGGTGATACTGTGGTGACCAGTGGACACAGTTCTGTCTTTCCGGTCGGGATACCGGTCGGTACGGTCGATGATATGAGCGACAGTCATGACGGACTTTCTTATCTGTTGAAGATTCGTCTGTTTACAGATTTTGCCCGTTTGAATGATGTGCAGGTCATCGCACCTCTTAATTACGGAGAACAAGCGGTGCTGGAGGATAGTGTGAAAGTTCTATTAAACAACTGATGAGATTATGATTTTCTTACAACGGATCAAATGGTTTGTCATTCTGCTCCTGGTGCAGGTGCTGGTGCTGAATCATGTACATATATATCAATATGCTACTCCCTTGCTTTATATCTATTTCATCTTGAAGCTTAATTCACAGGTGAACCGTAAAGTGCTGATGGGATGGGCTTTTGCCTTGGGACTAAGTATCGATATTTTCAGTAATACACCGGGTCTGAATGCGGCTGCTGCCACTTTCCTGGCATTTGTACGACCGCCATTGCTGTTTGCACAGACCCAACGTGACCCGACCGAGAATTTTGAACCGGGAATTGCCGTCATGGGCTTTTCGTCCTTTTTCAGGTATGCCTTGGTTTGTACGTTGCTGTTTTCCATCGTCCTGAATCTGCTGGATGCCTTTTCGTTTTTCAACGTGAAGACTTTGTTGATAAAAATGAGTACAGATGCGCTGGTTACCTTGGTGTGCATTCTGTGTCTGGATGCTATGAGGAGGAAGAAATAGTGGAGCATAATTACGACCTTGAGAAACGGAAATATGTGATTGCCGGTGCGGTGGTGTGTATCGTACTGGTCTATTTGTTGCGTCTGCTTTCTTTACAAATCATGAGTGAAGACTACAAGAAGAATGCTGACAGTAACGCTTTCCTGAAGAAAATCCAGTATCCGAGTCGTGGAATCATCTATGACCGGAACGGAGAGCTGCTGGTTTATAACCAGCCTGCTTATGACATTACCATTGTCATGAAAGAAGTGACGCAGCTCGATACGATGGACTTGTGCCGGACATTGAAGATTACTCCTGACTATTTGCGCAGACGTTTGGCCGAAATCAAGGACCGTCGGCTGAATCCTGGATATTCTCCGTATACCAATCAGATTTTCCTGTCACAACTGTCCAGTGAGGATTGTGGGGTCTTTCAGGAAAAACTGTTCAAGTTCCCTGGCTTTTATATCCAACGTCGTACGGTCCGGCAGTATAACCATTCGTCGGGTGCTCATATCTTGGGCGATGTGGCCGAAGTGTCGAAATCCGATATCGAGAATGATGATTACTACATAGCCGGCGACTTTATCGGGAAGTTGGGAGTGGAGCGTTCGTACGAGAAGCAGCTCCGTGGTGAGAAGGGAGTAGAGATTCTGCTGCGTGATGCCCGTGGACGTATTCAGGGGAAATACATGAACGGTAAGTTTGATAAGGCTTCTGTTCCTGGCAAAGACTTGAAATTGAGTCTGGATATCAACCTGCAACAGTTGGGCGAACGTCTGCTGGAAGGAAAAATCGGCAGCATCGTGGCCATAGAGCCTTCTACGGGAGAGGTGCTTTGTCTGGTTTCTTCGCCTACTTATGACCCGCATCTGATGATAGGGCGTGACCGTGGTAAGAATCATCTGGCATTGGCTCGTGACCCGTGGAAACCCTTGCTGAACCGTGCTATCATGGGTGCCTACCCCCCGGGCTCTACTTTTAAGACTACTCAAGCGCTTACTTTCCTGCAGGAAGGAGTCATTACTACGAGTACCCCTTTCCCTTGTTCTCATGGATTCGTTTTCCGTGGTTTGCGTGTCGGATGTCACGCACACGGTTCTCCGTTACCGTTGATTCCTGCTATAGCTACCTCGTGTAACGGTTATTTCTGTTGGGGATTGTATTATATGATCGGATCTCGTCAGAAATACGGTACAGTACAGAAGGCGATGGATACCTGGAGGGACTATATGGTTTCCATGGGTTTCGGTTATCCGTTGGGTATCGATCTTCCAGGTGAGAAACGCGGAATGATTCCGAACTCCAAATATTATGATAAGGCTTATCGGGGTTCATGGAACGGACTGACCATCATCAGTATCGCTATCGGTCAGGGAGAAGTAACTGCTACTCCTTTGCAGATTGCCAATCTGGGAGCCACCATCGCTAACCGGGGATATTACGTAACACCGCACGTGGTAAAGGAAGTATCCGGTGAACCTCTAGATACTGTTTATTCGCAGCGGCATTATACGATGGTAGACAAGGTCCATTACGAAGAAGTGGTACAAGGAATGCGTTCGGCCGTATTGGGAGGAACTTGCCGTATGGCCAATCTGCCGGACATTGAGGTATGCGGTAAAACAGGTACGGCGCAGAACCGTGGAAAAGACCATTCGGCCTTCATGGGATTCGCTCCGATGAATGACCCGAAAATTGCCATAGCCGTATACGTAGAGAACGGTGGATGGGGAGCTACGTATGGAGTACCTATCGGCCGGTTGATGATTGAGCAATACCTGAAAGGAAAATTGTCGCCTGAAGATGAAGAGATGGCGACGGAAATTCAAAACCGTAGAATTGATTATGGGTTACAGGAAAGATAGTATTTGGAAGGCAGTCGACTGGTGGACCATTGGTCTGTATCTGATATTGCTGGTCTGTGGATGGTTCAGTGTGTGTGGAGCCAGCTATGATTATGGGGAACCTAATTTTCTGGACTTCGGGACCCGTGCCGGAAAGCAGCTGATGTGGATGGGCTGTTCCTTGTGCTTGGGATTTGTCTTGCTGATGCTGGAAGATAAATTCTACGATACGTATGCTTACCTGATTTACGGTATCTTGTTATTGTTACTGTTTGGTACCATTTTTAATCCGCACGAAATCAAGGGTTCCCGATCCTGGATTGTTCTCGGTCCAGTCAGCTTGCAGCCGGCTGAATTTGCCAAGTTCGCTACGGCTTTGGCTTTGGCCAAGTTTATGGGGGAGTATACGTTCTCGATGAAACGGAAGAAGCACATGTTGGCAGCCCTGGGGATTATTCTCTTGCCGATGGTGTTGATTGTTCTTCAGAAGGAGACCGGTTCCGCATTGGTTTATCTGTCATTCTTTTTGGTACTTTACCGGGAAGGAATGACCGGTTCCATTTTGTTCGCGGGGATTTGTGCGGTTGTGTATTTCATCGTAGGCGTGCGTTTCAGTGCAGATTTGATGCCGGATGAGACGACCCCTTGGGGAGCTTTTTCTGTATGGGGATTGATTGTATTGCTGTCTGGCTTACTGTTCTATTCTTATGCTAAGTTGCATCGTCGTTTTGCCTGTTACATCCTGGGAGTCAGTGGCGGAGTTATTCTGCTGGCGGTCTTGTTTTCATGCTATGTCATTCCTTTTAATGTCGTAATTGTGGAAATGGTACTGGCGGCAGCCATTGTACTTTACCTGCTTTATCTGTATTACAGGGAACGTTTGGCCAATTATATGTATATCTTGGTCTTTACGGTTGGTTCTGCTGTATTCTTTTATTCGATAGACTATGTATTCAATAACGTCCTGGAGGCTCATCAGAAAATCCGTATTGAGGTTTTGTTGGGGATAACAGACGACCCTGCGGGTGCCGGTTATAATGTGAATCAAAGTAAGATTGCCATTGGCTCCGGTGGATTTTGGGGTAAAGGTTTCCTGAACGGTACTCAAACAAAGTTGAAATATGTACCGGAGCAGGATACAGACTTCATCTTCTGTACAGTGGGTGAAGAGCAGGGATTTTTCGGCTCTGCGCTTGTTTTGCTGTTATTTACTGCTTTTATTTTACGTTTGATGGTATTGTCGGAGCGGCAGACTTCCCGTTTCGGCCGAGTCTATGGGTATTGTGTATTGAGTATTTTCTTTTTCCACCTGTTCATCAATATCGGTATGGTGTTGGGGGTAACTCCGGTTATCGGTATACCCTTACCGTTCTTCAGTTACGGCGGTTCGTCTCTGTGGGGATTTACAATCTTGTTGTTTGTTTTCCTGAGAATCGATGCCGGTCGTGACCGTTGATGGAATTATTCTGTTTGGGAGGATGGTTGGAACAGTCGGATTCCAATATCGTGTATGCCCTGCAGCGGATTGTCTTTCATGATATGGATGATTCGGAAAGTTTTTCCGTCTTTCTCATTCAGACAGAAAGGTCTGGCCGGTGCACTGAACTGGTAAAGACTACCTATGGTACCTCCTTTCAGCCATCTTCCTTGTTCATCGGCCAAATAGAAATGAAGGGTATCTCTTACCCACATCATGGAATCGGTGGGTATATCCGGTTCATTCATATCCAGTGAATCTTCCAGTTCGGAGGTTACGGCAAGTTGCTGTTGAGGCTTTCTACGTTCGAATGCCAGTTCCAACCAGATATCCCGGTAAGGATAGACTTCCGTATGGCGTATATCTACTTCCAATTGGTAACATCCTGTTTTCAAGCTGTCTGAAAGGGTATAGGTCAGTGTGTCTTGCTTGCTCCATCCGTTCTCAGAAACCGGATGATAGACGTGATAGACTGTATCCGTATGGCATGCTGCCAATCCTCCAAGCAGAAGAACTGACAGCATGTATGTACTATATTGTTTAAAGAATGACGGTAGATTAGGCATGGATTTCACCCTCCTGTTTCCGAGGTTCGGTATTTCCACCTTCAGGGGCGTTCCCGTCATTGGGTCGGCGGTTGTTTCCGTTCGGTCGGCGGTTATTCCGATTCCGGTTGTTGTTCTGTTCACCCGGTTGTCCGTTTTCGCGGGCGGTTGGGCCTTCCGGTGCCTCTGTTCTTTCACGTCGTTTGGGTTGGTTGTTCCGTTCTTCCTGCCGTCTGTTTTCATTAGGCTTGTTTTCCGGAGCTTTCATTTCCGGTGTTTCCGAAGTACCCTGTTCCTTGTTCTTGTTCGGCTTAGGCTGACGGTTCTTGTCTCTTGGCGGACGGTTTTCACGTGGCTGTCTGTCACCACGGTTCCGGTTTTCTTTCGGTACCGTATTTTCGGCCGTAACGGTTGTATCGTTGTTTTTGGCAGCTGCCGCCATCGGTTCTTGTGGAGTTACCGGACGTTTGTTTTCGGCCGGTTGTTCTCCGTTCCCTGACGGTTTGTTCGGATTCTGTCGTCCGTTGTTTTTCGGTCCGTTATTTTCGTTGCGTGTTTCGCTTTTGTTCTTTTTCTTTTTGTTCTTGGCGTTCTTGCTCTTGTCGAAGCGGGTAACACTTTCCTGTTCCAGCAGGTCTTTCGGTTTATCCGGTTCGCGGGCTGTTGTATCTTCGTTCAGTTTCAGTGGCTTTTCTCCCCGTTTGTTCATGTTCAGAACTTCGAAGGCCCGACGGGCAGGGATAGTGACCTCATTGGCCAGGAAACTCTTGTCGGTACTGTACGTAATGGTACCTCCCAGAATGTCTGCCTTGAAGTAGTAGTATGTAGCATCTTGGGTTTCCAGTACGATTTCTTTGCTTGGTAACCGCTTTTGGCATTCCACATAGGCATCCACTTCGTAGTTCAGACAGCATTTCAGTTTAGCACACTGTCCGGCTAATTTCTGTGGATTCAGTGAGATGTCCTGGAAACGGGCTGCGCTGGTAGAGACAGAAACGAAACTGGTCATCCATGTAGCACAGCAGAGTTCGCGTCCGCATGGACCGATACCACCGATACGTCCAGCTTCTTGTCTGGCTCCGATCTGTTTCATTTCGATGCGTACGCGGAAAGCTTCAGCCAATACTTTGATGAGTTGGCGGAAGTCTACTCGTTCGTCGGCGATGTAGTAGAAGATGGCTTTGTTTCCGTCGCCCTGGTATTCTACGTCACCGATTTTCATCTGAAGTCCTAAATCTTCGGCGATTTTCCGTGACTTGATCATGGTGGCATGTTCACGAGACTTGGCTTCTTCATACTTTTCCATGTCAATGGGTTTTACCTTGCGGTAGATACGTTTGATTTCCGTATCCGGTTTCATTCCGGATTTCCGCATCTGGAGCGGAACGAGTCTGCCGGTCAAGGTTACTGTTCCGATATCATGTCCGGGACTGGCTTCTACAGCGACCACATCACCTTTTTCCAGTTTCAGCCGGTTGCTGTTTTTGAAATATCCCTTGCGTGTATTTTTGAACTGTACTTCCACGATTTCCTGCTCATCGCCGTTTCCGGGGATGTCGGCCAGCCAGTCGTAGGTGTTCAGCTTGTTATTCTGACGTCCGCAGCCTTTGCAGCAAAGGCCTCCGCTTCCGTTCTTGAGGATAAATTCGTTATTCATTGTTTCGTTTGTTAGCTATATATTATTTCTTCAGCAGTAGCACAATCATGCGTAGGGCTACATCGAAGAATACCATTTTTGCATTAACGTTCTGCTCGATGTGCTGTTGGGCTTCGCTGAGCAGATCCATGATTTCCATGACGTTCTTTTCGTTGATGAACGGCGAGAAGCGGACGGCGAATTGCCGCTCCGTACTGCTCATGTAGTTCATTTCCGGACGATGGAAATTGTAGATGAAATTTTCCCGGAGCATGTGTTGGCTATAGACCAGGAAATTCTTCTGGCGTTCCCGTCCCAGTGAGGCAATCTGTTCACTCCATTGTTTCAGTGAACGGATGTCTCGTCGGTAGGCTTGCCGCATCAGGTTGACGAAACTTTCGAAACAGATGCGTTGCTCTTCACTGAGGTGGATGTTTTCGACAGCTTTCAGCAGGCTTCCTTCCGAACGGTGAGCGATTTCATCGGCATCTTCGGCGGAAAGCATGTATTTTTTACGTAGCCAGTCGGCCAGCAGTTCTTCCTCGATGGGAGAAAGGTGAATGCGCTGTGTACGGCTTACCAAGGTAGGGAGCAATGCAGCCGGTTCCTCACTTACCAACAGGAAAAGGGTAAAGGCTGGAGGCTCTTCCAGCAGCTTCAGCAGTTTGTTTGCGCATTCTATGTTCATCTTTTCAGGCAACCAGATAATCATCACCTTGTAGCCACCCTGGCTGGCTTTCAGCGAGAGTTTCCGTTGGATTTCATCGCTTTCCTTGACGTAAATCTGCGGTTGCTGGTTCTCTACGCCAATGGCTTCCATCCAGCGGTGCAGATCCATGTAAGGGTCTTTCAGTATGGTTTCACGCCATTCGTTGATGAAATCGTCGCAGACCCATTCTTTGCCGGCTTTCTTCTTGACTATCGGAAAAGCGAAATGGATGTCCGGGTGTATCAGTTTCTTGACCTTCACACAAGAGGGGCATGTACCGCATGCGTCCGTATCCGAAGGGTGGTCGCAGCATACATAGCTGGCCAGTGCCAGCGCCAAAGGCAGTTTGCCGCTTCCTGCCGGCCCGGTAATCAACAGGGCATGAGGAAGCTTTCCTTGCTGGACACTTTGCAGCAGATGCTGCTTTACAGCGCTTTGTCCGATGACATCTTTGAAGAACATGACTGCAGCGAATATGGGTTAATAGATGGCCTGGGCTACATCGTGTACAGCACGGGCAGCACCTACTGTATAGAAATGGATACTGGGTACATTGTGACTCATCAGTTCTTTGCATTGCTGAATGCACCATTCTGTTCCGAGGGCACGCGCTTCTTCGTCTGTCTTGCATTTCAGGGCCTCGGAAGCCAGTTCCTGAGGCAAGTCTATCTTGAATGTCTTTGGAATGACACTCAGTTGGGACAGTTTTCCGAAAGGCTTTATTCCCGGGATAATAGGAATAGTGATGCCTGCTTCACGTGCGCGGTCCACAAAATTGAAATAATGGCGGTTGTCGAAGAACATCTGGGTAACGGCATATTCTGCACCCGCTTCTACTTTCTGTTTCAACCAGAAAAGGTCCTGCTCCATGTTAGGAGCCTCTTCGTGCTTTTCCGGATAGCAGGCTACTCCGTAGCTGAAGGTGTGTACCGGTGCCTTGATGGGAGAACCATCCAGGAAGACTCCCTGATTGAATTCATGGATTTGTTTTTCCAGGTCGATGGCGTGTGCATGACCACCCGGTTCGGGAGTGAATGAAGATTCGTGTTTCGCCTTGTCGCCACGCAATACCAACAGGTCTGTGATACCCAGGAACTGCAGGTCGAGCAACATGTATTCAGTATCCTCTTGCGTGAATCCGCTGCAGAGCATGTGCGGAACCACGGTGATATTGTATTTGTTCTGGATAGCTGCGGCTACGGCAACCGTTCCCGGGCGACGTCGGATACGTTTGCGCTGGAATAACCCGTTTCCCAGTTCCTGATATACATATTCGCTGCGGTGTGTGGTGATATTGATATATTTGGGGTCGAATTCTCTCAACATGTCGATGTCGGCATATACTTTTTCGATGCCGGTACCTTTCAGTGGTGGGAGAATCTCGAATGAAAAGGCTGTTTTCGGGGTCGATTTGATTAAATCAATTACTCTCATTGTTTTTATCTACGTATTTATCCAAATTTACATATTTGGCAAAAATAAGAAAAATATCAAACTTATCGAGAGTGTTTCCCTATAAAAATTCTTATAGCCTTGCTTTATATGAATGGAGTGAACAGATGGGCAAACCATCCTGCAAATCGTTTCCACGCTCCCCGTTTCCGGTATTCTTCCCTGGTCAGTATAGTGCTGTTCAGCTTGTCGTTATTGAAAAGCTGTGTCAGTTCATCGGTAACCGGAAGATCCATGATGAATGCATTGATTTCATAGTCGTATCGGATGCTTCGGCTGTTCATGTTCATACTGCCTACAGTACAGAAACGGTCGTCCACCATCATGATTTTGGAATGATGAAAACCTCCGTTGAAGACATAGATATGTGCTCCTTTTTTGCGTAACTGATTGGCGATATAAAAACCTGCATCGGGGGTAAATGGAATGTCCGATTTGGCTGGAATCATGATTTCTACCCGTACTCCCCGTTTGATGGCTCGTTTGATAGCTTTTTGGATACTGGCGGTTGGTGTGAAGTAGGGACTGATTAACTGTATTTTATGTTCGGCTGCATCGATGGCGGCAATGTAGGCGTCACGTAAAGCCTCTGGTGCTTCGTGCGGAATACGTTGTATGATGGCTACCTGGTTTCCGCGGTGAAAGGGAAGTTGGGCCAGTGAATCATGATTTACGGCGAAGAGACAAGAATCCTGTATATTCTGTTTGGTTTCTTTGTCCCAAGTTCGGAGAAAGGCCTTCTGTAACTCTTCGGCAGCCGGTCCTTCAATGCGGATGTGCATATCCCTCCAAGGCCCGATTCCGGGAAGTCCGTTGATGTAGTAGTCGGCGATGTTCATACCTCCGGTGAATCCTATCTGTCCGTCTATGACAATGATTTTCTGGTGGTCACGGCTGAATACATGATTGATATATGGAAAACGGATAGGGTCGAATTTTACAATTTCTACCCCTCGGTCATTCAACATCTGCAAGTGCTGTTTGCGTAACGGGCGGTTGTTGGAAAGATTTCCGAATGCATCGAACATGGCACGTACCTTCACTCCTTCTTTGGCTTTTTCTGCCAATAATGTGAACATTTCTTTGGCAATGGAATCGCTGCGGAAATTGAAATATTCCAAGTGTACATGGTGTTTGGCTCTTCGTATATCTTCGAAAAGACATTTGAATTTTTCTCTGCCGCTGGTCAGAAGTTTCAGTTGATTGTGTGATGTAACAGGAATTCCCTGTTCTTTCAGGTAATGAACAAATATAGAATCAGATGGTTCCCATGTATTGGTAGAATCTGTTTGGACTGTTACTTCTGCATACGTTTCCACAACGTTCAGAAGCGAAAGAAATGCCAATAATATAGCGATGTAAGAAGTTTTTAGATTGACTTTCATATCATGAATTTATATAAGGCGACAAAATTACGGATTATTCCCCGAAATACCAATTGTTATCGGTGAATCAGCGAATTCTTCCATAAAAACAGCATTTTGTGCATTTTGTTGAGTCGGTAAACGATTTGTTGACTAAAAATGCGGATTATCCGTTGAAACAACTCATTCCGGGATATGTTTAAATATACGAATCAGGCCGCCAACTTCTGATTCGCATTATATATGATTTAAAATCAAATTCAATCCAACTCCAGCATATCCTTTTAATCCTGCCTTTAAATCTCTGATAGGAATATTCTTAGGATTCGATAAATGAGACACATCATAAATATTAGTTCTTTTTATACCATTTTCTTTTTCATAATATTGAATGAAAGACAAAAATATATCTAT
>OHET01000182.1_pt1 | contig 32883 bp, 19 predicted proteins | sample 1567351 | NCBI WGS metagenome assembly OHET01 (sample SAMEA3879529, study PRJEB24766) | human gut metagenome | biome: human-associated habitat; feature: feces | place: USA | collected 1985/1987
TTTTATGAGTCAACCTTTTTCAGTATAATACAAATTGTTGATTTTGAACAACTTATCCGTAAACTCCCACCATTTTCCGGACAAAATCACTTCTGCTGGTGATCAGCGACTTACTAAAGGCGGAAGTGCCGGGGCATTGGCGCGATAGTGAGGGGCGTAGAGGGATTCGATCGTCACGACAGGAGCCGAGAACGTGCCTGTCTGAGTCACGAAGAACTCTTCACTGATTACCGTATTCTCTTCCGGGTACGAATCGAAATAATACTCCGTGAGAGCAGACTTGACATTGCAGTAGCCCTGAGGCGTGAAAGAATACCAATCCGCGATTCTCAGAGGCGAGAGCCACCATCCGTATCTTCCGGAAAACTGGTTTGCCGGCCTGAATGCAGCCTCGCGAGGTGCACTGAGCTTCACGAAACTACGGTTCTCATCATTGTGGATAACATATTCGGACACAATCTTGTCACCGACATTGACATGGTCCCCAGGCCTGACCTCCTGACGTCCTGCCTTATCAGCTGTCGTGCCGGACCCTACTCCCGACAAGCCCATAGACGCTTCAGCAGACACGCTGACAGAGGACGCTTCAGACATTCCGGCAGGATCCTCTCCGGACGCATCATCGGACGCGACTCCGGACCGCCCCGAAGCCTCGCTGCCGGCCACGCACCCTAACGCACCATCGGCCACGCCACCGGACACTTCCGCATCTGCGCCCACTCTGTAGAACTTCCTCTCGACAGTGAATCCGTTTCCGGAAGCCTTCACCTCCGCAAAAGGCAAATCCGTAACCGCTGAAAGCACCACCACCTTCGTGGATTTCACGGCCGCATCCCCTTCCATAACGGAATTTATCGCATCCACGAAATCCGGAGTCGCCTCCCAGTGCTGTGTCTCCTTCTGCAGCATAAGCCATAGACGGATACCGTCAGCAACACGCTTGGCCTCAGAAGCATTGACAGAACCCTTGCCGGCACTCTGCATCCTGAAAGCATAGCCCGAAAGCAGATCGCAAAGCATAGAATGTGCATAAGCCTCACTCTCAAGCAGTCCGCGGAACGGCATCACAGCATTCGGATAATACATTCCGCCATCTTTGTGCATCACGGCATATTCGAGAAGCGACGCCACATCCGCCTCAACCGAACGTTCGAGACGGGCACCAACATTGACCCTCACGCCCCATGACTTCGCCAAGGCGATGCCGTCGGAAGAAGAACTCAGACGGATCAATGTAGATAGCCTTCGTGCCTTATCCAGTATGCGGCCATTCAGTCCGCGCTCCTTGGAAGGAACCAGGTATGCTTTTGCATCAGAACGGAACTGCTTCGCCCTCTTCCCAAACAACTTGCCCAAGATACCGGAAACGGAATTCCATTCTGTAAACTCCACCGAAGCATACATTGACCTCACATACATATATTGGCTGTCCGAAAGGCCGCCGCACCAGAACGGAACCGGCTGAAGATAAGCGAATTGTCTCTTGTCAATATACTTCACGGCAGAAGCGAGCACCTCTTCCACATTCTTCGCGGACACGGCATCTCCGGCCACCGCCTCTGAGACGTCAAGCAACCCTGCCTTCAGCATCTTCGCGCACCGTTCCAGCAGCACAGCCGTTATGACAGGAGACGAAGACATCCCCTCGAACCATCCGAAACCGCCATCCGCATTGTGGCAGGCCAGCATCTTCTTCATCAATTCCTCATCGGAAAGCGCTACACTGTCCCTCGCAGGCATTCTGCCGGCAGCTCTTAGCGCATCGGCCAGCCGTCTCACGTACAGAGCCTCCGAAAGTGTGAGCACATCATTGCCGGCAGGTTCCACCTTTGACGGCACTGCATCACGGACCATATCCATAATGCTGAGCACCTTCACCTCGGCATTGTCCCCGTCAGCATTGACAAACATCTTCCTCAGGCGTGAAATCAGGGCATCCTGGTCCGCACCTGCAAGCAGCACAGCCGAATGAGCCTCTGCAAGACGCTGAGTATCAGGATATACAGAAACAGGTACAAACATCGCATCAGAGAATGCGTTGCCGCCGTTTTCCGCCTTGAACACAACCTTGAATCCGAGAGTGCCGCACTCGGGAATCAGTTCATTGACATTGACATCGAAAAGCGAGCGCAGCGAACCTCCCGCAGGGACCTTCACCCGCAGGGACCGCACAGAAACAGGCTTCGCGCCCGACGACTCGAGAGCCTTGTAATCCCCACCCTTATATATGTTAAGGGTCAATGTTCCTTCGACGTCGTTTTCCGCAACCGAAGAAAGCCCGACAGCAAGTCGGTAATTATCAGAACGATAGAGATATTCAGGAGCCACGACATTGACCTTTACAGGCAGCGAGACCGTCATTTCCCTACGAAGCGCGGAATTGCGCATACTCCGGTCGTGGGCATACAGAGACACGATGAAAGTGGACAGCGTGCCGCCCGTGCGGAAAGAGAACGAAAGTTTGCCGTTCTTGTCCGGGCGCAGGAAAGGCTGGAAGGTCAATGTGCTGGCAAAATTGTCTCTTACGGCCGGTTCTGCTCCAGATCCGCATTCCAATGACTTGGACTCCATGACAGGAGCAGCGTCTTCTGCACATTCCATCTCCACGTCAGCCCTCGCATTCATCGCATAGAACACCGGAGACTTGGACTTGCGCGCTGAGCCATAGGCGATTACGTCATCTCTGCCGTCCGCATCCACTGAACCCGGAGACGTATTGTAACTAATAGTGCAGACATTGTACTCGACAGGAGAATAGACCTGCCAATGATTCGGCTCAATAAGTTCCGTGCTCTTGTCAAACACCGCGGCCAGACATTCCGTTTCAGGGGCGGTCTTCACTGAAAATGTATATTCCGTATCAGGCAATGTCCTGTCTTCAAATGAAGAGAACTCCAGCGGCAGGATGTCAGACTTGCAGACCTTATGGAACTCATATGAATAAGACACGGAATCACCGTTCCTGAAATAGAAGACTTTTGCCAGTACAGCATCAGGATACGCCTTCTTGTACGGGAACTCCAGTTTCACAAGAGAGCCATCCTTGCCGCGCATTCCGCTCAGCTGTACAAACTTGATATCCAACACATTGGCTTTTTCTCCAAAAATCTCGGCAATCGCCCAGACCGGAGCGTCATCGGCCATTCCTAACCAGATGGAAGCATTTTCGCCCTCCGTCACCTGCTGAGCGAACGGCATTATGAAATCCTTCACAGGCGCGTCCAGAACCGTCATGGAATCATTGACCAGAAGAATCCTCAGACTCGACGAATCAGTATATTCCTTTCCGCTCTGACTTCGGGCCTGAGCATCTGCCTTGATAGTATAAAGTCCTGACGGACAAGATTTAAGGTCAATGTTTTCTGCCACTCCGGAAGCCGATTCGCCGCTCAGAAGAGTTGTTCCACGTTCATTCTGAAGAGTGTATTTCACTTTTACAGGCACGGCTTCCCCATCATCGGACAGGACATCCATCTTGACAGAAGCGACATTGCCGCGAAGTATGCTCACACTTTCTCTTCTCTGCCATCTGCGAGGAGTGATTTCTGACTTCTCATCGATTGCAAATGCCTGGCCTTCAGCGCCATTCGCAAGTTCCAGTTCCAGAGCCAGATTATCCGCCACCCATATTGCGCGACGGTATTCGTGAGTTTCTCCAGTGTCGTCAGAAATCCTCACTTCCACATTATAGTATCGGCTCCACTGAGAGGAAAGAGCCTTGAAACTGACGACAAAACTGCCGTCCGAGGACATTTTCAACTTGCCCGAATCGATCTTGTCTCCGTATGAAGTCACCTCGTAAACAGCATTGGCAGAAGATACAGGATGACCGGACAGACTGCGCACAAGGCCCGAAACCGTAACCTCGTCACCAGGGAAGAACAGTGTTTCGGTCTTGTCGAACTCCAGGTCGAAAGTCGGAAGGACGAACTCGTCCACACGTACCGGTTTGACCGTAAGCAGCTTTTTTCCGCCGGTCAGGACATTGACATACCAGTATCCGTTCCTGAGTCCCTTCGGGAGCGCGAATTTTCCGGCCAATGAACCGAATTCATTGGTAGTCAGGAGCTGAGACGACACTTCATTGTCCTGCGCGTCCTTCAGGACCACTTTGCATTCCATGCCTTGAGGTGCCACACGCGCATTGTTTCTACCTTCTATATTATATAGGAGCACCTTGAACTCAAGCGTTTCGCCAGGATTGTAGGCCGACTTATCGGTGAAGACCTCACCGCACAGACGAACTTTGGCGTCATCTCCGGAATCCACCGTACTATACCAGCTGTTAAGTGACAGCTGCTCGGATTTTCTCAGGAAACCATCTTCGCCCTTATAGGAGCAGGTCAATGTATAATAGACATTGTCCTTCATCACGGACACGAACTCCTGTGGCAGCGGAGTGAATCCGTCAAACTTGAAACCAGCACAAGACGCTATGACCTTTCCGTTCTTATACAGCTGCAAATCAGCACATTCCAACGGCTTTCCGCTTTTCCACCCGGCCGCATAGATGCATTTCCCCCGGCTGTCAGTCCTTGATGCAACGGAAATACGGTGAGAGCAGAACCTCCTCGATGAGACGTTCATCCCGTTTTTCGCGACAATGACATAATCCCCGTCATCTACCACAGGCAAGTCCACCGAGACCGTATCCTTTACATAGAAACTGCATTTCGGATTGGCCAGACTCTCGGACAGCACCGTTTTCGAACTGGCCTCATCAGGGGACATAGACAGCTTTGCCGACTTGAGATTCTGAAGCAGAACGAGTATTTTCCCGTCTTCAAGTCTCACCTCTACCGACTTGGCAGTCAAATGACTGCACAGGTTTTCGACAGTGGTCAGGTCGCCGACCACTTTGCTTTCGACACCAGAAAATGCAGTCCTCTCCTTTTCAAATGCCGCGCTCTCGTCATACAGCGCCTTATACTCATCTGAGCCAGCCTTTTTCTCTCCCAGTGAAGAAAACTCCATCTCCAACAGGGAAGCTTTGGCAAACATTAACACGGCCTTGCCTGCATATTTGCCGGCAAACGCCTCCAGAGCGGATTTCTTTACGGATGCGGGAGTATTCCCTTCCGCATTGCGCCAGGACTTCTCCAGCTGAACATATTCGAGAAACGCACTCATAGGGTAACTGTCACCCTGATATTCGGCCAAGGCCTCGGCAATATCGGCAAACAACTTGCCCGTATAGAAGTTTTTCGCAAGAAGTGTCCACAATGCGTATTGATAATCATTGGCATAGAACTCCTTCACGAATCCGCTTCCCGGGATACCCGGAACAGAGGACCTGCCATCGTAGGAAGTCCAGAACGTCTGATTGCAGGAGGCTTCCAGTCTCTTCGCATTGGCACGGACATATTCGAAAATGGCCTCGGCAGTTTCATCGCCTTTGGACAATTTCCAGACGAACGACATCACCGGCTCATCGAACTTCGCTATTTCCTCTCCGAGGTTCAGTTTCAATGAATCCTGAAGTTTCCAGTTACGCGATGCAGCATCGGAGACATATTTCTTCGCCGCGTCATAAAAGTCCCACGCAAGACGCTTTTCGGACGCTTCCGACTTGATTTTCGACAGGATTTCGACCTGTTTTGCCGGACGGTCAAGCGAGACAGCCTGCTGATAATCAGCCCACAAAGCGACCAGGACATGTCCCTCGCTGTCAGTTTCCGCCGATTTTTTCTTTGAATTCCAAAAAGCGCTCATTGTCAATGTGGTTAAAGTTAAAGTTATAGTTACTGCCGTCAGGGCCAAAATCAATGTGTTCTTTTTCATAATGTTACATTGGTTTTCAATGATTCACGCCCGACACGCGCCGGACATCGGATAAAATGCCGGAATCATCTGTACATTGCACGACAATATAGCGATTTTTTGGAATATGAGGAAACCCTCTTCGCGGCATGAAATCTACTTCATCGCACGAAGAGCATTGAGCACAGCGATTACTGTCACTCCCACGTCAGCAAAAACAGCCTCCCACATGGTGGCGACACCGAAAGCCGCCAGAATCAGAAACAGCAGTTTCACCCCGAGAGCGAATGCAATGTTCTGATGCACAATGCGTACTGTTCTGCGTGAAAGCGTAACTGCAGCCGCGACTTTTCCTGGATTGTCATCCATCAGCACGACATCAGCGGCCTCGATCGCCGCATCACTTCCTGCAGCTCCCATCGCGATTCCCACATCAGCGGTTTTCAGGACAGGAGCGTCATTGATACCGTCCCCGACAAATGCAAGGCTCTTGTTTTCCGGCAATGCGGTCATCATTGACTTCACATATTCCACTTTGTCGGCAGGGAGCAGTTCCGAATGAACTTCATCGAGTCCAAGTGCAGAGGCAACTTCCTCAGCCACAGCCTTTCTGTCGCCTGTCAGCATAACAGTTTTCATCACGCCCTCGGCCTTGAGAGCAGCCACGGCAGCAGCAGACTGAGGTTTCACGGAGTCAGAAATAATGATGTATCCGGCATACTCTCCGTCCACGGCCACATGGACTACCGTGCCTGGCTTCTGAGGTTCAGAGGCATTGACACCGGCGCGGAGCATCAGCTTGGCATTGCCCACATAGACCGTATGGTCGCCAACGTCCGCCCTCAGCCCTTCACCGGCAAAGTTCTCCACATTGACAATATCGGAAACGACGGTTTCTGCTGCCGTTTTCAATGCCGTGGCGACCGGATGGTCAGAGTATTTCTCGGCCGCTGTCGCCATCGACAAGAGTTCTTTCTCATCGTGATTTCCTGATGCACAGACAGCTGTAACGCTGAATTTGCCCTCTGTCAATGTTCCTGTCTTGTCGAACACCACCGTCCCGAGGCGGGCCAATGATTCAAGATAGTTCGAGCCTTTTATGAGGATGCCGCGCCTGGATGCGCCTCCGACTCCGGCAAAAAATGTCAGAGGAATGGAGATGACCAGCGCACAAGGACAGGAAATGACCAGGAAGATCAATGCCCTGTGAAGCCAGAGCAGCCATTGCCCGTCCACTAGCGGAGGAATTACGGCCAAAAGTACTGCAGCGCCTGTGACGGCAGGGGTATAATACTTTGCGAAACGGGTGATGAACTTCTCGGTTTTCGCTTTGCCGTTTTCAGCATTTTCCACAAGGTCCAGAATCCTCGCCACAGTAGATTCGCCGTAAGTGCCGCTTGTCCGCACCCTCAACAGTCCTGTCATATTCATTGACCCGCTTATCACCTGACTCCCCTCTCCAGCTTCGCGCGGCAGGCTTTCTCCTGTCAATGCAGCGGTATCCAATGATGAATTTCCTGAAATCACGACACCGTCCAGCGGGATTTTTTCACCGGGTTTCACGACAATTATGCTTCCTTTCGGCACGGCATCCGGAGCCACACGTGTAAATTCTCCGTCGCTGGTTTCGAGATTGGCATAGTCCGGACGGATGTCCATAAGCGATGTTATGGATTTGCGGCTTTTGTCCACGGCGATGTCCTGGAACATCTCGCCTATCTGATAAAACAGCATAACAGCCACAGCTTCAGGGTATTGCCCCGTAGCGAATGCTCCCGCCGTAGCGACTGCCATAAGGAAGTTCTCATCAAACACCTCTCCCCGGACCACATTTCTCAATGCATTCCACACGATATCGCCGCCGATGACCAGATACGCCGCGGCATAAAGAATTATCTGACATGTTTCTGTAAGTCCCTGTTCGAAATGCGCTACCGCCAGCAGCACTATACTGCCTGCAATCCGGGCCAATGTTATCTTGTGTTCTGTTTCCATCTTCTGAATTCTGTTCTATAACGTCATTTGTCAGTTCGGTTTATCCGACAACCACAAATGTAACCATATTCACAGACTTTAGAAATACCAACTAATGGTGATATTTTTATTTAATTTTGAAAGACGTCGATTTATTATTTACGAAAATCTTAGTAAAAATTTTACGAATAATTTCGTAACGAAAAATTTCGTATATAGATAAGTATTTGATATATAAATAGATATTATGAAAAAACATATTGATAATCCTTTCAAATATGGAACAGTTGTTGCCGGCGAATATTTCACTGACAGAACTAAAGAAGTGTCACCGAGAACATCGTAACTCGTCTTAAAGTCAGCGCGAATATAGTGTGAGTCGGGATGCGGCCACGCTTCGTTTCCGGGAGCGTTGATTATTAATGAGTTATAAAACTGGGCGTGGAAACGTGGCAAAAAAAGCCTGCGTTTTCACGCCACGTTTTTCCCCTGAATGATGTAAGCCCGGACGGGGACGGAGGGTGGAGCCGGCATTGGCTCCCGAAAAGGGAGGGGACCCGCGCTAGTGGGGAGGACCGGCGCAATCCTCCGTCCCGCCCAGGCGTAAGCCAGATGACCTGGAAGAGCGAAGCGAGCACATCTCCGATGTAAAGTAAATTTACAGAAATGTAAAGTTTTTTTACAGCGTATGAAAGAGGAGCTGCGGATAACGTTCAGAAAAACAAGAAGTTACAGACACTGGCACGGGAGTGGCAACTTAATGCTCTGACCGGATGAAAGATATGTCAATGCCGATGGGATCGGCCGATTGGCATTGATGGAATCTCCGGGACAGAACAGATGAACATTTTCAGTTACATACACGCGGCAGTCAGGACGTTGCCGATGAAAGGACGCAGGAACGTCCTGAAAATCATGACATTGGGAGTCGGCCTTGCAGTCGGACTCGTGCTGGCATCCAAGGTCTGTTTCGAAAAGACATTCGACGACTTCTACAAGGATGCCGACAGGATATATTATCTGAACGAAGCCATAGAACTCAACGGCAGTTACAAGGTATATCCTCAAGTCGCGGGAGGAGTCGTCCCGAAAATGAAGGAATACTTCCCGCAGATAGAGGAGGCCACCAGATTCACGTATATATTCGAGACCGCATCCATGGTAATGTCAGAATCGGACAAACGCGTGGATGTCGGGCTGACATGTCTTGGCGATACGTCATTTTTCAAAGTCTTTGACCGGAAGTGCCTTGCAGGCAACCTCATCGACCCCCTTGGCATTGAATCAGATGTGGTGATCTCATCCAAGTTGGCGACCAAGATGGCAGCAGCATTGACCTCGGGCAAGAAAATGGACGAGAAGGCGGCCGCGGCAGCCGTGCTCGGACAGAAATTCACGATTGCCGGAGATACCCGGAAATACGAACTCACGGTCGGCGGCGTCTATGAAGAATTCCCGCTGAACTCATCCTACAGGCTGGACATGATAGTCTCCATGCCGAGCATCGGGCATTTCATATACGACGGCTCGGAAAACATGGTAGGCAACGACCGCTACAAGGGATTCATAAAACTGAAGAAAGGCATTGCCCCGAGCGAAATCGAAAACGGACTCCCCGGCTTCATGGACAAGCATATGCCGATGGACGAGTTGCGGGCAGCCGGATATGAAATGAAACTTCCGATAAAACCATTCGTGAAATTCCATGAAGAGGATGAAACTCAGCGGAATATGACACTTGTGCTGGCCTTCGTAGCCTTCGCGCTTCTGCTCACGTCCATGCTGAATTACCTCCTGATCGTGCTTTCGTCCGCCGCCATCCGCGCACGCGAGATGGCCCTCCGCAAATGCCTGGGCAGCAGCGCAAAAGACATCTTCGGGATGATGTTCGCAGAGGCGCTCGTCCACACCACAATCGCAGCCGTCGTCGCCGCAATCCTCATCTTTGCGTTCAGGTCAATGATAGAGACCATCCTCGGTGTCAATGTCATTGCGCTCTTCACCGGACGACCGCTCGCATTGGCATTGACAATAATAGTCGTGCTCCTGGCATTGAACAGCCTCCTTCCCGCATTCTTCTTCAACCGGATTCCGGTGGCTGCGGCATTCAGGAATTATCGCGCCGGCAAGCGCATGTGGAAACTCGGGCTCCTCGCGGTGGAATTTGCGGCTGTCGTTTTCCTGGCCGTGGTCATGAGCGTGATTACATTGCAATATGACAAGATGATGAACGCGGACCGTGGGTTCAAATATGATGACGTGGCGATGATAGCCATGCCGGAAGCGGCTCAGTCCCAGAAGAATACGCTGATGAGCGAGGTCCGTTCCCTCTCCGGAGTGGAAGACGCAAGTTTCGCATATCAGAATCCTTTCACAGGCTATAGCGGTGACAATGTGAGCATTCCCGGCGAAGACCGTCAGCTGTTCAACATCCGTGACGCATTTTATGTGGATGAACATTATTTCAATGTCTTCGGCATCAAGATTCAGGAAGGGCGCAATTTCGATCCGACTCTCAACAGCGATGCGGAAATGATTGTGGACAGGAACTTCGTGAAAATGATGAAGAATACTGCCGGATGGGACGATGTCCTCGGACGAGAAGTGATGGTTACCTCACATGAAAGTGCTCCAGTCAGGATATGCGGTATCATTGACGATATGCATACCGGCGGCTTTTCCGTGGCAGAAGCCGATTTCGGCGGGCGTCCGATGGGTATATTCTATTGTGACTCAGAGAAATATGCCGGAATGTTCCATTACATATTCGTGAAATATCACAAGATGTCCCCGGAAGAGCTTAAGAAAACCGATGAACTTACAGGAAAAATTCTGGACGGGCAGTGGTATAGAATATATCCGTGCAATGAACTCGCTGCTTCGAATTTCGTGGACACCCTCAATACGAGAAACTCCATCCTCGCGGGAGGCATTGTGACGCTCTTTATCGCGCTGATCGGCCTCATCGGCTACACGATTGACGAAGTCCGTCGCCGCAGCAAGGAAATCGCGGTCCGTCGCGTAAACGGCGCCCAGTTCTCCCAGATAAGGTCAATGTTTCTGCGCGATGTCATGGCGGTGGCCCTGCCGTCCGTGGCAGTCGGAGCGGTTCTAGCCTATATCGTCGCAGGACATTGGGAACAGAACTTCAGCCTTCAGGCGGGACTCCCTTGGTGGATTTTCGTAGGCTCCATAGCCGCAGTACTGGCTATAGTTGCCATCATATCAGACATTTACGTAATACGCACAGCGGGAACAAATCCTGCTGACAGCATTAAGACAGAATAAAACGGAGCATATCAGAACAAATAAAACATACATATATCATGATCAAGATTACAAACATTTGTAAAGTCTTCAGGACTGAGGAAATCGAGACAGTTGCACTCGACAATGTATCATTCGAAATCAAGGACGGAGAATTCGTCTCCATCATGGGCCCTTCAGGATGCGGAAAATCTACGCTCCTGAATATCCTCGGCCTTCTGGATAACCCGACTTCCGGCAGTTACCAGCTTCTGGGACAGGAAGTTGCGCAGCTGAAGGAAAAGGACCGTACCAAGTTCCGCAAGGGAAACATCGGCTTCGTTTTCCAGAGCTTTAACCTGATCGATGAACTCAATGTGCTCGAAAACATTGAACTTCCCCTCAGATATATGGATTTCAGTGTGGCTGAGCGCAAGGAAAAAGTGGAGGCGGTGATGGCGCGCATGAACATCAGCCACAGGGCAAAGCATTTCCCTCAGCAGCTCTCAGGCGGTCAGCAGCAGCGTGTAGCGATTGCACGTGCGGTAGTCGCAAACCCTAAACTGATTCTTGCCGATGAGCCTACCGGAAACCTCGACTCCAAGAACGGCAAGGAAGTCATGGACCTGCTCTGCGAACTGAACAGGGAGGGCACGACCATCGTGATGGTTACCCACTCACAGAAAGATGCAGCTATGGCACAACGCACTATCGACCTGTTCGACGGCCATATAGTAAGTGATGTCAAGAATGAATTGTAATGAGATACATTTTCAATAATTTTCTGAACACCCTCAAGCGGTACAAGGTGTCCAGCCTGCTGAATATCATAGGAATGGCAGTGGCATTCGCTGCCTTCTACGTGATAATGACGCAGGTCTGCTTCAACCTTGGCTACAACAAGTCGCTGAAGGACGCGGACAGGACATTCGTAATGTCCGTTCCTTCGCAATATAATGAGGGAAAGTTCAATATCTTCATAAACAGACCGTTGGGAGAAGCACTTGTCTCAGGCTCTTCCATGTCTGAAGGCGGAGGGGTGTTCAGCATGTATGTTTCTGATGATGTTTGCTATACGAGGCGGAATGATGCCCCGGTCAAGATGCATCTGGATCTCATGCAGTATTCCGCGGGCGGACTGCGTGCCTTGAATTTCGAGGCGGCAGAAGGCTCAATTGATGAACTTTCCAAGCCTGCAACTATTGCCATATCAGAATCTTCTGCCAAGAAATATGAACTTAAAATCGGAGACAGCATCTCATGGAGTGACCCTCAGGGGGAAAAAGGGGCGAGAGAGATAGTTCTCATATACAAGGATTTCCCTAAGAACAGCGACATGGGTACAGTCAATGCCGTTTACGACATGAAAGATTCCCATATTGACAATCGCAGTGAGTGGTCTTTTCCGTATTGCGTGAAACTCCAGAATGCGTCACAAAAGGAGGAGTTTGAGAAGGAATCAAAGGCTATACTTTTCGATTATTTCAAGAAACTGTATGATGGCGCGGGAGAGACACTCACTGACGAAGATATTGATGAAATCAATAATAAATTCAACATCAAGCTGATACCTCTGTCTGAACTCTTTTATACGAAGGAACTTGACGGTAAGCCTGGACGCACCGGAAATCTCACCACGGACATGACTTTGCTCACAGTGGCGGTGCTCATCATCCTCATCGCATTGATAAATTTCATCAATTTCTTCTTTGCGCTTGTCCCTGCTCGATTGCGGTCCGTGAATACCTACAAGATTTTCGGCGTATCGCGTACTTCATTGATATTCAACTTTATATTCGAATCTGTAGGCCTTGTCGCCATAGCGTTGGCATTGGCCGCAATCATCGTCATACTGCTTCTTCGCACCAGCGTCGCAGGTATTCTTACCTCTTCGGCTGTTTTCGGGGACAATGTTCCTGTACTGGCAATGACGGTCGGCACTGCTGTCCTGACAGCGGTTCTTGGAAGCATCTATCCTGCATTCTATATCACTTCGTTCCAGCCGGCATTGGTACTTAAAGGCTCCTTCAGCGGGTCAGTTTCGGGACGCAGGCTCCGCACAGCGCTCATCGGCTTCCAGTTTGTCATATCAATGTCATTGATTATCTGCGCCATGTTCATCAAGATGCAGCATACTTACCTGATGAACTACGACATGGGCTTCGACAAGTCCTGCCTCCTCAGCGGTAAAATTCCTTATGATGTCTGCTGGTATGGTTCCCAGAACGAAGCTTTCGAGGACAAGCTGCGTAGCAATCCTCAGATTCAAGACATTACGTGGGCTGACGGAAAGATTGTGAATACCTCAAGGATGGGCTGGGGGCGCGAATATAAGGGAAAGACTATTAATTTTCAATGTTACCCTGTGGCGTACAATTTCTTGAAATTCATGGGGATAGATATAGTGGACGGCAGGGATTTCATGAAATCCGATGAGGTTTCTGAAGGCGGAGTGATGATCTTCAACGAGCAGGCGAAGAAAGATTTTGACGTGGATTTCGTCACTCCTGCGCCTGGACATGAGGACGGGACTGTGACTGCCGGTATCTGCAAGGACTTTAATTTCAGGCCTTTGCAGTATGGTCGTGGTGATTTCGCCTTCTACATATTCGGTAAAAACAGATGGCGTGACGGACTTCATCAGGTTTATATAAGGACCGCGCCGGGCGCAGATGTCCAGTCGGTCATCAAGTTCGTGCTTGCGACCGTGAAAGAGATGGTGCCTTATGCTGATGACGAGCTGTATAATATTGATTTCTTCGACAAGGAGCTCGGTGCCCAGTACAGGCAGGAGAGCCGATTGTCCACGCTCATCAGCATATTCACGTTGGTTGCCATCATCATTTCCCTGATGGGAGTCTTCGGTCTGGTGCTTTTCGACACGCAGCACAGAAGTCGTGAAATTGCTGTCAGGAGAGTGATGGGCGGAAGCGTAGGCGACATTCTCAAGATGTTCAATGCCAAGTATATACGCATTGTGCTGGCAAGCTTCGTAATTGCTGCGCCGCTCAGCTGGTGGGTCATCAGCAGATATTTCGCGGGCTTCGCATATCACACGCCGATCCACTGGTGGGTATTCGCATTGTCCCTGCTTATCGTGATGGCTGTCACAATGCTGATCGTTACGCTCCGCAGCCTGGATGCCGCCACTTCCAACCCTGTAGATTCGATTAAGAATGATTAGTTTAACATAATACATTAACATAGTACATAATATACATAATAGATGTAAAGACCTACAGGGCTGTCAGCTGCGTCACACTTGCGAAAGGATGGCGCAGCTTTTTATGATTGCGCTGATTGTTCGCAAAAAAATGTATTTTTGTAATCGGCTTCCGGAGAGGGGCCTTGACGATAAAAGACATTGACAATGAAAAGTGGAAAGATACTTGTCGTAGATGACAACAAGGGCATACGGGATGCCTTGAAAATCCTGCTTGGAGGCTGTTTTACGCAGGTTCTGACACTTTCGTCCCCTACCTCGCTGACAAGCACCGTAGAACAGATGATGCCTGACCTGATTCTGCTGGACATGAATTTCAAGGCGGATATCAATTCCGGAAACGAGGGGCTGTTCTGGCTGTCTGAAATCAAGAAAAGATGGCCTGAGATGCCCGTGGTGCTGTTTACCGCCTACGCAGACATATCATTGGCAGTGGAAGGAATGAAACGGGGTGCGGCAGATTTCGTCGTCAAGCCATGGAACAATGCCCGGCTGCTCGAGACATTGACAGGAATCAGGGACAGGAAATCCAAGCCTAAAAAAGGCGTCACTGTCAATGAGGGGCCGCAGATGCTCTGGAGTTCAGGGATGCAGCAGCTCAGGCATGACGTGGAACGTATCGCCCCGACAGATGCCACTGTGCTCATAACCGGCGAAAACGGCACCGGCAAGGATGTCCTCGCGCACGAAATCCACAGACTTTCCGGACGGGCGGACAAGCCAATGGTCTGCGTGGACGCCGGCGCCATCACGGAAACGCTTTTCGAAAGTGAACTTTTCGGCCACGTGAAGGGAGCGTTCACGGATGCGAAATCCGACCATGCCGGCAAGTTCGAGCAGGCTGACGGAGGGACACTCTTCCTGGATGAAATCGCCAACATCCCGATGCAGTCCCAGGCCAAACTTCTGCGTGCCATCCAGAACCGATGCATCACGAGAGTCGGTGACACGAAAGCTATCCCTGTGGATATCAGGCTGATATGCGCGACCAATGCAGACATTCCGTCCATGATACGTGACGGACTTTTCCGTGAGGACTTGTATTACAGGCTGAATACCATAAGCGTGGAACTTCCGCCTTTGAGAAACAGAAAAGACGTAATCATCCCGCTTGCAATGCAGTTCCTGACAGAGTTTTCCGAAAAATACGGCAGGGATGCAGAGACATTGACCCCGATGGCGAAAGCCGAACTGGAGACTTACGCCTGGCCGGGCAACATCCGCGAACTGCGCAACTGCATCGAAAAGGCTGTCATTCTCTCAGACGGAAAGGCCCTAGACGGATTCGGGCTGGACATCTCCAAAGCGTCAGGAATGACTGAGATCAATGCCGGGGACACGATGGAAAATATGGAGGAGAAGACTATCCGGGCAGCAATGGCCCGATATGACGGTAACATATCAATGGTGGCCAAGTCCTTGGATATCAGTCGCCCTACGCTTTACGCAAAGCTCAAGAAATACGGAATATGATGGGTGCGGAAACAAATATCGGCACGTTATGGATTGCGCTTGGCGGTGCCGTGATTGCTGCATTGACCTGCATCGTGACGAGAGCGGCGACAAGACGGAAGATCATCGGCAAAATCGACTTCATGTCAGATGCGCTGGACAGCGGCGAGACGGCGTTCCGGTATTCTGAGAGCCGATGGCGGAACCGGCGGCTGAACAAGTCATTGAACCGTCTCCGGTCCATTTTCGAGGCTGAAAAGGCCGATATCCGTGAGCGTGAGCGGTATTTCGGGACAATGCTGGACCACGTCCAGAGCGGCGTCATCGTCATTGACGGAGAAAAAATCGATTATTCGAATACTGTGGCGAAAGGATTTTTGGGGATGGCGGAGATTTCGTCGCTGCGGCAGATCGGGCGGATTTCTCCGGACCTGGCCAATGCTTTCCGCGAGGCTTCTGAAATGGAGTCGAGGGCATCTTTCATTTCGGAGCGGGGCACGGTACAGTTTTCCATAAGTGCCTGTACAGCAAGGCTTCACGGCAAAGAGGTCAGCATCGTCACTTTCAATGACATTACCCGTGAGATGGAAAACAACGAGTCCGAATCGTGGACCAGACTCATCCGCGTACTCACGCATGAAATCATGAATACGGTCACGCCTGTCGCATCACTCAGTTCGGCATTGTCCCAGAACCTGGACAGCTACAGTGCTGAGGACATCCGTTCCGCGCTCGGGACCATCGCGTCTTCGTCCGAGGGCTTGATAAGTTTCGTGCAGTCCTACCGTTCTCTGACGCATATTTCCGCGCCGGTGCGCAAGGCTTTCTATCTGAAGGACCTGGTCAATGATTCTGTCAACATCGCCAAAGCCAACTGGCCTTCTGTCAATGTCCTATATCGTGAACTTTCAAGCGACGTGATTCTCTATGCCGACTACGGACAGATGTCGCAAGTGCTCAACAACCTGATAAAGAACGCTGTACAGGCAGGCGCCGAGAAGGTAAGCATAACCGCTTCTATCGACAAACGGGAGCAGACTGTCATCGACATTGCCAATGACGGGGAGTCTATCAGCGCCTCTGGCCAGGAGCAGCTGTTCGTTCCGTTCTACACCACCAAAGGTTCGTCAGGCACAGGTGTCGGTCTGAGCCTCTGCCGCCAGATTGTCCGTCTGAACGGCGGCACCATCAAACTCTCCTCCTCCACTCAGGAAACCACGGTTTTCACTATCGTCATGTAATCTTACTGGTCCTGTTTCAGAACTTCGACCGGGTTTTCCGCGGCGGAACTCCAGGTCCGGGAAATTATCGAAACGAAGGAGATGAGGAAGGTCAATGCTGCCGCGACGAGGATTATCCACCACGGGAAGGCTATGGCATTGTAAAAATCAGCCAGGTAGTAACGCATTGACCAGATACATACCGGAACCGCGATCACGACGGCGACGGCTGTCATCAGCATGAACGACTTCGAGAGTTTCCAGGCCGCAGACTTGACACCGGAGCCGAAAATCTTCCGGAGGGCGATCTGACGCGCCTGCTGCTCTGTGTAGTAGACGGACATCGCGAACAGGCCGAGCGCAGAAATCAATATGGCAAGCACCATGAACGTCATCACCAGCTTCATAGTGTTCCGCGTCCCTGTCAATGAATCCGCCAGGAAGTCATCTATATAATATATGTCCGTTTCGCGCGGCACACCGATATACTCCTTCGCCACATCACGCCATACCTCGCGGACAGCATTCAACGCCTCGGCCCTGTCGCCACGCACCTTCAGCAGATGATTCATGCACACATCGGAACGGTTCTGCACAGCCCGATGACTGTCAGGCATTGGTTTATAAAGAGGATCACGCGCGCGGAAATCCGCTATTATACCGCAGCACTCATACTGCGGCTCGCCGTCTTTATTGGTCCCGACAGTCCTGTTCCCGGCAGTAATCCCATAACGCCGCTGCGCCTCCTCCGTAAACCAGCATGTCCCTTCAATAGGATCGGAATACTGTTCTATCACATTGAACCCAAGCAGCCTGAATGCCGCACTGTCAACAGCAGGCAGCTGAAGCCACGACATTTCCTCACCCTCGATATGTACGCCATTGCTTCCACATGATAACGGAAGCTGCACCGCCATAACCGCCGTCTCCACCTGCGGAAGAGCCTGAAGTCTCTGATGCAGAGCCTCCTGGGCAGCCATATTGTTATAGCCGAGCGCCCATGAGGAAACCGACAGCAGATCTGTATTGTACCCTACCGGCAAAGATACCAGATGGCGCATCTGGAGAGTCATTGTCAATGCAACCGCGACAAGAACCATGCTTATGATGTTCTGGCAGACGATAAAGACCTTGCTGAACACCATCTTGCTGCGGAACCTGAAATCGCCCTTCACGACAGCTATAGGCTTGAATCTCGACACCATAAATGCAGGAAGGAGCCCAGAGAGAACCGAAACCAGCACGAGCACAATGACGCCGGCCGCAATGGTAGCCGCATCCGGAACAAGAACTATAGCGGTATTGAGAAGATTCTCTATCCAGCCCTTGAACAGCAGGGCGACCAGCACGCCGAACAGCATGCAAACAAATGTGAACAAGAACGATTCCATAAGGTATCTGCGGACAATGCTGCCTGAAGACTCGCCGAGAAGACGTCTCGTCGCCATCTCCTTTGCCCGTTTTCCCGTCTGCGCCACAGTAAGGTTTATGTAGTTGAAGATGGCTGATATCAGCAGTATCAATGCTACCGCCAGAAGCACCTCAACGATCTTCCTGTCCCCATGACGCAACGGGTTGTATACGTCTATCTTGCTGAAATAGAGCCGGTCAAGCCTTGTCAACGTGGAGCCCCACAGGAAATTCCCGCCAGAACCGTCGCGTGTGTAGAAATCCTTCCAATAATCCACATACTTGTCCAGCAGCTTTTCAGCCACAGCGTCAGGCGAGGCACCATCCTGCAGCGTCACGAAAGTATTGACCATACCGAAATTGTCCATTCTCTGGACCATGCCATCCAGCTGCCTGATGCTCAGGAAGATGTCATAATACTGCAGTTCATCATAAGGCCCGAAATCCTGAATCACGCCGGTTACCGTGAACCTGTTTTTTCCTACTTCAATGGTGCGCCCCACAGGGTCAGAGTTGCCGAATGCCTTATGCGCGAACTTTTCGGAAAGGATTACATCATTCAGTCCCGCAAGTATGCAGTTCCTGTCACAGCCCGAGATCGTGTAGTCAAAAAGCTGCAGGAAATTCGTATCAACACAGACCGCCTCGGCGGCATAATAGTCCTCATTGACAATGACATCGGCATCGCCATACGCCCCGACTCTGGTCCAGGATGTTATCTCGGGCACCGACGGGAAGAACTCCTCTGCAGTCCCGTACGTCATTCCGACGAACTCCCCCATGCCGACAGCATACAGCTGCCGGGAAAGCGGCTGCCTTGCGCCTACGCTGAACTCTGTCCTGGCATAAGAGGCCAGCAATATGACGAATCCCAGTGCCACTGACAGTCCCAATGCCTCGATTACGGCATAGAGTTTATTTTTCGAGAGAAATTTCAGATATGTGTTCATAGCTATTTGATAATCAGTTCATCTTTGTCGCCGAAGCTGTCGTAAGAGGATATGATAATCCTCTCGCCCGGCTCCAGACCTTCTATAACTTCGTAATACTGAGGGTTCTGGCGGCCTATGCGGACACTGCGTTTCGTCGCTTTCGTCCCATCGGCATTGACGACATACACCCACTTGCCGCCGGTTGCCTGATAGAATGAACCGCGTGGTATTATGATCGCCTCGGCAGGCTGGCCGAGCTGTACATTCATATAATATGTCTGTCCCGCACGGATATTCTCCGGCTGCTGACCTTCGAAGCGGAAATCCGCCTTGAATTTACCGTCACGCACCTCAGGATAGACCTTGCGGATGGCTGCCGAATATTTCTCATTCTGACGCTCAAAAGTCGCCTCAAGACCAGGCACAATTCTATCAATGTAATGCTCATCTATCTGAGCTTCAATCTTATACGAATCCAGATTATTAATCTGGCCGATTTTCGATCCTGCCGCTACTGACTGACCTAGTTCCACATCCAGCAGACCGAGTTCACCGCTGATCGGCGCCTTCACGGAAAGATTTTCCTTACGGCGGCGTATCATGGACATGTTCACACGCATATTCTCCAGGCTCTCGTGCATCTGCGAAATCTGCGTGCTGCGGTAAAGGCTGTCCTGTTTTTCCCTGTCAATGACGAGTTCCAGCTTGTCTTTCGCCAGTTCGTAGTCTTCTGATGCCTTCAGATAGTCTTCCCTGGCTATGAGTTTTTCCTCGTACAGCGCCTTGTTCTGTTCATATGCCCGCCTTGCCCTGCGCACTTCTATCTGAAGCGTGAGCTTGTCCTGCCGTACGGAAAGTTTCTGCTGTTCCATGGAAATCAATGTATTGCGCAGGATGTTCTCCTTCTCGGCGAGTTCGGCTTCGGAGTTGAGTATCTGCATGTCAAGACTTTCATTGGACAGTTCGACAATGACATCACCAGCATTGACCTTACTCCCCTCCTCTGCGACGATTCTCTGGACGTTGCCGCCCTCGGTCGGGCTGATCTGGACGGTGGTCATCGGCTGGACCTGGCCGCTGACGCGGATATAGTCATTGAACTCGCCTTTCTTGGCGGTTCCTGTGATGAGGGAGCTGCCGTCAACGCGCACCGCAGAGCCGTTCCCGGTGATAATCAATATGACAAGGACTATTGCCAATGCTGCTCCGGCCCAATACTTTATGGCCTTCTTCGTGAATGCCGCAGCCAGTCCTGTTTTCTTTTCTATTATCTTGTCCATGATTCTGATTTTTTACTGTTCCAAATATGATACTCCGTTATAGTACTCGACGACCCTGCGCTTGAGCTGGTACTGCAGCTCGGCATTGAGCCGTTCCGCTTTGGCTTTCAAGTAGTTGGACGAAGCGGTATTGTATTCTATCGAGGATATGAGTCCCTGTTCGAATTTGCGGGCGTTGAGTTTGAATGCCTCGTCATACACGTCGGCGCGTCTTTCTGCCTGAAGCAGAGCCGACTCCGCCCCGTCCCTGTCCTGAATTGCCCTGCGGACTTCAGATTCTACATCGCGGAGGGACTTGTCATACTCGAGGCTTGCCCGCTGATATGCATTGCGTTTTTTGGCCAATGCCGTGTGCTTCTGAAGTCTGTCGTATATAGGTATGTTCAATGACAACTGCACATATTCGCCTCCGTTGTTCTTGAACTGATTCCAATAAGGAGTTGCTTTGTAGCCGGTCTGCCCCGGGTAGGTGTAGTAACTGGTGGACCACCCGCCGTAAAGTCCGAGTGTCGGAAGGAATTGCCATTTCGCGGTATTCAGACTGCGGAGGGCATTGTCCATCGACCCCTTGGCGATTAGTACAGAAGGCATTGACCTGACTGCATTTGCTATGATGTCATCAGCGGCAGGACTGTTCGCGCCGGTCTGAATCGACGAGAGCTCCGGATCTATCGTAAGTTTCTCATCTACTGGCCAATACATTACATCTTCAAGTGTAATCATGGCATTGTCCCGATTGTTTGTCGCGGTGGTGAGTTCGTATTCTCTGTCGGCGAGGTCGGCTTTCATCTGGACCACGTCGGCATAGCCCTTCGAGCCGAGTTCTTCCTGACGCTCAGCCAGCCTCACAGCGTTTCTGGCGTTTTCCACCTGTTCTGTAAGGATTTCGGCCAATTTGGTGTAGTAAATGACATTGAAATAGGCCTCGATGGTGGCGAGGCAGACCTTGTCACGTTCCTGCTGTTCCTTGGAAATGCCCATTGAGATGGATGTGCGGGCGATTTTCAGGTTGTTGATGGCGGAGAATCCGTTGAATATGGTGAAGCCCGCCGACACGGAAAAGCCCTGGTTGAAGGACGTCGTGGTGAGATACGTATTGGTCTCAGGGTCGATGGAACGGCCCCATCTGTAGTAGCCGTAGGAGTTCCCTTCCGCTGATGGCGTAAATGCTTCCAATATCGCATCACGTCTGTCGAGTCTGGCGTCATCGTTCTTGGACTGCTGGATTCGCACCTGAGTGGAGTTGCTTACCGCATACTCCATGCATTCGCGCAGTGTCAATGCCTTGGCTTGTGCTTGCTGGGCGGGGCTGTCCGCGCTGGCAGTGCGGCCTTGCGTGTTTTCCGTGAGCGGGGTCATCCGCGTGGCAGTGCGGCCCTGCGTGGTATCCGTGAGCGAGGTCGTCTGCGCTGCAGTGTCCTTACTGGTAGTTAGGCCTTGCGTGTTTTCCGTGAGCAAGGTCGTCCGCGTGGCAGCGTCCGTGCTGGCAGTGCGGCCTTCGGTGGTAATTCCCTGGGCGAGGACCTGCCCGGAGGCAGTGGTCGCTGCAGAAATCAACGTCAAGACTATAATTGGTATTATCGGCTTCATAATTCGTTGCTGTTTTCATTGGTTCGTACTCATTGCAGTTTGCAAACAGCTCTGCATTGTCGTTTACGCTGATGTATTCATTGCTTATGGCCCAGGAAACACACATCATCGTTTAGACATGAACGAGCACGCCACGTGCCACATTAGGCACCCAATTATCAATCAGCGAATTACACCCAGACGCCATTCATCTCCCTGTAAAGAAACTTTACAAATCTGTAATGAAATTTTACAGTCCTATACATATCTTACTTGTCGGCCATGACACTGGGTCGTTTTCGAACAACCTGCATGTCGGTTTCCCAGGCATTGTGCTGAATATCAGGAACATACACTAACAGCCGAAAGCCAGGTTACCCACTTTTTCGGGTAACCTGGCTTTCGGTATATTCACTAACTCATTAGTAATCAACGTTTTTACTTTACAACCCGAAGTCAGGTTGTCCGGATTAGAGGAGACGCTTACGTTAAACTTTTTTCATGGCTAGACAAGCGGTCTATGCAGCTGCCAAACATCCCCAACGTCCTGCGTGCAGGTGCAACACCACAAGAGGTCGTCATTTAAGAATATCATCCATCTGACAGATGCAGGAAACAAACAACAAAAACGGAAATAGAAACAATTTTGCTATTTTTGCGGGCTCATTAATCCCATAACGTGAAAAACGCAGAGGAAAAATAGAAAGGAGATACAGAAATGTGGGTTGCATATGCATTGGTCTCAGCAGCATTGCTCGGGCTATATGATGTTTTCAAGAAGAAATCCCTGCAGGGAAATGCCGTGATACCGGTGCTGCTTATCAACACCGTAATCTGCACATTGTTTTTCCTGCCGTCAATTATCGGCTCAATGACCGGAACAATCCCGCCGGAGAGCAGTCTGCATATTCCAAACGGAGGATGGCACGAACATAAACTGGTCATCATCAAGGCATTCGTCGTATTGTCATCCTGGATTTGCGGCTATTTCGCCATAAAGAAACTGCCTCTTACCATAGTCGGACCTGTCAACGCCACCAGACCGGTAATGACACTTGTCGGTGCAATGCTGATATTCGGGGAAAGGCTCAACCTGCTGCAGTGGGCAGGTGTATGTACGGCGATTTTCTCCTTCTGGCTTCTCAGCAGAAGCGGAAAGAAAGAAGGCATTGACTTCAAATCCAATGTATGGGTCATCCTGCTCATCGCATCTGCCGTGCTCGGAGCATGCAGCGGACTTTATGACAAATACCTTATGGCATCTTCGGGCGCTGGCCTCGACCGGCTTTTCGTGCAGGGATGGTACAACTTGTATCAGGCTATCATAATGGGCATCATAATGATTTTCGTGTGGCTGCCTGAACGCAAACATGCATTGAGAGAAGCCACTGACGGCAAAAAGCCTGATTATGTCCCGTTCGTGTGGAGCTGGACTATCCCGTTCATTTCCATTGCATTGACCGCTGCTGATCTCGCATACCTGTATGCATTGACACTGCCAGGAGCGATGATTTCAGTCGTGTCAATGATAAGGCGCAGCAGCGTCCTCGTTTCCTTCGTTTTCGGCGCCGTCGTCTTTCACGAGAAAAATCTCCGTTCCAAGGCGCTCGACCTGCTGTTTGTGCTCTTGAGCCTTATCCTGCTCCTCCTCGGCACCAAATAGGTCGTATAACAAGGCATCATCAGATGCCGGGCCGGAGTTGGCGAGCAATGCGTCTGCTCGGCTTCACTAACTTAGTCGAGTCCGCATGGCTGTTTAGCTTTTTGCGGTGCGAGGCTGTCCTGCTCGCCACCATGAGCCTATTACTGTAAAAAGTTGACTCAAAATGCTAAGTTTGTCCGTAAACAGGTGGGGTTTTACGGATAAGTTACTCAAAATAAACAACTTGTCCGGAAGAAGGCGGGTTTTCACGGATAAAATCACATTCTGTGAGACAACGATTATCAGGAATAGCAGAGGGGCTCACAAAAAAATGCGGTGTGTTACGAGGAATGATGCAACACAGAATTGGATTGAGTCGAACAACCTGCATGTCGGTTTTTGGTGTATATCGCTGAATGTTAATGAGATAGAGTGAATGTTCAAATGCAGGTTATGTGAAAAAGTGGGTAACCTGGCTTTCGCTTTATCTGCTAACTGGTTGCGAATCAACACTTTCGTTTGTTGTATCAATTTCAGGTTGTTCGGTTTTTCTCTCAGATCATGCCTTACGGAAACTATCATCTCCGGCTACAATCTCCAGTTATGTCTGACAGAAGTGGTCATGCCCAGCAACAAGAAGCCCCCATGAGGACCAGGCCCTCCTGCTTCGCAGGCGCCTCCCTCTAGTGCCGAACAAGGCATCATCAGATGCCGGCCGAAGAACAGCGAAGCGGTGGCCATGCGCTCTGGTGCGCACGAAGGCCTGATGTGCCCCCTTGAAAAGGGGGTTAGGGGGATTGAGATAAGCAAGTCCTCACAGCGGCAACCTTGCTGCCTGACACATGTAGCGCAACCTGCAAATAACTAAATATCAAGTATTTAGCCAAAACCAGAGTTGGAATTTCGGCAGCTCTGAAAACAACTAAAATGCTGATACATAGTCAATTACGCGCTGCGCATCTTGTTCAACATCGGTAAACTTTTTCAGGACTAGGCAAGCGAAAAAGCACAGTCCGAAGGGTTAACAAGGCATCATCAGATGCCGGGCCGAAGCTGGCGGGCAGGGCTGCCTTTGCGGCGATGGAAAGCCCGTAGGCCCTGATGTGCCCCCTTGAAAAGGGGGTTAGGGGGATTGAGACATGACAGAGTCCCAATGAAGAACAACGGTTAGGGTGATTTAACACTATTTTACCACCTTGTAGTAATTCTCTTTGCGCGGGAGAGGTTTCGGGAGCGGGATGGAAGAATAGCCTAAGGACAATGCTCCAATTCCCATGTAGCCTTCCGGCACACCCAGCTCACGCATAAGCGACTGGCCTGCAGGAGTTGAGAACATTTCCCGCTCACGGTTTATCCAGCATGAAGCGAGACCTATGGAGTGGGCGGCGAGCATCATCGTGCCGAGGACCAGAGAGCCGTCCTGAACGGCATTCTTGTTGATTTCCGGAAGCGGAACAAAAACCAGGACTATCGTAGGCGCTCCGTAATAGGGATTTCCCTCTTTGCCCATGATTTCCGCGTTCATCCTTACAAGACGCCCGACAAGTTCCGGTGACTGGACTGCCACAATGAACGGAGACTGGAGATTTTTTCCGGTCGGGGCATATGTTCCGGCCTCAAGAACAGTCTGCAATTCGTCATCAGTAATCTGTTCCGCCTTGTACTTTCTGATACTTCTGCGACCCTTTATCGCATCCAAAACTGCATTTTCCATAATCATTCTGTTTATTGAGAAGTTGTTTTAAGATCCATGAGACTGGCCAGTAAGTCTCTCGCGCCTCATATGGCGAATATAGCAACTTTCGAAGAATATCCGTCAATATTCTGTAACATCCTGCCACTTCCGATGAATGACCGGAAATCATTTTTCACGTAAAGTGTAAAAAATTGGAAGAAAGTGGAATAAATTGTAAAAGTTTCACTATATTTGCGAGGAAAGGGCGGACTGTATCCCTGCACGAGTCGAACCGTCAAGTGAAGCAGCCCGGCCTGAAAGCGTGAAACCCTATTACCGATACTTGAAATGATGACATTCATCGGAGAATATACCGCAAAGACAGACGACAAAGGAAGAATTGTTTTTCCTTCGGCGTTCAAATCGGTATTGCCTGCCGAAGGAGACATGCGTTTCGTTCTCAAGAAGGACATCTTCGAGGACTGCCTCGAAATGTACACCTATGAAGAGTGGGAGCGACAGAGCATGGAAGTCAAATCAAAACTCAACATGTTCAACAGGGAGCACGCCGCTTTTTGGAGAGAATATATGAGAGACAGAGCCGTAGTCGAGCCTGACGGCAAGATCGGCAGACTCTCGATCCCCAAGAAGCTATTGGAATCAATTGGTGTAACCAAGGAGGTTGTGTTCTCTGGCAACGACTATAAGATCGAAATCTGGGCCAAGGAGAAATTCGAGGCCAGTCGCATTTCCAACGATCAGTACATCGTTCTTGCCGAGAAGATCTCTCAGCAGTAAAACAGGAGCAATGTCAGAATATCATACACCGGTGCTTTTGGACGAGAGCGTTTCAGCCTTAATCACCAATCCTTCAGGAATATACATAGATGCCACATTCGGAGGCGGTGGACATACCGCTGAGATTCTTTCACGCTTGTCTCCATCGGGAAGAGTCATCGCCTTCGATCGTGACAGCGACGCGATAGGCAACAGGATCAATGATCCGAGACTGATTCTCATCCGCGCCGACTTCAGATACATTCACAATTTCGTAATGTCCAAGACGCTGGAAGGTGCTGTCGGAGAATTCGACGCATCCTCATCTGACCTGCAGGAATGCGCCAAAGTGGACGGCATTCTTGCAGACCTCGGGGTCTCTTCGCACCAGTTCGACACCGCGGAGAGAGGCTTTTCATTCAGGTTCGACGCCCCGCTGGACATGAGGATGAATACAGAAGCAGCATTGACAGCGGCAGAAATCGTGAACAAGTATGAGCAGACGGACATTGAGCGGATACTGAGACTGTACGGCGAAGTGGACAATGCCAGAAAAATCGCAAGCCTGATAGTTTCCGCACGCAATGCCGGAGAAATCCGCACCACAGGAGAGCTGGACAAGGCCATAGAGCCCGCTCTTCCAGGATTTGCCAGCCACAAGGTACTCGCCAAGATATATCAGGCGCTGCGCATAGAGGTAAACCACGAGATGCGTTCACTGGAAAAGTTCCTGTCCGGGGCTGCGGAATCATTGAAAGAAGGCGGTATCCTTTCAGTCATCACCTATCATTCGCTCGAAGACAGGATGGTGAAGAATTTCATCAAGACCGGCAATGTCCAGGGCGAGGTGAAGAAGGATTTCTACGGGAACATCCTCGCGCCGTTCAAATCATTGACAAGAAAACCTGTGCTGCCGCAGGAAAGCGAAATCGCATCCAACACGAGGGCGAGAAGCGCGAAACTCCGGGTAGCGGAAAGAGTCAAGGAGGGGCAATGATATGAAACTGAGAGACTTCGGAAAGAAATTGAAGGACTTCGTGATCGATTCCCTCCGCGGCGAACTGCCGGTAAGACTGGGTGCTGTAAAATACTTCTTGTCTTACACTGCCCAGTTTCTGATGGTATGGCTGATGATATTGGTCAAGATCGGCATTGAAGGGACATTCGGGCGTGTGGAGAAGAACAAGGCTGTCCTCAACGAGCTCAAAATCTACCACACCGAAAAGATGGTGCAGCTCGCCAAGATGGGCAGAATGTCCACCGCATCGGAACTTCTGAAGGAAAAGAATTCCACAGTGGGTTTCCCGGTAAAACCGGCGGACAGGCTGGATGCCAAAGAGAAAAACTGATGAGGAGACGGCTATGAAAGAGAACAAAGAGAGAGAAAGCAATATCCTCAGAGTAATGTACGTGATATTCTGTGTCACCTGCATATGGATTGCAGCACGGATCGTGTACCTGCAGTGCAACTTCATTGACAGCGACCCTTACCTGAAATTTTTCCGCGCAAAGAGCAGGAAAGTGGTGGCGGAACCTACTCGAGGAGCCATATTGTCATCTGACGGAAGACTGCTGGCCATATCCGTACCTATGTACCAAGTTTATATGGACTGCACCGTCAGGAAAGAGGAATTTTCCGCCAGAGACAAACACGGGAAGCTGATTGACAAGCATGGAGAGGAGCACGAAGAGGAGTGGAGAGCATCAGTCGCCGACCTTGCCAAGGGACTGTATGCCATCTACGGCAAGAGCAGCGAATACTGGAGAGCCACCATCCTCAACGAAAGGAACAAGGGAAACAAATACCTGAAAATCGGCGGCACGATAGACCATGAGACGCTGCAGAAAGTGAAGGCCCTGCCTCTTTTCAACAAGGGCGGCAACAAGGGGGGCATCATCGTGACCAAGAAAGACACCAGACAGTACCCTTACGGCTCGCTCGCACGACGGGTCATCGGCTATGTGAAGGACAATGACAAGTCCAACGGGAACAATGCCATCGGACTCGAGGGCAAATACAACTACATCCTCCACGGAACGGACGGATACCGCTGGACCAAGAGAAGCGACAAGAGCCAGATTACCAACAGGGACAGTTCCTGGGTCAATGCGAAAGACGGATACGACATACGGACCACCATTGACATTGACCTTCAGGACATTGCAGACAATGCAATGCGCAAATACCTGAAAGAGGAGACGGTGATCGAAGGCGGCTGCGTGGTAGTCATGGACGTGAAGACCGGAGCCATCAGGGCGATGGTCAATCTCGTGAGGGACAGCACTTCAGGGGCATTGAACGAAACCTACAACTATGCTATCGGACGTCGTGGAGAGCCGGGTTCCGTATTCAAGACGGCAACCCTGATGAGCGTAATGGAAGACTACAGGGTGAAGCTTTCTGACGAACTGGCGACCAACGGCGGAAACCTTCCGTATTTCGAGGGAAAGAACGGAGACAGCCACATTAGGGATTACGAGAGGACCACGCACAAGAAGACGATGTCCGTACTGCACGGATACGAGATTTCCTCCAACTACATTTTCAGGAAACTCGCGATGGACCACTATACGGACAATCCGAAGAAGTTCATTGACAATCTGTACATGTACAAGCTCGGGGAAAGCTACGATTTCGACCTGAACGGATTTGCATCCCCGTATATTCCATCCCCTGAGAACAGGAGCGAGTGGAGCGGGACAACTCTCGGGTCAATGGCAATCGGCTACTCCGTGAGCGTCACGCCGCTGCACACACTGACATTCTACAATGCCATAGCCAACAAAGGCAAGATGATGAAGCCTTACCTGGTGGAAGACGTCGAGGAGAACGGAATAGTAAAGGAAAAGAAAGGGCCGTCCGTGCTGAACGGTTCGATCTGCTCAAAGGCTACTGCAGACAGCATAACGGCAGGTCTGATGCAAATCGCCAAGGAAGGGACAGCAAGCAAGATGAAGGGTGCGCCTCTGACTTTCGCGGGAAAGACTGGAACGTCCCACATCGTTTTCAGCGCGGGAAAAGGAAAAAAGGCTTCATACAAGTCAGGACCTGACCAGGCGAGAAAATACCAGGCGTCAATCGTAGGATTTTTCCCTGCAGAAAACCCTGTCTATTCGGCGATTGCAGTAATATACACCCATCCGACACGCCGCAGTGTATATGGAGGAAACATCCCTGCGCGTATTCTGCGCGAGATAAACGAGTACCTCTTCACGGCCGACAGCAGATGGGGCAAACTGATTGAGAAAGAAGGAGATATGCCGGTGATGTCCATGGATACGCCGAGGACCGCGAAGAACGGAAAGGTTCCGAACTTGAAAGGACTCGGGCTGATGGATGCCATCTACGCGATAGAAAATGACGGTTACAGATGCCTGTATTCGGGAATCGGCCACGTGGTGAGCCAGAGCCCTGCCGCAGGTTCAACATTGGCCGCCGGAGAAAAGATTACAATCAGGCTTGAATAGAGGCCTGGACATGATATAGTGAAGGATATGAGACTTGAACAGATAATCGGCAACTGCGGAGCAATCGACTGCCGCGGGGACATGAAAAAGGAAATCAGCGCGATTTGCAGCGACTCCAGGAAAGTAGTCCCGGGGTCAATGTTCATTGCCGTAAAAGGCTACGCAAGCGACGGCCACCGATATATCGGCTCGGCACTTTCCGCAGGCGCCACAGCCATAATGTATGAGGACAGGCAGGAGCTCGAGGCCCAGGTCAATGCCATGGAAGGCAAAATCTCCACAGATGAAATCGCATTTGTGCAGGTTGCCAATTCCCGTCACGCCGAGGCCATGGCAGCGGCGGACTTTTATGGCAATCCGTCCCACGAACTTACTCTCGTAGGAATCACAGGAACCAACGGCAAGACGACTACCGTCACCCTGCTTTACCACTTGTTCAAGGGGCTGGGATATGAATGCGGACTTCTTTCCACGATAGCCAATTATGTGGGAGACAGGCGCCTGGAGACGGCCAACACGACTGCTGACCCTATCACCATCAATTCTCTGCTCCGTCAGATGGCGGATGAAGGATGCTCATACTGCTTTATGGAAGTGAGTTCCATCGGAATGGAACAGGAAAGGGTTACCGGACTGAAATTCAAGGCCGGCATATTCTCCAACCTCACGCACGACCATCTGGATTACCACAAGACATTTGCAGAGTATCTCAGATGCAAGAAACTGTTCTTCGACACATTGCCTTCAGACGCGTTCGCCATCACCAACATCGATGACAAGAACGGAATGGTGATGGTCCAGAACACAAAGGCGAAGGTAGTGACCTACTCCTGCAGAAGCATCGCCGACCACACTTGCCGGATTATCGAAGAAGGATTCGACGGGATGCAGCTAAGAATCGACGGCCAGGAAGTATGGACCAGACTGATCGGACAGCACAATGCCTACAATCTTCTCGCCATCTACACTGCCGCAATATGCGTGGGCGCAGACCGTGACGAGGCATTGGTCCAGCTCAGCAGACTGGAATCGGCGAAAGGACGTCTGGAAACGCTCCACGGCCCTCACAAGCTCGCTGTCATCATTGATTATGCACATACTCCTGACGCGATGGAGAACGTGCTCAAGACTCTCAGGGACATTGGCCCGAAAAAACATATCATCTGCCTTTTCGGCTGCGGCGGCGACAGGGACAAGACCAAGCGCCCGGAGATGGCACAGGTGGCGGAAAAATATGCTGACAGAATCTTCGTGACATCAGACAACAGCCGTACCGAGAAGACGGAAGACATATTGGAGGATATACGCAAAGGCTTCAGCCAGAAAGGATTGGCGAAGGCATTGTTCATTTCTGACAGGAAAGAGGCCATCCGCACCGCGATAACGCTCGCACCGGAGGGAGCAGTGATTCTGCTTGCCGGAAAGGGGCACGAGACATATCAGATCATAGGTACCGAGCATCTCCACTTCGATGAGCGGGAAATAGTAGAAGAAGTATTCAAATCAATGGAGGAGCAGATATGATTTACCACCTGTTCGAACTGTTGTCAGACTACGACATACCTGGACAGAGGCTGATGGGCTACCTGTCATTCAGAGCGATGCTTGCATTCGTTACGGCAATGCTGATATCGTTCTTCGCCGGACGGAGAATCATCAGATGGCTTCAGAAAAAGCAGATTGGCGAGACGATCCGCGATCTCGGACTCGAAGGTCAGATGCAGAAGAAGGGCACCCCAACTATGGGCGGTGTCATCATCCTGCTTGCCATCCTGGTATCCGCCCTGCTTTTCTGCGACTTGACCAACATATATACCCAGCTGCTGATTTTCACCACTGTATGGTGCGGCGGAATCGGTTTCGCCGATGATTATATAAAGGTATTCAAGCACGACAAGGAAGGCATGAGCGAAAGAGGAAAGCTCATTCTGCAAGTAGTGCTGGGCTGTATAGTCGGTCTGACAGTGTGCTTCAACAACGATATTGTCATAAGAGAGAAAGTCCGCATTGAAGCTGATGCCGACAGCACCCATTATCTGCCGCAGGGAAGCGAGAACGTGGATGTGGACAGCGAGACCATTGTCAGCCAGAGCGGATGGAAGATGGAGAATATCATAAAGAGCACCAAGACTACGCTTCCGTTCATCAAGGCCCACGAATTCGACTACAAATGGCTGTCGCCGTTCAGCGGCAAATGGGGATGGTACTGCAAATGGGCCATCTATGTGATAATGATAGTTATAGTCATCACGGCCTGCTCGAACGGAACCAACCTCACTGACGGAATGGACGGACTTGCCGCGGGCACATCCGCGATAGTAGGCATTGTGCTCGGTATATTGGCATGGCTGAGCGGCAACCTCATAAACTCCAACTATCTGGATATCATGTATATACCGGGGACGGGAGAAATCGCGGTATTCATGTCGATATTCGTAGGCGCCCTGTTAGGGTTCCTGTGGTACAACTCCTATCCGGCTCAGGTGTTCATGGGTGATACGGGAAGTCTTGCCATCGGCGGCATAATCGGTGTCAGCGCCATTCTCCTGAGAAAAGAGCTTATGCTCCCTGTGCTGTGCGGTATCTTCTTCGTGGAAAGCCTTTCTGTGCTGATACAGCGGTTCTGGTTCAAGCGTACGAGAATCAAATATGGAACCGGGCAGAGAATTTTCAGGATGGCGCCGCTGCACCACCATTATCAGAAGGTGGGGATACCGGCCAAGATACAGTGGCCGAGCCACCCGATACCGGAAGCGAAGATCGTGACGAGGTTCTGGCTTGTGGGGCTGATCCTGGCAGTCGCCACGCTGGCCTTGCTCAAGATAAGGTAGTCGGTTTACCGACCGCGACCGGAGGGAAGCGAAATGGCCACCGGGGGCAGTCCGGAGGACGGGGGTACGATGGCGGACAATTCGCGCAGGTACACCGCTCCGACGAGAAGAAAAGTTTAGAACATTGAAAAACAGAATAAGATAGGAACAGAACGGCGAGTCGGTTTACCGACCGCGACCGGAGGGAAGCGAAATGGCCCCCGGGGGCAGTCCGAAGGACGGGGGTACGATGGCGGAACAATTCGCGCATGGTACACCGCTCCGACGAGAAGAAAAGTTTAGAACATTGAAAAACAGAATAAGATAGGAACAGAACGGCGAGTCGGTTTACCGACCGCGACCGGAGGGAAGCGAAATGGCCCCCGGGGGCAGTCCGAAGGACGGGGGTACGATGGCGGAACAATTCGCGCATGGTACACCGCTC
>OHET01000194.1_pt1 | contig 31611 bp, 31 predicted proteins | sample 1567351 | NCBI WGS metagenome assembly OHET01 (sample SAMEA3879529, study PRJEB24766) | human gut metagenome | biome: human-associated habitat; feature: feces | place: USA | collected 1985/1987
CTGCCTGACACTGAAACTTGCGGTCAATGCGGAGCTCTTGTGGGGGAACTGTATCCTCGCCATGAAAAACAGACAAAAAATCCGGCCGAAACGACCGGAAACAGATATAAAATTGAAATTTTGATGAGTCGGACGCAGAAATTGAATGGATTGGTCGCTGCTTCGCTCATATTGAAAACATTAAACGACAATCCCTATTTAGCACCTTTTTGGACAGAACTTTCACTCCAAATCTTCTAACATTTGTTAGATTTTTTAAGCAGATTTATATCGACATCGAGGAAAAAATTTGCTCCAAATCAGATATGGTTTTGGGACGTGAATACGGCTTCAGTGTTATCTCTTTGGTTCCGCTTTTCTGTGTTCTGGAAACTGCGAGATACATTTGCCGGAGGTCATCGGACATATTCGAGACGGAAACATTGATGCCACTTTCAGAAGATTTCTTCAGTTCATTGTAGAACTCGTCCATAAAACTTCTTGTAGTAAACTGCACGCCTGAAAAATCCAAGTCAACTTCGTTTTCTTTATAACTATACACGGCAGAGAATATGTCGTGAGCGGATATCCTGTTCAGAATATCACGGCCGATAAGGTCTTGTATCAGTATTGTTCTCATATTACTCAACGTATTTCAAATAACTAAATGTAGGCATATTGTTCGGAATCCTGAAGGATACTATGGTTCCTTTGAATTTGATTCCTAACGGAAGCTCTATGTATTGTGCCATTGCTTTATTTGCGGCGAAAGCAGCATCCCCAGAAGCTAGAAGATATTCGCCGGATAGTCCTTTTGTAAGCATCTTGATTGTAGTCCTCAAACCGTATCCTCGGTTTTCTGTTTCAGGAAGATTCTTGGCTGAGATTCCTGAAACGGCAGATTGGAGGGCCTCTATGTCGGAGCCGATTCCGGCAGTGCGCGGATTTTCCGAATAACTTCCCAAAAGAGTACCTCCGGTGTCTGCAATGCAGATGTCCGTGTATCCTTTTGTCGGATAGCTCTGAGCCGTTATATATCCATAGGGAGAGTGCGCGTGTTCAACAATGTTGTCTATGGTCTCTCCTATTATGTATCTTAATCCGTTTTCTACATTGTCTCCAAAACAGCCTTGGGCGCTTAGTATAGACTGTATGGCAGAAAGGATGGCGTCTCTCTTGTCGGTTCCGGCAATGTCTGTTGGAAATTTTATGACAGGGATGTACGAGCTACCAGAGAACTTTGCCATAAGAATCTTGAATTCGGAAGCTCTCATTATTGAGGCATTAATACCGCCATCAGTAAAATGCACAGTGCTTAAGTATGAGTTTGTCGCAGAGAATATTGGTTTCGGCTCAATGCTCTCCAAAAATACCAGTGCCGGCAATAGGAATGACGGCATAACGAAGCTTATTCCAGACAATGAAATATCCTGGTCTTCGGACACGGAAATCTCGTGGCAGAATTTGACGGCGGATAAGAATCCTCTGGAAAGTTTGTCGTCACGAACATTTATGATTGGGCGTATTGTCATAACTATTTCTGACTCAATATTGATAAAAGTTTATTGATCTGAGCGTCTTTTTCTTTGATCTGAGCGTCTTTTTCTTTGATCTGAGCGTCTTTTTCTTTGATGCGTTCATCCAGAATCTCTATCTGGGCCTTCAGGACGTCCGGGGAGTCGGAATAATAATGTCGGTTGTCGATAGGAGAATTAGTCAAGGCGTTGCTTCCTATTATATTTACACCCGAATTATTGTCGCCTACACTATTCCTCATATTTCCCTTACCTGTATAGAGCCAAGCTTCGTTTAGCTCTGGAAATACAGATAAAATCTTATTTGCCATTGCTCGTGAAATGCTCTTTGTCTTGCCTTTTTGGATGTCATATATAGCCTGTGGGCGTGATAATCCAATCTTGCTGGCAAATTGTTTGGCGTTTAACCCGCTATATTCCAATAACTTATCTATTACAGTGTCCATACTTGTCTAGATTATTAAAGAAAAATTCAATACAGAAATAATCTGTATATTTGCATCGGGTTCTAACAAATGTTAGAAGAAATGTTATAACAAATGTTAGATAATCGCGGTAAATATAATGAAAAATTATGAGACAGACGCAGAGGAAAGAGCGGGACAAGGTTATCAAGTCCGAGTACAGGGAAATGGTTCGGCGCGGTTCTCCGATTTGGGAGACCAAGGAACAGCTGGCCGCGAAATACGGAATGTGTTCACAGTCGATACATAGAATAGTCAATAGCAGAAGAGCCAAAAACAGGGAAGTCAAGAATAGTTAAGTGTTATGTGTTAAGAGCCATGACGATGCAAGTGAACTTGATACTTCAGAGCTCTCCGATGATGGAGAAGCTGCTGGCCATTCCAGATTTGGTGGCCGGGAATTTATGCCCGACGCTTCCTGTGTGTATGGATAGAATCGATGTTGGCAGCAAGGTGGAGTATGATAGCATTGTGAATGACAGCGCGGTCCTTCATCTGTCGTACAGGGTGACGAAAGTGGAAAAGGGTTGCATCGCATGGCTTGATTTAGAAAATTTCAAAATTTGTTGATATATGGAATGTCGTAGGGTTATATGATGGCTGGTACTGCTTTTAGGTATTGTCATTCTCGTCATTGATGAAAGACATTGTGACGCATCGAGATTCGTGTTGTTTTGTTTTTGCCTCATGATGGGGCTTCCTTTAGTGGAGAAAAAAGGAGTAAAGAGCAAGGCTGTCCAAACCCGTGAGGGCAAGGACAAGTAAGGATCCGCCGGAGTGAACCTGGATAGGCGTCCGGCGGACAAGACGGAGGAAGGTGCGGATATGGAGTGCCGCACGGGATTGTCTGATAAGCATTAAAGGTCTCGCGTCAGAGAAGCCCAGGGCCACAGGGAGGTTCGATTCCTCTCCCTCCGACAACCGCAGCGATGCGTTTTATGTTTTATAGTCTAGTCTAGCAAATTGTACAGGAAGGGTAGTTCTGCGGGTGGCGCGGTGCAAGCGGTCGGAATCAGAAACGGCGCAGCTGCAAGGGACGGTTCGAGTCCGCCCTACCCTGCGAATCAAAACACATGAATTATGATACGTACAGGTTGCTTATATCAGGAAATTCAGAGGAATGTCGGGAAAGGGAGACAATCAGAGTTGAGCGGAAACAGGTATGTGAGGGGCGTGGGCTTTGTCCGGTCTTCCCGATACCGATGGGTGGTGGAGATTTCATGTCACAACAAGCGTTATCGTTTCCGTTCTACAAATTTCGATAATGCGAGGCGATGGCTGGAGTTGCAGAGCCAACGTCTCAGTGACTGAAAAAGCCCGGCGGACCGGGCTTTTCAAGAGTTATTTCTGAAGTTTCGAATAGTAGAGTATGGCGTCGTTGATGTATTTGCATTTGTTGCTGCCTAGTGCTGAAAGAATCTCGTCAACTTCTGGCGTAGAGCGGAAGTTATAGGCCTTGCCATGAGGGATTGCTTTACGGCCTGCACCGGAGCGGGCGCCTCCCCAGTTTTTAGAATCGGTCGAAGATGAATTTTTGTTTTCCATATTGTTTTGTAAATTTGTGTCACCTACCAGAGGGGAGGCTGAATCTCTCAGCCTCCGTTGGTAAATTAGATTGCGATTTCTATCGTGAATCTGATTTTCCAAATCTTAAAAATGAATTTAGCGGTCATTTCTGTAAGACTTTGGTAGGTTTTTTCTTACTCCCTTTCAAGCGTTTCAGATTTCTCTTTTGCGATTCTGTTCCTCAGAACCGCAATACAAATATACGCATTTATCTTGAATTAACAAAGAAAAATCAAGATTATTTTCGATTATTTCCCGTCAAAATCAATAAAATATGAAACTTTATAATTATGCATCCTTGTACAGGGATATGAGATTGTTCCGCGCTGTTATGTTTCAGGATGATGCCTCCGCTAAGTTGGAGTGTTTCAATTTCACAATGAATGACGACGTCCCGGATAGAGAGGAAGACTGGTCTGCGTGGCAAAATGCCGTAATTGAGAATATTGACAGAATTGACGTGCTCGAACAGGGTGAAGATACGTCCATTACCATCAGGGAAGACGGAAGAAAGATGAGGATAGCTCTCATTAGGCGCTTGAAATGACACATTATGTACACTGACATTGATAAAACCGGGCGCGTGTCGGTTTTCGAACTGGACCCGGTCGAGGTGAAGATCCTGGCGGAAAGCATCGGACATTTCATCGATGCGGCCACCTCGGTAAGATCCATCGAGGGAGGACAAGAAACCACCATCCGGAAGGCTGAAACAATGCTACGGAAAATTAGAAGTTGTCAACTATGATCAAGAAAGAAGACATATTCGATGCGACGGACGGTGGCAAGGCGGTAATCACGCATTACTACCCTCAGAGCTCCGCCTGCTTCCGCGGTTCCGGAAGCAAGAACTTCCGTATCAGGGAGGATGACAAGAACCCGTCTGCCACTGTGTTCTGCAAGGACGGAATCTGGTTCGTCCAAGACAAGGGCGGTTCCGACAACAAGGCCAGGACTGCGATCCAGATTGTCCAGGAGGCTGAAGGTCTCGGTTTCCCGCAGGCGATAGAATGGATTGCGCGCAAATTCGCGCCGGCGCTGCTGGAGGACAAGGGGGCTTATGACAACAGCAAGCCGCAGCCGGATATCGAGGAGGTTCCAGGACAGCCGTCCATTACTATACAGGTGAGGAAGTCCGGAGAGTTCACGCAAAAGGAACTGGACAGGCTTGGCTACAGGATCACGAAGGACCTCTGCGACCAGCTCTGCCTCAAACCTCTTGATTATTACATCACAGCGGCCAACAAAAAGGGCAAGAGTTACAAGATATCGGGCAATGACAATTATCCGATGTATTTCTACGACTACGGCAAGACCGGAGCCGACGGCCACACGTGGGGAAAGATATACCAGCCGCTGGGCGATGTGCGTTTTCTTTATTTCGGACAGAAGCCGGAAGACTTCTTTTTCGGGGATCGGGACTTTCTGGCCGCTTATGCCAAGGCGAAGAAGGGCATTTATCCTGGACAGGTGGAAGCTGATGACGAAGGCGGGGAAGAGGTGCAGATGAAATGGAAGCAGCTTATCATCTGTTCCGGTCCTTCCGATGCGCTGAACGTGAGAGGCGCTGATGCGGGATATCATGTCTGCTGGCCGAATAGTGAGACGGCCAAACTGACGGAGTACCAGATGGGGCTTCTCAGCCAGCTGGCCGAGAATATCTATATCCTGTATGATATCGACGATACGGGCATTGCGAATATGTACAAGACCGCGCTGCGTTATCTCGATCTCAAGATCATACAGCTGCCGAATGAACTGAAGAACTACAGGGACCGCAAAGGGAAGCCGTGTAAGGACGCCAAGGACTTCTTCGTGCATTTCCGCCGGCCGGAGAACCAGAATCCGTACAAGCTCTTCAGCGACCTGGTGAAACTTTCCGGAGAACTGAAGTTCTGGACTGTGAAACCGGCGAAGACCGGCTTCATGTTTGACATAAACAACGAGCAGCTGTATTCGTTCCTTCAGGCCGGAGGCTTCTACCGCATTGCGTCCTCGGCCAATGCCAAGGGTTACACGTTCTGCCACATTCACGACAATGTCGTCACTCTGATAGATGAGCAGGCCATCGCTTCGACGGTCTCAAGCTATTTGCTGGAGTATCTGAAGACGCATCCGAAATACTACTCCCAGACGCTGGCGAATACGATATACAGGAGCAATCAGATCCGTCTGGCCAGCCTTGAGAAACTGAAGGTGATAGAGCCTAATTTCAAGAGCTGGAATGAGACGTCCGACCATTTCTTCTTCCGCAACGGGATTTTCCGCGTGTCCGCCGACGGGCTGAAGGAAGTGAAGCCGTCGGACTGTCCGTGCATGGTGTATAAGAACAAGATCCTGGAGCATGACTTCAAGGTGGAGTCCCCGTTCTTCGATATCGAATATACGCCTGAATATGCGACTCTGCTGGCACAGCTGAAAGCCGCCGTCCCCCAATCCCCCGAATTTTTCTTTTATAAGAAGTCAATTGACGCTCTAGGGGATGCAGGCAAGTATCGGCTCAAGATTCTGAGGAATGACCTGAATTTCATGCAGTACGTGTACAATACAGGCAGAACGTATTGGAGAAAGGAGGAAATCGGCATTCCTCTCAGTCCGGACGAGCAGGCGGAGCATGACCTGAACTTCATCAACAAGGTCATGGCGCTCGGTTTTCTGATGGCCAAGCACAAGAACGCCGGACAGCCTTATGCAGTATTCTGCATGGAGACTGAACAGAGCGATGAAGGTACGCACCTGGGAGGTACCGGCAAGTCCCTGTATGCGTCCAGTCTGGAGCAGATGAGGAAGCAGCTGTTCATCGACGGCCAGAACCTCCAGCCGGGCAAATATGACTTCCTTCTGCAGGGCGTGGAGAAAGGAATCACGGACAACGTCTTCATCGATGACCTGAACAACAGCGTGGACCTTCACAAGTTCATGCCGATGATCACGGGCAAGATGGTAGTCAATGCAAAGTATGTCGCGTCCTATACCATTGATTTCAAGGATTCTCCGAAAGTGGTGTTCACGTCGAACCATGCCATCAGGAATTTCGACGCGTCGCTGCGGCGCCGTACCTGGTTCGTGGCGTTCACGGACTACTATCATGCGGATGATCCGCAGAGAGGCCTGAAGGAGCGCAGTCCGCTTACGGAGTTCGGCACCAACCTGATTTCGGACTATTCTCCTGAGGATATGAACAAGTTCTACAACTTCATGCTGAACTGCATCTCTGTCTGGATGAAGCTTCAGGTCAGGATACAGCCTCCGATGCGGGATATCGAGAAGAGAATCCTCCAGAAGTCGCTGTCTGACGAGTTTCTGTTCTGGGCTGAGGACTGGTTCACTGAAGAGCGCCTGAATACGCTCGTGAAGAAGGATGATGCTTTCGAGGCCTACAAGGCCACATTGCCGCCGAAGTATGCGCTGCTGATGAAGATGAAGTCCTTCAAGACGAAACTCATCCAGTACTGCACATATAAGGATTGGGATTTCAATCCGGAGTCGCTCATGACGACGCAGTCGGAGCGGGAGCGTAACGACATCCGGCGCAAGGTGAACTATGAGGACGTGTATTTCTTCTATATAGACACCAGGAAGAACGGACATGTCTCCGACAATGCGTCAGTGAGTCAAAACGCTGCGACGGTGTCTGACGAATCCCTGGGGAAGCCGCCTTTCTAGGCCGGATCCCCGCGGATTTCCAGAGGTCTTTTCGACCTCTTTTTTTGGACCCGATGAGACAAGGAATCGTCTCATATACTTTTTGTCTTTTTTCTTTGACCATCTGACGCACTAAAGGGAAGAGAGGGTATAAGTAATTGAAATAGAAATAGTTCCAGTGCGTCAGTTTAGTGCGTCAGATTGGGTCATTTTGGTTTTGTTGACGCAATAAGGTCGAAAATAGCTGTTTATGCTGAAATCTTCTGACGCACTTAATAGTCAATGAGTTAGGCCGTTTTGGGTAATTTTGGGCGTCAAAGTGCGTCAGATTGATTTGACACACTAAACGCATTGAAAATCAAGTGTTTATATTTAGTGCGTCAGTGCGTCAGATTATTTCGGAAAAAAGTGCGTCAGAAGTAGAATTTTGGTAAAACACTGTAAAACTATGGCTAAGAGTGAAATTATAGATGGTTTGAGAATTGCCTACAACGGGCGTTCTTTTCCGGTCTGGAAATATGACGAAGTGCCGGAGGAAATGAGGCCGGCGACGCCACGCGATCTGTGGTATGGCAGGCCTGTGCTCTTCCAGCTTCAGTTGGGTGCGGATGCCGGGAAATATTGCACCGGCATCGTGAGATCTTCGACCATCGGCGTGCTGCGTGAGTATTTGAATACAGGCGTGCCGGTTTATGTGAAAGATTGACCGGCAAAGCATTGATAATATGGAGAAAAATCCGTATATTGTATTGAATTTTAATTATTTATGAGTATGGTAGATGTCGAGTTGAAAGTGAGTTCACAGATGTTGGCGGACTTCCTGACGTTCCTGTATCCTCCGGAGGAAGACGGGATCCTGGCGGTCAAGTCTGACGTGTTCGGAAAACTGCTTGTGGCTCATCTCAGAGGCAGCGATATCCCTGTTACCGCCAGGTCCGGCGATTTCGTGGTGAAACTGAGGATGCCCATAAACGACATCACCAGGCATTTCGAGAAGCTGTGGCCGTATTATAATGAAGCAGATGAGGCGTCATTGAATATGGCTTTGGCGGCAGTGTTCGATATGGATTTCACCGGCTATTACAGGAAGGGGGAGTCTCTTGGCTACCAGAAGAAAGACATTGTCGATGCCTTCATAACTTCAAGGAAGCTGTTCTCTGCAGATTGCTTCGACGCGTTGCACAAAAGGGTGTACCGCAAAGGTCAGGCTTCTTTCGAGGCCATCAAGCAGCGTCTGATCCGGAAAGCATATTATATCGATGAGTCTATAGATTATAAAGGTTTGGGAAAATGATACGAATAGTTGACCAGTTGGTGGCATTGAGCCTGGATGAGGACAATGCCGAGGAGATGAAGCTTCCGTTGGTGCCGGCGACGGCATCTGTGACTATTGAGGATACGGCGGAGACTGAAGGAGTGCTCAGGACCGTTTCGCTTTCGGCCGTGCTGTCATCACCTGTGAGGATATTGAACCACAGGCTGGTTCTTAAAGTGTTCTACTGTGACGGAGGCAAGGATGTCCTCGGATCTGAGGACCTTCCGTTGCGTCTGGATGTCAAGACGTCTGACCAGATCAGAATTTCAGCAAAATACAAGACGCGGGAATATTGAGAGCCCGTGTCCTTTCTATAGAGGGGGTATTCTCTACTTTTGCATCAGGTAAGATATATCTGTATGAAAAAGGTGAATACTTTCGAACTTGCCCGTGATATAATGCGTAGTCTCTGGTTCGTTTCCGAGCCGGAGAAATTGATGCGTGTCGCGCGTGAGTTCCTTGCAAAGTCGCCGATAGTCATGGATGCGGCCGGTCCGGAACTGATGGAATATTCGGGGGCCAAGATGTCAGCAGCTTCAGGCGACAAGAAATCAAATCGTAAAAGAGTCATGATTGTGCCTATTCATGGTACCATGACAAAATATGATACGTGCGTATCGTATGGTGCCCAGACATTGGCTGGAATTCTGGAAAGCTATGTTGACGATGCCAGCGTTGTCGGTGTTGTCATTGACATTGACAGTGGCGGCGGTTCCGGCAATGCCGTGCCTCCGTTGGTCGCTGCAATCAAGAAACTTCAGGATGCCGGCAAGCCTGTATGTGTCCATTGCGATCTCTGCGGTTCTGCGGCATATTGGGTTGCGTCCCAGTGTGATGCAATCTATATGGACAACAAGACTTCTGAAGTCGGCTCCATCGGCGCGTATTATCTGTTCTGTGATGATTCCGCCCAGAATCCTCTGACTGGTGAAAAGTGGATATCTATCTACGCGCAGGAGTCTGAGGACAAGAACTATGCGTACCGTCAGGCTCTGGAGGGCAATGTCAAGCCGGCTCAGGAAGAGCTGGCCGTGCATGTGAAGATGTTCCAGGATGACGTGATGTCCGGAAGGCCGAAAATCTTGAAGGACGAGAAGGGTGTCCTGACCGGGAAGATGTTCATCACTTCTGATGCTATACGTCTGGGGATGGCGGATGCCTGCAAGTCATTGAAGGAAACTGCCGAGGTCGTCATGGCGTTGGCCGGTCTCTAATCTGAAAACCAAATTCTCTAAAAAAAATGAATAAGAAATCATTATCAAATTCCAAGATGGGCCAGCTTATTGCCCGTCTTCTCGGAAAGCCTCAGCTGGAGGTCAAGGATGGCAAGGTTTCCCTCTCGGAGGAGGAGAAGAAGACCATCCGTGACACTTACGGTGAGCCTTTCCTGGCAAAACTGGAAAGTGTGGACATCGAGGATGACAGCGAGTCCGCGCTGGATCTTTTCAATGCGGCCGTTGAAGCGAAGACCGCTGAAGCGACGGCAGCATTGGCAGCTCGCATCAAGGAGCTTCAGGATGATGTCCTGGCTCTGACTAATGAACCGGAGTCGAAGCCTGCACCGGTTGCAGGTCTTCCTGCCGGCGCCCCTGTGTTTGCCATCAACATGAAGGCAAAGCACAACAGAGCTGTGGCAGACGCTCTCAACTCTGCGAACCCTCTTACATTCGGTGCTGTTGCCGATTCCGGCATTGACATCACTGATCTCAATACGGAGTTCAGCATGGTGATGCCTCCGAAGGCGAAACTGGAACTTCTTACCAAGAGAATCTACAATGGATTCCCTGACGCCAAGTATATGACACGCATCCAGGCGAATAGTGATTATATCGCGTCTGCCGCGATAATGTCTGAGGTGTCACAGCAGTTCACTCCGAAGTGGACGCCTAAAGGTAAGGTGAAGTTCACTCCTGTCAGGATTCCGTACAGAAGGCATAAGATCAATGTCCTTATCCAGCCTGCCGAGATTCTGAAGAGCTGGCTGTTGTTCCTGTACGAGCAGGGCAAGACAATGGCTGAGATGCCTATCACCAGATATATCATCGAGAACCACATTCTGCCGAAGGTGCTTGACGACATCACATTGTCGATGATCGCGAAAGGAAAGTTCGTGGATGCCGGTAATGTTTCCGATGGAGATGAGGGCAAGGCGGCCAAGGATTCAATGAACGGCTTCGAGACTATCCTTGTAGAGGGCAAGAAGGACGCAAAGTGCAAGATCAATTTCTACAAGAACGCCAAGAATCCGATGACACTTGGAGACCAGGAAGTCCTTGATTACATCAATGGTTTCGTGGATGCAATCTCTGGAATGTTCGCAAACGTGGTGACAGTATTCTGCTCCGAGCAGCTGCTGACAAAGTACAAGAGGGCGGATTTTGCCATCAACGGCAAATATACAGGCGTCGAGACCGACGGAGCCATCCGCTTCACAAACTTCCATCTCGTGCCTCTCAGATCGATGTATAACTCCCAGATCATCTTTGCGACACCGCAGGAGAACTTTGTGGAGCTCGTGGATTACAGCAAGGCGGAGAGCTGCATCACCAAAATCGAGGAGAGCAACTACGACGTGAAGGTTTTCGGCGAGTACTCTCTTTCTACAGGATTCAAGATTGCAGAGGCCGTGTTTGCTTCAGTTCCTGACGGATATGATCCGTCATCGACCATCGCATCCGGAGAAGCCGAGTTGGGCGACAAGTGGGTGAACGGCTCGGCCGTCGCACAAGCCGAGGAGGACCCTGGCCAGGAGACTGCCTAATGTAAAATTCGGGGAACTCCCTGCGGGTTCCCCGGCAATAATAAAAGAGTATGTACACGAAAGTAAGTATTCCTAAGAACGGAGACGGTGCAGGGTGCCCTGTTTCCAGATCATCAAACATCATCATCATCGACGTGGATGACATCAAGACGGAGCCGACCAGAGAGGTAGGCAATACCGCCTTGAAAGGAGACCTTGAACTCGTAGAAGGAGCAAAGGCTGTTGCAATCTATGCGACACCCACTACCATTACTGAGACTGAGGAGTTTTCCGGCGACGCTGATGCGCGCGGTGTAAAGCAGGGAGTTGAATACGAACACCCAGGCAATAGTGCAGAAATCAAAGGCTTTTCCGAGGCTTTCATGAATAGGGCCGTCGTCATTCTCGTGACCGACTGCGACGGGACTGCCGCCGGCAGGACTCAGATGTTCGGCCGCAAGTGCAACCCGTTGTTCATGAGTGTCGAAAGAACCGGAAACAACGAGGCCAACAAGCGTAAGTTCACTTTCAAGCAGGAACTGAACGACAAGTTCCTTCCTGGTGACTACACTGGTGCAATGCCGGCGACTGCCGATGCGGCAAAACCTGCCGGCGAAACCGTCTAGCCATGAGCACGAAGATAAGCAAGATTGAGGCTCCCGAACAGGAGTCTCAATCTCCTGAAGTAGCGCAGGCGGCTCAGGGTTCCGATATGGACAACAAGGAACCGGCTGCTGTTGCCGAGCAGGAAGATATCCAGGCAGCTGTTGTCGTGCTCGCATACAAGGGCACTGAAGAGCAGGTGAAAAGAGTATGGGAGAAGATGGCCGGACTGCCGATGGCGGTTCTGGCATATTCTGGCGAGGAGCGAATCCAAGACGTGTTGGCTAAGATTGTGGCGGATGAAAGCATTGCTGATGTCTTCATCTTCGTCCCGGCCAACGTGATTCCATGCAAGCCTGTGGATTTGGAAGAACTGTCTGTCCCATACGTTTACACGACGTCGCGCGGCGAAAGGATCTATAACAGCCGGGTACCGATGTCATTCGGAAAGCCTCAGCTGGTGCAACTGCTGGCAGCTTCAGACGTCAAGGACGATGAGGAGTTTATCCGCTCGTATTACGGGCGCTACAGGCACTATCCTATCGAAGTCGGATTCACATTCGGAAACTTCATTACGCCTGTTACCAGGGCTAATCCTTGCGAGCATGGGGTGATGGAAGCTTTGGTCAGGAAACGCTTCATATCTGCAAGCGCTGAAGGATATAAGGCAATCAGCTCCCTTATCGAGAAAACATTGCTGAGTTAGTATGAATGACATAGACAGATGGATTCGTCAGGGAGCCGAGGTCAATGAAGGACTTCGGCTTCTTGGTATATACGCACCGAACAGATGGCTTGATGAACTTGTCCGCAAGGCTCCGCGCTTCAGGTATCTCCTGGAAGAGAAGTTGAAGGCATTTGCCGATGGCGCTGTCCGGAACAACAGTCTGTCATCATTGTCGCTCAGCCAGGAGTATGGCAACAACTTCAGAAAGAAGTGGCCGTTTCTTGGCGATGCTGATTGCCCTGCGGAATTGAAGATTCTTGCGGCCGACATGATAACCGCATGGCATGATTTCGTCGATGAGCATGAGAATCTGTATTCCTGCACGACACCCGAAACTTGCTATGACACAGCAGAAAGAGTAATAAAAAGTTTTACGCAAAATCGGAATATCCGTTCCGAATTTGCGTATTACAAAGAGCATCATTCCGTGCTGGGGAAACACCCGATTTTCGGAGCGGTGAAGAGACGCGAAGCATTGCAGAAGATGACGGTTTCGGAACTGTTCAGGAGACAGAAGAATCTCATCGGCGCGATATGGCGCGTGAAGTCCGAGATGAAAAAGAACGACCGCCCGGATCTGAAGATTCAGAGGGAAGAGAGATTGCGGATGAAGGAGAATGAACTTGAGGAAGTAAATAGGATAATCGAAAGTTATAATGGAAGAAAACAATGACATCAGGCAGCACATGTCCGATTCGGAGAAGGTGAGCTGGCTGGCGGCTTGCGGCTGGCCGGAGGAAGATATCGCAAAGTCTTTGGGCATATCCCATAGGACTTTTATGGATAGGGTCGAAGATCCGTCGGATGAACTTTTCGACAGTGTTGCACGCGGGCGTCTCCAGAAGCGGGCGGAGGTGGAAATCAATATTGCGCGGTGCGCAGCTGCCGGCGATACTGACTCCATCAAGCAGTTCTCGGAGATTGTCCGTGACAGGTCGTTCTCTATCTCCAAGCTGGATCTGTTCGGCGGCGCGGAAAAAGAGGGTGCCTTCCAGCGGATTCAGGACTATATCGCGTCCGGCTCCAAAGGTACGCTGAGCGAGAAAGAGCAGGTGTATGTGGATATCCTCACACTTATCTATTCCCTCGATGGGCAGTATGGGAAGCGCAGGACAATAAAGTTCCTGACGGCCGCACCGTTCAACTTCAGTTATGATCATGCTTCTGACATGTACAGCGAGGCCACCGAGATGTTCTATTGCAACAGGAAGATTTCCAAGGAAGCGTTGCGGAACAAAATTGCAGACCAGTTCGACGCCCTCTATATTGCCGCCAGGGATGCGGCGCAGACTTCCAGGGATTACGAGGTGGCCGCCAATATCCTTGCGAACAAGGCAAGGGCCTTGCAGCTGGACAAGGATGATCCTGTAAAGCTTCCTGCTGAGATGTATGTCAAACCGTTCCGCGTATTGTCATTGACTCCGGAATCGATCGGTCTGCCGGCTGTGAACAGGCAGGAGCTTGGACGTCAGATAGAGGGGCTTGTCGCGCCTGAGATGGTGAAGAAGCGTCTGAAGATGGAGGCTGGTGTCACAGATATGAACGTGGAAGAGATATTGAGCAATGGGGTACAGGAAGAAAGTTAATACGTCGAGGACTGAGTCCGCATCGGTGCAGTATCAGAACAAGTTCGCGCAGGTGACGTCTTTGGTCTCGGCTTGCCAGTGCGTGGCTGTTCTTGGCCGTGGTTCCGCAAAGACTACGGACATTCAGGCAGAGAGATTGTTTGACGTGATTTATGAGTTGCCCGGCGCTCCGTGCGTCTGGGTGGCCGATACTTTCAATAACCTTTCTGCCAATATCCTTCCGGCAGTTCTTGAGGGTCTGGAGCGGAAGGGCCTGAAAGAGGGTGTGCATTATGTCGTCGAGAAGGAGCCTCCCCAGTTCTCGGAGGCGGAGAAATCTGATCTTCCGGATTGGCTGAAGCCTCATTTCTGGAAGCCGTTCAATAAGCTTGTGTCGTATAAGCGTACGATTGTTTTCTATACGGGCACCAATATCCGCTTCGGTTCGCTAGACCGGTCATCCACATTGGCCGGAGCTTCCTATGTGTACGTGTTCGGGGATGAGGTCAAATACTTCAAGGAGGATAAGATTTCCAATCTGCTGAAGGCCGTCCGCGGTTATCGTGCCGAGTATGGGCACAGCGTGTACTATCGTGGGTTCTCATTCACGACGGACATGCCGGACACCTCACACGTCGGCGAATATGATTGGGTCCTGAAGTATGCGGCCAATATGAATGTGCCGGCGATACTACTTGTAATCCGTGCTGGTCTTGTATATAATGAATCGCTGCAGGAGTGCGTGGCCGCAAGAGACAAGTGGGTGAAGACCGGCTCGCAAGAAGATTATAATGAGTTCAGGAACAAGTGCCGTACTGCCGATCTGTGGCGCTCCAGATGGCAGGAACTTCGGATGAGACCGGAGGCGAGGACCTTCTTCATCCAGGCATCCAGTTATATCAATGCCGATATTCTTACAGAGGAGTGGTTCTCTGATACGATTGCCGCGCAGCTGCCTGACCTCAGGACTGCCATACTGTCAATGAAGCCAACGCTTGATTCCGGAGACCGGTTCTACACGGCATTAGCCGAAAGGCATTTCTATTATGACGGAATCAATGAGTCTGCATACGACGACATGAACATGATGGATGCGGAAGACTGCCGCGTCCTGAAGTATGTGGATATGGACAAGCCGCTGATGGCGGGCGTTGACTTCGGCAATATGTGCTCAATGTCTGTTGCCCAGAACTGCAGGGAGGGAACAAGGGATTGCATCCGTGTGATCAGGTTCCTGCACACGCTGCCTCCTGCCTATGTCTCCGAGCTCGGAGAAAAGTTCAGGCGCTACTTCGAGCCGATGCGGTCCCGCATCCTGAGACTTTATTATGACCGTGCCGGCAATGCCTACAAGTCTGTAGGAGAAGACCAGGTCAGCAAGTTGAAGCGTGCCATCGAGTATGACGGGAGCAAGCGCACCGGCTGGACGGTCCAGCTCATGTCCATCAACCAGGGCAACATCCCGCAGCCTGAAGAATATGCGTTTATGCAGGAACTGTTCTCGGAGACGAATCCTAGACTTCCGGTTGTCCGCATCGATGCTTCGGCTGCCAAGTACCTGAAGCTGTCCCTGGAAAATGCGAGGACGAAAGTGAAGTCCGGGATTGTGTTCAAGGACAAGAGCACTGAGAGGCTTCCGGTGGATCTGCTTCCTACACGGTCAACCAATCCGTCCGACTCTTTCAAGTATCTTACTATGACCAAGCAACTTAGGCAGATAGCGAAAGGCCGTGTGCCTGCCTCATCCGCTTCCTCTGATCCTCAATGCCGTTAGCGTCATTCTGTCATGGCATCGCCATATATCGCTCCGGATGCGGTTTGCAATCGCATCCGTTCCTGAGCGCGGTCGGGATCTTCTGTGACGAGAAATAGATGTTTTGTCGGGGAAATTCAGCCAAGTGCTGCATTTTTAGCGGGTTGCGCGTAAAATGGTGCCGCGTCAATGCTGTTTTACGTTGTTTCTGACATTGAAAATGGCAGTTCTTCGTGTAGCGTCAGCTGGCGTGGTGTCCTTTATTGGGGCGCCGCCAAGGCTTACCTTTGTGCCATGAATGTTTATGAAGCCATTGAAAAGATGAGGAAGCTTTCTGCTGCTGGCGAGAGCTTCAGTTTTACGTTCATGTCATATAACAGCAGTGCAGGCAAAAGTGATGGCGTTGTCGAAGTCCGGCATGGTATGCTGAGGACCAGGCAAAGCGCTGATTATAACAAGAATGCCGAGTATATGGAATCTTACATTGACTTGGATACTGGTGAGTACAGGCAGTTCTGGCAGCCTCTGCTGATGACTTTTGAAGGAGAAAAAACAATATTGATATGAAGAAGAAAATTTCAGATCATACCTGGATAAAGGTCCTGGATGACGGGAGGGCGTTCACGTTGTCTAATAAGAGAGACAGCGGGCTTGACACTATCCTGTGGCAGGCTCAGGAGCGGAATTGGGAGTATATGCCGGCAACCGTCTGCGGGCAAAAGATAATTCCGTATGGCTCGGACAATATGCTGCCGTCGCGGTTGCGCGATGTGCTGGACGGGAACAATCTCGGACCAGGCATCTTGGAGCGCCAGATGGGGCTTCTCTTCGGACAAGGGGTGTTTTTGTCGCGTCTGGCCTTCGAGGATGGCAAAATTATCCACCAATGGCTGGAAGACAAAGAGATACAATCGTGGCTGGATGACTGGGATTACATCGCTTATATCAAGGGCTGCATGACAGATTATTTGCATCTTAAAGGCTTCTTTGACGCCAGATACCTGACGCGCGGGCACAGGATTGGAGGAGAGAAGCGGATATCGCATCTGGAACACATTCCAGCTAAAAATGCGCGGCTCGAATGGACTGACACACGCAATATTGCGGATGTGAAGCATATTGTAGTCGGGGACTTCGAACATTCTTGCATTGGAACAGGAGTACGGGTTTATCCTGTGTATGACAGGCGCGATCCTGGCAAGTATGCCGCTTCTGCGTCATATAATCATACGTACTCTTTTTCCAGGGATTTTTATTCCGTGCCGTCGTATTGGGGAGCGCTCCGCTGGATTATCCGCGGCTCTGAAATTCCGTCCATCTTCAAGTATGTGACGGACAATGGAATCAATCTTGCCTATCACATCCAGGCACCTAAGGAATACTGGGATGAGAAGCGGAATTCGTTGAGAATGGAGCATCCTGAATGGTCGGATACTGAGATTGAGGATAAAATCAGCGACCTTACCAGTAGCCTTCTCGATAGCGTCACCGAGGTTCTCAGCGGGAAAGAAAATGCCGGCAAGTTCTTCTATACGGTCGATGTCCCGTCGGAGTCCGGTTCTGAGAGAGCCCAGTGGAAGATTGCAGCGGTGGATCAGAAGATCAAGGATTTCGTGGAGAGCCAACTGAAGATCTCTGAAGCTTCGACTTCAGCTATCACGTCGGGAATGGGGCTGCATCCGTCACTTTCAAATGTCATGGTGAACGGAAAACTGGCATCCGGCTCGGAACTGCTGTATGCTTTCAAATTGTTCTTGCTGTCGGACACGGAGATTGCATCAAGCGCAATTCTTGAACCTATAAATCAGGCGATATCGTTTAATTTCCCTGGCAAAGGGCTTAAACTGGCGTTCTATCATAAACAATTGGAGGCGGAGGATGCGCTTACATCATCTGCACGGATAAAAAATCAATGATTATGCGACTTTTCAACAAAGACGACAGAGGCTCGATAGAGTTGGAAGATCTGACGGGCCAATGGTATGCTTCTTCTCCTTATCGGGCAATCAGCACGGAAATAGATTTTGCTGTGCGCGAAGTCCGGGACCGCGTTGGAATGGAGGTGATGAACCTTGCGGCGGAAGCTTATCAGAGGGGAGAGGATATGGAACTGGCCAATGCCGTCCGTATGCCTGTAGCCTTTCTTGCAATCATGCGTTATGCTGCATTGTCAACAGTCTCCCATGAATCGACAGGGCGGAAGGTGAAGATGGACGACAACGAGAAAATGCCCTTTGAATGGATGGTTGACCGCGACGACAGGGCTATGAGAGAGCGATATTATCGCGCCATGGACGCATTGTATTCATATCTTGAGGACAACAATGTTCCGGAGTGGATGAACTCAGATGTGCGCTGTAGCGTCAGAAGGTCCATTGTGAGGTCTCTTAAAGATTTCGAGGCGGTTTATCCTATCGATGGAAGTTACTATGTCTATTATATGCTCCAGAATCTTGTGATAGAGGAGCAGGACAATGAACTTGAACAGTATTTCGGCGGCCATTGGGAGGATATCCTTGCCGGCAGCTGCGAACAGCCTCTTCAATCATTGGCAGTGAGGGCGGCCGTGCTCTCTTCAGTTGTGATGGCAGGTGAAAGATGGTCATTGACAGTCTTTCCGCTGGAGATTGCGAAGCGCTTTTCTCCTACATATCAGGGAAATAAGGCTTCAGAAAAGGCTTCTGTCGCCGAAGTTGACTGGTATCTGGGCAAATTGAGGAAGCAGAAAGCAGAGGTGATGAATAAGATCAGGGCTATACTCAGCAAGGGCGGCGGTCCTGTAGGCCGTCTTTTGCCGAAGAATGATCCGAAAAAGAAATATTGTACGACTGTATGACGTCTATCGAAATATTTGAGACCGGGCGCACGGCGGAAATACCGTCTTCGTGGGACGAAATGACTCCGACTCAGATTTGTCGTGTGTTCCAGATGTTCGAGGAGTGTGTTGCATCCGGGAAGTCTCCGTTGGAATTCAATGTCAGGGTTCTGTATTATTTTCTCGGGCTGGAAGTCAATGCCTGGGAGATTGGAGCAGCAGCTGCCGATAGGGAGTCTTTCACAAAGCGCGATGAGAATATCTTCAGGCTCTGTGACGGTTGTCTAGGCTTTCTTTTCGACGGTGACACGCATCATCTGGCGTTCTCCTCCGTCAGGAATCCTTTGCCGGAGGTCAATGTCGGTTTTACCCGCTTGATAGGGCCTGGCGACATGCTTCATAATTTGACTTTCGGGGAGTTCCGGCACGCGTCTTCGGCATTGAACTCATTCTTCATAAGCCATGATGAGAATGACCTGGATGAATGTATCGCATTTTTATACAGGAGGACTTCTTTGCGGGAGAACAGGGCCGGACGTCGGGTCTGTCCCGTGTCGTCAGGTAAGTTTGACAATGATATACGTGTCGTTTCAGGGATGGCTTCATGGCAGAAGAACCTCATAATGATGTGGTTTGCCGCGTGTCTGAAGTACCTTCAGGAGGAGAAAATCAGCATTGACGGGGAACTGATCGATATGAGGCTGCTGTTCTCAGGAGATGGCGAGTCGTCCGGACCGTCATTCGGGTGGAATGACCTTCTGGTGGAAATCGCGAAGGAGCAAAGCTTGGGGACTATGGAACAGGTGGAAGAACAGTCGTTATTTACGATAATCAGCATCATGTGGCATAATTACAAGGAGAGAAAACGCTATGAGCAGAATGTCAAAAATCATAAGACTAGATAAGTATCTGTCCGGATTGGTCTTGCGGATGGAATATCAGGATGGCAGTTTTCGTCAGTACAAGGCTATAATGACGACGGCGCAGGCTGATGCCACGTCCAAATTGTCGCGTCTTTCCGGGTCTCAAATCGTCGCTGCAAGAACGGAGTGCAAGCAGTCTGGAGATTCGGACGGTTATTCGTCAATCTTGAGTACGGTGATATTCGTGTTGGATAAAGGGCTAGGGACCAGCAGGACAGAGGAACTTGAGAACAAACAGTATCAGGAGTTGGCAGGTTTGGCCGACGCTGTTCTGACGCGTATCGCTGACGACGCCACTTCAGGTATGTGCAACCTGCTGTCGGGGCTGAAGCTTGATTCTGTGGATATAACGCCGGAGAGTTCAATCTTTGGCGGGTGGAGCGGCTATAGCATTGAAATCTCGTTCATTTGTTAGTGTATGGGAGTGAAAGACAGGTTTGTCCGCAATGTCCTGGAAGAGGAGGGGCGCAGGATGCTGAGTTCTCAGAGTGCTGCCATCGGGCGTGCCGTGCGCTTCCGATCGGGAAGGCTGTTCAATGACAGAAGCATCTCTGTGTCCGGAGGTGCTGACATGGATGGTAAGCTGACGTTCACTCATACGGATTATGAGCGTTTTCTTGATTTGCGCCGGCTGAGACATGGCACAAAGACTTCAAAGAGCAACAAGAAGATTCATAACCGCTACGTGTTCGGCGCATATTCATCCATCGCGTCACGGCTGATGTATGATTTGACTGATGATGTGGCGGAAAGTATCCGCAAGCAGATGGAAGGTAGTGCATGAAATTTGCATAAATGAAAAAGTTGTGTAAATTTGAAGTGCCCAACAGGGTTTATAAAGTGGTAACTATGGGTGAATTTTTCGGATTGGTTTCAGCATTTTTCGGAAGTGTGTTTTCAGGCGTAGGGGCTATTGTTGCGGCTCTGGCGGCTATTCCACTATTGTTGCTGCTTAGTCCTCTGATAAGTTTCATCTTTTTTTGTTTTTTTGCTCATGGCTTATTTCCATTACGGAAAAGAGACCTAAGCAAATACTCTAAGGAGATGCAGGAGTCGTTATCTGAGTACTATCGTAAAAAAGAAGAGAAAAGGCGCAGCGAAGTCCCAGTAACAGTGGTTCTGACAATTCTTTTTCTAGTCCTGACTATCGGCTGCACTTTGGGCGTGATACTTTATTTCCAATCGAACTGACGCTTCATACTGTCCTTTATTAGCTCTCTTCGGAGGGCTATTTTTGTGCCATAAATCATAACGTTATGGCAGGAAAGATAAGAAACGAGGATTTGCAGCTGAACATCATCGTAAATGGTGATATTGGGCGCAAGCGTATATTGGAGTTGGAGCAGACGATGCGAGATACAGAATCGTCGATAAAGGCCACAAACCAGCAACTTCAGGCAATGTCTGCCGCTGGCAAGAACGGAACGAAAGAGTACAAGGCTTTGAACCAGACTCTTAAAGACCAAAAGAAATCGCTGGAAGAAAGCCGTAAGCAGTTCGACAAACTCCAGAGCGGGGTATCTCTTGAGAACAAGACCATTTCAGAACTCCGAAACCAGATAAAACTCACTAATGCGGCTTTGTCAAAGGCCGTTCCGGGAACCGTTACATGGAACGCCTTGAACAGAACGCTCCAACAGACAAAGACTAGACTGAAGGAACTTACGGATCAATCCAAAGCCGTCCATTACACAACTTGCGAATTGTCAGATAAACTTAGCAAGTATGTTGTAAGTTTATATGGCGCAATAGGTGCAATCCAGAATGTGTTTAACAGGTTCACAGGCGCTCGTGACGCTTTTCTCTCGTATGATGAAGCGTTGACAGATGCGATGAAGACCACGAATCTGACGAAAGATGAGATCTTGGATCTGAGCGCCAGTCTGAAGCAGATTGATACGAAAACACCTCAGAACGAGCTTCTCTCTCTTGTCCGTGCTGGTGGTAAGCTTGGAATATCTGGGCAAGAAGACTTGCTTGGGTTTGCAAGAGCCGCGGACAAAATCAATGTCGCATTGTCAGAGGATCTTGGCGGCAATGCTGAGGCTGCCATCACAGCCATTGGCAAGATGACTGATATATTCAGCCTAACCGACAAGTACGGCATTGAACAGGCTATGCTGAAAGTTGGTTCCGCCATTAATGAACTCGGTATGGCTTCTACGGCCAATGAGGGCTATATCGTGGACTTCTCCAAACGCCTTGCAGGTATTGCTCCAAATGCAGACATCAGCATTGACAAGATATTAGGTCTTGCCGCTACTCTCGACAAATATGGCCAGCAGTCTGAAACATCCTCTACAGCTATCGGCCAGACGATTATGGCGATGTTCAAGCGGACTGAGACCTTTGCACAGATAGCCGGCATCCCGCTGGAGGAGTTCTCTGAACTCTTGAAGACAGACGTGAATGAAGCCCTATTGAAAGTTCTGGAAGGGATGCAGCGCGGCGAGGGCGGCCTTGCATCCGTGACTGCAGCAATGGAAGAAATGCACTTGAACGGACAGAGGGCTGCCACGGTTCTCGGCTCTCTGTCAAAGCATACGGACGAACTGCGTTCACAGCAGGAAATCGCCAACAAGGCTTTTACTGCCGGCACTTCATTGGCGGAAGAGTTCGCTGTTAAAAATAACTCGCTTACTGCAGAACTGGAGAAACAAAGAAAGGCAATCTTGGAGAATGTTGTGAGCCTTGGCGAGAAACTTAACCCGGCTATGTCGGAAGGGTTGACGATTGCAAACAAGGGGCTTACAGTGTTCTCTGGGCTAATAAGCGTCATAGCATATTTACGTGAAGCCATTGTGCTTTGGACTGCTGCATATCTGGCAAATGTTACAGCCAAGAAATTAGCAGTCTTTTGGTCCAATGCCCATCGCGCAGAACTTGTTAAGGAACTGTATTCTTTACGCGGAGCCAAAACTGGGACTCTTGCATTGGCAGTTGTTCATAATCTTTTAGCTGGGAGTGTAAAGGGAGCTGCCGTCGCATTTAAGATGATGGGTAGGGCTGTAAAAGCAAATCCTGTAGGGTTAATAGTAGGCGCTTTTAGCGCAGTGGCGGGTATTGCCGTTTCGGTTGTTAGACGATTTAATGAAATTTCCAAGGCTCAGCGTGAACTCAATAAAGCCTATACTGAGACCATCGACAAGATCGGGCGGGAACGTAGCGCACTGGAGCGGATGGGCAAGGCTGTGACCGATGCAAAGATTGGCTCGCAGGAACGTGCTGATGCTATAAAAAAACTGAACGAGCGTTTCGGGGATTATCTCCCTCATTTGTTGACGGAGAAATCTTCGAATGAGGAGGTGGCAGCGGCATTGAAATTGGCAAATACTGAGCTTGAGCGGAAAATAAAGCTGCAGGCGATGGAAGAGGCGCAGACTAAGATCTTCAATTCGTTGACAGATGCTGCCAGCAAGGCGACTGATTCTGTGATAGGCTTCCTGGAGAGGTGGAATCAGACAAAACTGACTACTTCTCAAATCGAGGCGGTTACTAAGGCGGTGGTAGATTATAGAGAGGCTATGAAGGCGGCGGAAGCCGAGCAGGATCCTCTCAAGAAATCGGCAGCTTTGTCGCTTGCCAAATCGAATCTGGCTGGAAAGGTGACAGCAGCGGGGCTTAATTATCCTGATATGTCGCGTGCACAGAATGCGCAGGAGGCGTATTATATGCGCCCATTGGTGGAGAGTTTCGATAAGATTCTTGACGGCTTGAGAGTGGCGGCCGCTGCGGCAGTGCAGGATGAAGCGAAGCTCAATGGACTATATGGGATGGCTTCATCTGGCCCAGTCGATGAAAGCAGCCCGGACTTCATCGGACCGACATTGAAGAAGACCACGTCTGCAGCTTCTTCTCCATCTGTGACAGACGGCACCACATCATCTGGAGGCAAGTGGTCACTTGGTTCGGACAGCCAGTATCTCCAGGCTGCTTATGACCTGAAAGAGCAATATAGACAGGGCGACATTAAATCAGAGGACGAATACCAGAAGAAGATTCTTGAACTGGAGATACAGACGCTTCAGGAAAGGATTGCTTCCGGCAAGGAGACAGGAGATCAGTTGCTTGCCCTAAAATCACAGTTGGCGGATAAGCAAATCAAACTCCAGAAAGACGAATCCGATGCGGAAAAGGCTCAGGCGGCAAAGGACGCAGCTGAGAGAAAGAAGCAGATTGACGATGATATCAGTCTTCTTGAAAAGCAGTATCGTCTTGAAAAAACGGCTATGGAGGCAAAAAATGCTGAGGAGCTGGCTGCAAGTAAGGCAACAGGGGATGAACTGGCACAGCTGAAAGAAGAACAGGCGAAGAGACTTGCCGGCATTGACCTAAAGTATCTTGGAGAGTTAAAGGCGGAACTCGAGAAGATTATAGAATCTAGCGACAGCGCCGATTTCATGAAACTCGATGGCGGGGACCTGGATGCCATAAAACTGAAGCTTCAGGAAATACGGAAGACAATTGCCGAACTGACAGGGGCTCAGGGCTCGGAGGGCGAATCGGCTGAAACGCCAACCGTGCCGAAATCAGGAGGAACGCTGTTCGGAGTTGGCCAGGAGGAATGGAACCAGCTTTTCCAGAATATCGCAGACGGAAAATACGGGCTCGAAGATCTGACAAATACCGTAACTGCGCTAGAGGGGGCTTTTAGTCAAATGTTTAGCCTGTGGTCTCAGGCGTCCGAGCTCCAGGCTGCGAGGGATAAGAGTGATTTTAAAAACTACGAAAAACAGAATAATAAGAAGAAAAAGTCTCTGGAAAAGAGACTGAATGCCGGGCTTATAAGCGAAACCCAATACAATGCGGAAATTGAGTCTCTGGAAAAAGAGAAGGACGCTTATCAGGAGCAGATGGAACTGAAGCAGGCTAAGAGGCAGAAGGCCCAGAAACTTACACAAGCTATTATCAATACCGCTCTTGGCGTTACAAAGACATTGGCAGAATGGGGAATTCCTTGGGGCATTGCCCCCGCAGCGATTATGGGCGCAATGGGCGCGGCTGAAGCTGCGATGATTGCTGCCACTCCGATTACGACAGGCGCTGAAGATGGTGGATTGTTCAATACAAAAAGGGCACAGGACGGAAAGACGTTCAAGGCGAGGTTGTCTCCGGATAAGAGGGGATTCGTCTCTTCTCCTACAGTTCTGGTGGGAGAGAATGGCGGGGAATATATAATTCCAGCGGCAGGTCTTGCGAATCCGACACTACAACCGTTCTTGGCAACATTGGAAACTGCAAGACGGAATGGCACGCTCAAGGATCTGAATTTTGATGCCGTGTATCCTCTGTCGGCAACTATGGCCAGGGCTGAAGGCGGAAATACGCAAGCCGGCAGTACATCTCAGGTTGTCATCCGGGAGTCTCAAGACACCAGCAGGCTTATAGATGTTATAGAGGCATTGAACAAACGCCTCAGCCATCCAATCCGGGCTGATGTGTCGATGCTGGGGAAAAATGGAATTGTAGAGCAGACTGAAAAGTATAATAGATATAAGACTAGAGGTAGATTATGATTAGAATATTGACAAGCGATGGAGCATCTTTGGATCTTGATCCATCTGCCGAGTTTGAGCTGGAGTATGAAAATCCGATGTTGGACGACAGCCACATGCCGGTACCATTCAGCACTTCGATAACATTTCTTTCTACGCCCGTGAACTGTAAAGTCTTCGGGTATTTGTCGGCAATGATGCTGGAGCCTTCGGTTAAGAAGCTGTCAGCCGTCATAGAGGCCGGTGGCATTCCTTTGTTCTATGGGACTTTGTTGTTCGATTCTATAGAAGAAAAACACCTTAATTATACTTTTGCCGGGCGCGATATACAGGTTGAATGGTCTAAAAAACTTTGGCAGTTGGACATTCGGAAATTTAAGGGTCGCAAAGCATGGTATACCGCATATGAAGTTTCAGAAGGACGTGAGGTTGGAATCTGTACGCCTCCGCTAATTAATCCTGAATATGTTGCAAAATCAATATATCAAGATGATGCGGGCAAGATTGAACAAGTCAATGCCATAGATAAGTATATGAACTGTCCAGTTTATGTCTTGAAGGGAGGAACTTCAGGCATGAAATTATTTTATAGCGAAACCTTTACGCCTGTAATATCCGTCGATAGAATTCTGGCTGCAATTCCTGATGTATGGTCAGAAAAGCCATCTTTTTCGACGCTATCAATTATTGGCAGATATTCTTCGGTTTTGCAGTATTATAATACCGCTTGGGGAGCCTCTATTAAGAATGGAAATGACGGAGATGTGGCCACTTTTGACGAAACGGAATTTGATTTGGCGGGAACATTGCCGGACATTACTGTTTTTGACCTGATCAAGAGTCTTTCGCGTATGAGATGTGCGGCGGTATATTATGATGGTAGCAAACTTAAATTTTCACTTTTTAATGATATCGTGGAAGCTGCGCCTTTGGAATGGGATGATAAGATTTCGGATATATACTCCAGTTCGAAAGAGCCTTCCTGCAAATATGTCTTTGGGTTCTCCGATGATAGCTCGGGGAAGTTGTCATCATCTGACATGTCTCTCAATGTTTCAAAAAATAAAATCATGATTGCAGACGGTTTTATTGATGCGTTGACTATGATGGAGGGGGAGGAATATACCCCAGTTGAAAACTATAATACCGGCGATGTTTATTCTGGGAAATCATATTTGTTTCAAAAGCACAGGGCATATTTGGTGGACAGCATTTACCATAATGCCCGGAAACGCGAAATTGGTGGCGACGAGGGCTCTTCTTTTGATTCATCCGTTGATTTTATACCTGTTTGCGCGATTCCGGACGTCATTTATTACGAGAAGTCTGATAATGTTCTTTCTCCGTTTTATCTGGCCGCGCCTATAATTCCCCCTATGGCCTCAAACGAAGAACGAGATTCGAAGGTGTATATGGGATATGTGTTTGATGGACAAATGACAGACTCGGGCTTCACAGTGGGAGAAGAAGGTAAAGAACATTATATGGGCGTTCAGTTTACAAAAATGCCTGAGTCTACTAGACCGCATCTGATGTCGGTGGATAGATTATTGGATGAATATCATGAGGCTTTTGCAAATTGGATTTCCTCCGAGAGACAATGCGTGACGGCAGATTTGAACCTGTCGCTGTTTGATATCTGTAATTTCAGAATGTATCGGCTCGTCTATTTCAATGCGAGACGATGGGTTGTCCGAAAACTTACATTGACATTCAATGTCAACTCTGATTCGGTTTCGGCAAGAGGTGAGTTCCTTTCGTATGATTCTCAGAGGTGACTCTGCGTGTCCTTTCTAGCGGCCGTCATTTGCCTACTTTTGTGACAGAAGATAGGCAATATGACCATTAATGATACATACGGCAAATATGAAATAGTTTTCAGCAGGAGTGCGTCGGATTTGCGGGTGAGCGATGCCGGCACTTCGGCTGTACCTGTTTCAGTTATGGTGGACACTGAGGAGGTGGCCGCGTTTTCAGTGATGCCTTATAATAAGGAAATTGTTCTGAATTTGTCCGGAATATTAGAGTCTTGTGCTGCAGGCAACCTGCCCGGTCTCTCATCGGCATATATTGTAAGGGTCATAAAAATTACTGTGGGTGGCCAGAAATGGGAGCATCTTGTCCTGTTTGGGGTGAAGCCTGCCAAACTGAGTGTTGACAAGTATGATATCCTGACGCGTCGGCCGTCACGTGTGATGACATTCAGGGACAGCGTTGAATATGTGTCTTTAAAGTGGGAGTTCTACTCGGCTCCGGGCACTGGTACGGAACTGCTGGCGGAAATATATTTTATGACACATCTTCCGGTACAGGTTACGCTTCCGGGGCCGGCGTTGTTGACTTCACATACCGGTATGGCGCGGATTGACTGCTCTTTCGCTGTAGTCAGTGCTGCCGCAGCTTCTGCCGGATATGGGGATGAAGTTATACTCGGCTGGAAAGTATGGGCAAGGGATGTGAAACTTAGCACTTCCGGTCCAGCCGTTGAAACGCTAGGGGCTCCGCAAGAATTCTACTTGCTGCCGTCCCGCAGGCATTGCTCATATCTGTTCCGGAACTGTTATGGCTTCTTTGATACTATCCACGCTACCGGCCCGAAGTCTTTGACCTCTGATGGCGAAGTATCGACTTTCATCAATGGTGGGCTGGAAAGTGAGCTTGATAATTCGGCAAGGCTATACTTTGAGCAGGGCACCGGTTACATTGCGACTAAGGGCGAGGCTTCTTTTTGGATGGACTTTATGCGCAGCTCGGAACGATACGTCATTGAGAATGGCACCGCCAAGAAGATTATCATTGACGAAGGCGATGCGAAGACAACGATTGAGGAATTGTCTTCCTTTAAGTTCAAGTGGCATTACGCTGACAGAAACAACGATTACAATATATGAAGAGACAACATTACAGAAGTGACCTTACATTGAATGTCAAGATCACGAGGCCTGCCAATTCCGACGGCGGTGGCGGGCAGGTGGCTATTCCGGAGCATGTCAGGCTGGAGTATTTTGTTCCTGACGGGCGCACGTCAATTGTCGCTGAGCGAAATGGAAAGGATACGACTTTGTGCAAGCTTTCAGAAGACGGAATGTCTCTGGAGGTGTTCTTGCCGTTGTCAAGGAGGCAGCTTGGTGTCGGAAATCTTATAGTGGTAATCACTGAATACTCTCCGGCGGCTGGGTTCCCTGATGAGATCAAGGAAATACATAATCCGTCAGAAACGGGCATACAGCTTTGGAGGGGTGCGTCTGATGGCGATGGGTCAATTACAACTGAAGCGGAATTGGTGGCGTGGAGATATGGCTACAGCGCGTATGAATTGGCGAAAATACATGGCTTTGAGGGGACTGAGGAAGAGTTCATCACCTGGTTGCGTCAGCCGGCTGTGGATGCTTCAAGTAAAGCCGATAGTGCTGAATTGGAGAGAACTAAAGCGGAGACTGGGCGAGTATCTGCGGAACGCGGTAGGGTGTCTGCCGAGAAAGGTAGAAGCGAAGCGGAGAAGGAGCGTGCCAATGCCGAGAGTTCTCGCGCAACAGCGGAAAATTCCCGCGTTAAGGCCGAGCAAGAACGTGTTGACGAGTTCGGCCGGCTGAAAACTGAATCGCAGACTGCAACAAAGAATGCACAGGACGCGGCGAACATCGCAGCAGTGAACATTCTTGCGATCGACGTCAATGCAGAATCGGGTGTGATTACAGCCTACACTGGTGGTGACAGTTCAGCTTTTGCGTCTGGCGGAGTTAATCAAGAGACTGGGAATATCGAGTTGAACTTTAATTATAATTAATAAAAATTATGGCAACACAATCTAAGATTATAGGCCGCGTACCTGTCTCAAGGCAGGAGTATGTTCAGGGCGCGACCTACTACAAGGACAACATCGTGACGCTCTATGGTTCTGCATTTCAGTGTACCGTGGACAGCACGACAACTCCTCCTGCCACACTTGACGCTTCAGGAGCGCTTGTTCTCGGAGCAGGGTGGATATTTTTCGCCGACGCCTCTGCTGCAAGGACAGCAGGCAACCGCCTCGACAGAATTGACCAAACGCTTGGGCAATACTCTGCTAGGCCTTCATTCACGCTAACAGCAAAAGAAACAGGCGTGGCTATCAGCAGAGATGGCGCGAAGGTATCCAAAGCAGGCTGGGCGATCGCAGAGTTCACAGCGACAAAGGGGAACGAGTATCTGTTTAAGCCGGGGGCTATGGACGGCTCTGTGTGCGTTTTCTCTGAGAAGGTAACCAGGTCCGAAGTTCGCAACATTGATTACACCTACACTTACGACAGCAAGGGCAGGATTTCTTCGGCGACTGCAACCTACGGCGGCAAGACATACACATACTCCTATTCATACACCGAAAACGAGGAAGGCTATGTGACATCTGAGACAATCACCGACAACCAGACTGGCAAGGTTATCAACGTCCTCCCATATCAGTATGTGGCAGAAGTCGGCACGTATCTCCCTATGACAGTGCTCAATGCCGCAGCAGAGTTGCCGCAAGACGGATATTGCAGGCTCGTATCGCATTTCCAAAGCGACACCGACCTGACAGTTGTTGTGTCTTATAACGTAGCTCAAGCAGACCTGACGGTGAAAGTTGTCAGAGACGGATTCACGGCCAGCATCTGCACTCAGCTCTCTAATCTGTCAAAACGAATCGCAAACACGACAGACTTCATCTACGTCGTAGAATCAGCGCAGAAGGCAACCGCTTCAGAAGTGACCGCCCTTATCGCCGACCTCCAAGAAGTCCCAGACTTCTCTGAGATTCGCCTGTGTGGTCAGCCTGTCAAGCTATTCGGCCACGGCGCACCTTCTGCCGACTCCGTTCCTGACAACTGGATTCAGATGAAGGATGGCGGCTACGACTGGAATGGCGTGCCTTCTGCGCTCGGACAGGAGTATATCAATGTCGACTCATCTACTGGTGGACATTATATCGCTATCCGCGATAGCGCGATGAAACTCAAATGGTATAACTGCTAATTACGATAGATATAGATATGGTGACAAATATTTTTACAGCGCTTCCGAAAATTGGCGATGCGGTCGTCGGTGAGCGCTCGACCAAGAAGCTCAAGTTTATCACACTGGAATCATTCGACAATGCCTCACTCGGTAGTGATTACGAAACTATCGGTGTAGTGTACAACAGGCGCGGACGCAAGGTCAAGATTGTTTATAAAAACAACGCGAGCAAAGTGTGGTGTACAAAATGGGTACTCAAACTCTCGGGATATACTCTTGACGGCACAAGCAGAACTGGCGTCATAACATTCCGTCCAGATTCGTCCGCAGCTGCGAATACTGACGTAACTGTGACCTACAAGGCTACTACATTACAGGGGCTTGTAGACGCGCTTAATACAGCATTCGCGGGTAATACTGTTATGGTCAGTCAGCATTGGGTGGCGTATATCAACGGCTCGGACGTGTGCGTTGAACACGACTACACAATCTGGCAGCAGGCTTCCTACAATGGCGCGAAAGATGGTTTCACGGCAACGCCTGCGCTGATGCCGGAGGTGGAATCTGTCGCAGATATACGGAGAAGACATGGCGGCGGTGGTGGAGAAGGCGCTATATCTTCATGGGAGAGAGCTGTGGCTTACTACCGTACATCTACAGGCACGGATACCTATCAGGGCTACGTGCCGTCACCGATTTCGAATGCTAAGGATAGAGCTTATCCTATTGCGCTTCAGTCATATCTCAAAGCGAATTGTGCCGAAATCCGCAAGGCGTTCGGTGAAGGCGAGCAGGGCTGGCTGAATTGCATGACTGCGTACATGTCGGTCTGCCCGACTGACTATGGCAATATGGGCACGCGTGACGGTTTAGCAAGAACTAAGCTAATCGCATCATACAAAGACACCTTCGGTAATCCTGTAGCGTCTGCGGCTAACTATTGCTACAATATTGACACGATTGCGCTTCCGAAAGGAAACTGGTATCTGCCTACGGTTGAAGACCTAAAGGACTTGCTCAGGATTATCAAGTACGGCACAAATGGCAGTGTGAACTCGGACCCTATCAACAAGGCCCTCGCGGCCATGGGCGGCAACACTATCTCCAACGGCTCCCACCTGTGGTCTTGTTGTCGCAGCTCGTCCTACGGCGCTTGGTACGCTGTCGGCTATTGCGGGTTCTTCAACCACGACAACTTGTACGTCGGGTTATCGGCCGTGCCTGTCTCGCTCTATGTTCTTGAATATTAATCTTGTGCGCGGCCTCCGCGTCGCGCACTATGAAATAAAAATACGATGACACTTAAAGAGAGTTCGATATATGTGCGGTTGAGAAGATTACGTAAACTACTGTATCAAGCGCAATTCCTGATGAATAAAGCAGATAAGATTGTTTACGGAACCCCGCTCATGCAGGCTTCTGCGGAGACGATGAAGAACTACGTATTGGCCTTCACGATTCATTGCTGTCCGGAGAAATTATTACCATAATGTAAGTTGCTCGACGGCCTCT
>OHET01000196.1_pt1 | contig 31347 bp, 20 predicted proteins | sample 1567351 | NCBI WGS metagenome assembly OHET01 (sample SAMEA3879529, study PRJEB24766) | human gut metagenome | biome: human-associated habitat; feature: feces | place: USA | collected 1985/1987
CTGTAATCTGCTTGATGATTCCCGGACTCGGCATGAAATTCATTTCTGTATCTTCGGCACAGATACGGCATTCGATAGCGTGACCACGCTGTTTCAGGTCTTCCTGCTTGAAGTGCAACGGCTCACCGCTGGCTACACGCAGCTGTTCCTTCACCAGGTCCACACCTACCACCTCTTCGGTAATCGGATGTTCTACCTGCAGACGGGTATTCATTTCCAGGAAGTAGAAGTTACGGTGCTTGTCTACCAGGAATTCGATGGTACCGGCACCTTTGTAGTTTACAGCCTTGGCAGCAGCTACAGCGGCTTCACCCATCTTCTGGCGCAGTTCCGGAGTCACGAACGGAGACGGAGTCTCTTCCACAATCTTCTGGTTACGGCGCTGGATAGAACACTCACGTTCGAACAGATGTACAGCATTTCCGTAATTATCACCCAAAATCTGGAATTCAATGTGATGCGGTTCTTCCACGAACTTCTCCAGATAAACGGTATCATCACCGAACGAAGACATCGATTCAGAACGGGCTGTATTGTATGCTTCTTCCACTTCATCGACAGAATGAATCAGACGCATACCTTTACCGCCACCACCCATGGAAGCTTTCAGCATTACCGGATAACCGATGCGGTTACAGATTTCCTTAGCCTCTTCTACACTCTGAAGCGGCTGTTCAGTACCCGGAACAACCGGAACACCGGCCGCAATCATGTGCTTACGTGCCGAAATCTTATCACCCATGGCATCCATTGTTTCCGGATCAGGACCAATGAAAATGATGCCTTCTTCCCGGCAACGGCGTGCAAACTCAGAATTTTCTGACAAGAAACCATATCCCGGATGGATGGCATCCGCACCATGACGTTTGGCCGCCATAATGATCTTATCAATGTTCAGGTAACTTTCACGAGAAGCTGCCGGACCTATCAGGCAAGCCTCATCTGCATAAAGTACGTGGCGAGCCGTTCTGTCGGCTTCGGAAAAAACTGCTACGGTACGGATGCCCATCTCACGACAAGAGCGCATTACACGTACAGCTATTTCACCACGGTTAGCGATCAATACTTTCTGTATCATGCTTCATGTATTAATAATTGTCTTCAATTGATTGTCAAGACCCATTATGGGCGGACAAAACGGCTGGAAGAGTCCTTCACGGCTTAGCACATCCAACCTAAAACTGTGCAAAATTAGAAAAAAAAAAAGATAAAACTGTTTTGGATAGTGTTTTTTTAGGTTGCATAGCATGTTTTTCCGATAAACAAAGAGAAAAAGGCCAATTCCTGCAAAAAAGTAATGTCCAGTTGGCAAAATACAGAAAAGCGCCCTTTTCCAGGCTTGTCCGTAAACCTCAAAAGGTATCTACCCGTGCCTGAGCACAGACAGATACCTTTTTCAGAAAGGCCCCGGAACAACCGGAGCAGCTGTTTTATTTTGTTCTTTTTACCGTATAAAGTACCTTACCGTCCTTGTTGATAAGATGCAGGTTCAATACCTGCTTGTCGGCCGTAATCAGTGAGAAGCCGGTCTCACTGCTGCAGAACTGGGTTCCTTCTATCGGCTTCACCTTGCGGCTCAACGAACCGGAAGTATTCACCACATAATCCAGGTGACTGCCCGGCACGCGGATGTGCTGGAAATTATGGATGTGTCCGCACAGGTACATATCGACATTGGCATGCTTGCGCAGGATGGTATCCACCCGTTTCTGCAAATCCAGCCGTTCGGAATCTTCTTTCGAAGTCTCGGCATAGATGGGGTGATGGCCTACTACGAGTACCCAGTCTTCCTTGGCCGAAGTCAGCACCGAATCCATCCAGGCCAACTGTTTGTTGATGTCCTGCTTGCAGGCATCGGGATATTTCTCCGTATCTTCCCGGTATTTGTCCATCAGTGGGGAGGTATCAATCATGACCAGACGGACAGTTACACCATCGTTCTCCACCACCTTCGTGTAATAACGGTCGGGCATGTTCCAACGGGCACTCACCTGCGTATAGTCAATCGGTGCCTGCGTATTGCCCCGGTATTCATGGTTACCCAGGATGGCATACCACGGCAACATCAGTTCCGGATGTTTGTAAATCAATTCGTAGTTGGTCATCCAAAGCGGGTCGTTCACACTCCGCACCCCTTCGAAATGGTGAACATCGCCGGCGGCTACCACACATTCTATCCCAACCTCCTCGGCCAAATTACCCATCAGTTCGGCTATCGGCTTCTGGTCGTAATATCCGTTGCGGCCCAAATCGTTTGCCAACAGGAAGTTCAACGGCTTCTCCAGGGTTTTCCATACTTCCGGTTGGGCAAAAGCCACCATCGACACCCCAACCAGACAAAGAGTCATTACTACTTTTCTCATTGAAATCATAAGTCTTCAAATTTTAATGTTATATTTCTGTCTGAATCATCATTCACCGGGACCTTGACCGCATCCGTGCCAAGACGTCCGTTCGTTCCGGATAAAACATGCGCACGTTTGATGCAAAACGTCCGTTCGTTTTCAGGAAAACGCGAGCACGTTTCGAAGGAAACGTCCGTTCGTTTTTTCTGATGCAAAATTGGCACCCAAAACTGAAAAGAATCCGAAAAAACAGGTGCCGGAAACAGTTTTTTTATTCTCCGACGGTCCGTAAACTAAAAAGGTCCGATATTGAATCACTTCGATACCGGGCCCAAAAAGGAATGTATATAAAATGTATATTAGGGAGCTTGTTTATCCCAATCAGTTGGCTCCATAAGCACCGAAATGTCCCTGGATGGCCGGTGATTCATAAGACTGTCCGTTTACAGTCAGACCTCCAGCAAAATAAGGAACGATATCATTGCCCGGATAAGTACCTTCCAGAACCGGTGAGCCAGCCTTTACATGGAAATCCCAGTTTTCATCATACACGTAGTCAGTCAAAGGAACTTCATTAAATCCATAGTTTACGAACATCGGATCTTTTGAATCTGTTTCGGTTGCAATGATACTGTTCTTGTCAACTACACCGGTATAATAATTTTCGTGGTCATAGTTATATCCTTGCCATGCATAAGCCACACCACTCTCTTCTTCGTAAACGATATCACTCTTCTGGCTGCCTGATGCATAATAGTTGTAGTCGATAACTGAAGCAGAAGCATAACCTTCGTCCGGATTGTTAGGAATTGTATAGTTCGGAGTCATAGCACGGAACTTACAGTTCACTACCAGATTGTTGATGACATTTACCAAGGCATTCTTTTCTACATAGATACCTCCTCCTTTTTCACCGTCACGACGCCAGCCGGCATTCAAGATAGTATTGTTATACACTTGAATCTTGGCCTGTCCGCGGTTCTCGCTCTGACCTGAACTGGAAAGTTTCAGACCATTCGTATTCGGGCTGAACATAATGTTTCCGGCTACATCGACTGTACATCCGGCTTTTACATTGACAGCTTCGGCACCGTCATAACCATTGGCAGCAAAAATATTATCGGCAATGATAGCATTACCTCCCATCAGGTAGATACCGTCCGACCATCCGTTACGCAATACAGAATTGGTAATAACATAGCGGCCGTTGATATTATTGGTAGTAATCTGCGGATAAGCGTCGTCACCGGCAGTATATACACCGTTTGTTGCAGCCGGAGAACCTTCTACTACCTGTCCTCCCGTATATTCAATCACTGTATGATCTATCAGCATTTCCTCGCACGATTCTGAAGCGACAATACCTCCCCAGAGTCCGGCAAAGATGTTATCTTCCACACGGTCTTCTTCAGCTACTGAAAACAGAATCGGGTTTTCGGCTGTACCTTCGCAATAAAGATTGCCATCTACCGTAAATTCAATAGGCACATGGTTCACACCTACTCCGTTATCATCGAAAATAACCTGTACACCCGGTTCGATGGTCAGACTCTTGCCTGCCGGTACTGTGATGTGTCCACCTACCTTGACAATGGAATTGGCAGTCCATACACCTTCTACTTCGCCGGAAACAACCTCTTCCACAGGAGGATTGTCGCCACCTTCGCTATTTCCACCGTTGTCTTTCACCGGTTCGTCATCACTACAAGCGACAAATGTCATCGACATCAAAGTCGCACCTACTAAAAATGCATTGAATTTCATACCTTAAAAAATACTTGTTAAAACGTTCGTTTGCTATAGTTAAATTTCTAATCAAATAATCCCTCTTACATTTATTTCCAATCGGAATAAATCCCGGCCTTAGTTTTGAGCCGGCGGTTTTTCTTTTTGTTACCTTTTTCTTTTGGCCGTCCAAAAGAAAAGTAAAAATCAATCACAATCTGTACCGGATTCCCAACATGAAGGACTGTCCGTGCCATTCCTTACGCTCGATGACATTACCATCCTTACGTTCCGAATCCACATCGGCTGTATGCGGCCCCTTCTGAATGAATCGGAGCAAAGGAATATCAAGCAGGTTCGAAGCTTTGGCAAAAACACTGATACCGTTCTTCCAACTCTTTTCTACAGAAGCGTCCAGTTGGAAATATCCGTCTTCCCAAATGTCATCGTCATACCAGTTAGAAATATCACTCAGACGTTTGCCGGTATAGCTTCCAGCCAACTGTCCTTCCCAACCATGCTTAGTGTCTTTGAACAGAAACGAGAGGTTAGCCACATGAGCAGCCTGTCCGAACAACGGACGTGACTGACGCTTGGAGGTCACTTCCGAACCGTCCATCACCCGTTTGTCTGTCGTTACCTTCGAATGGGTATAGGTATAATTGGCTTTGATACCAAACCAGTTGAAATATTTCATTACATCGATTTCCGCACCCAGGTTACGGGCCGTACCAAAGTTCATCGGTTTATAATAAGTATCCTGTCCTTCATTAATCAGCCCGTATTCTATCGGATTATCCAGTTTCTTATAGAACACTCCCACCATAAACTGTTCCGAAGAGCGTGGGAAAAATTCATAACGCACATCGACGTTGTCGGCTACCGTATGTTTCAAATCGGGATTTCCTTTTTCCTTGTAGTCCTCATTGATGATGCTGTAAGGAACAATTTCGAAGAAACTGGGCCGATTGATGGAACGTGCATAAGAAAAACGCAGGTTCGCATTCTCGTGTACATTGTATTTGGTGTGAAAACTCGGCAAGATATCAGTATATTTCTGGTTGCCTTCAGGGTCTACATCACGGGCAAATTTCAGTACATATCCCTGATTGGTATGTTCCATACGCACACCGGCAATGAATTCCCATTTACCATACGTATACTTCACCATCCCATAAGCCGCCCCGATGCGTTCGGTCGCATCGTAGTTCAGCGGATCACCTATGTTTCCATACGGACGCGGTGTAAGAAGTATTTCATCGAAATTATTCCAGTCTTCACCCAAGTACTGAGGATCCTTACTTCCGGTAGCCGAATTAAAAGTATATTCATTGAAGAAACTGTCACGTTTCTTATCGCGATACATACCACCGACCGAGAAATCGAATGTCCCGTTTGCGGCATTCTGTAATTTATATGAAAGATTCACGTAAGCAGCCTTGTCCTGATCGGAATTATGCTCCCAACGGCGTACGGCAGCTCCTGAAGTCTGTACATGTGTACCTTGCAGATAAATTTCAGCATTGTCCGGAGTTTCGCTGAATGCCTTCGACCATACAGCCGACCAGTCCAGTTTCAGTTTACCGTTTTCCAGGAACAGATGTTCTCCTTTCAGCGTAGAATTGAAGATATACTGATGATTCCATTTCATACGTACCTGACGTTCCTTGTCATCCTGTCCGTCACGTACTTCAGCCTCACTCATATCCATATAACCGTTATACCAGGTCAGCTTGTGATTATCATTGATGTTGTAATCCAATTTGGCATGCACTCCTGCACGAGTCTGTTGTGACGAATAGTTCCGATAGTCGATACCATAATGCGTGGTACCCGGCTGATAATAAATCTGACTTTCCTTTCCACGATAAGTATTCAGGAAACTTCCTGCCAGCATGACTCCCAACTTGTTGTTAAAGAAGCGGTCACCGTAAGAGATACCGGCTGTCAGGTCCGGTAACGGCTTCTTCCAGTCCATCCGCAAATTGGACATACGAAAATTATCCATGGTCACCTTATAATCTTCCGGTTTTCCCATTGCTTCATAAGGCGACTGCTTGGCAATATCCCCATAATTGAACGACTGGAAGTCACGATCGAAATACATCGCATTGTAACCGGTAGAAAGATTAGCTGTAAACTGGCGTTCAGAAGGAGCATCTTTCATGACCAGATTCACCGCTCCACCGATACCGTCGCCCTCCATATCGGCCGTCAGTGACTTGGTCACTTCCAGACGGTCCAGCATTTCGGACGGGAAAATGTCCAACGGTACAAAACGGTTCTTGTTGTCCGGACTCGGAATCTTTACACCGTTAATCAACGTATAGTTGTAACGCTTGTCCATTCCACGCAAAATGGCATATTGTCCTTCGCCGCTGCTGTTACGTTCCACCGTTACACCCGACATACGCTGAATGACATTTGCCACTGTAATGTCCGGAGAAAGTTCCATGGCTTTGGCACTCATGACGTTCACCACATTCATCGCCTGTTTTTCGATCCCCCGGGCACCGGCCTCGGTCCGTCCCGGATTGCTGGCAATCACCGTAATGCCTTCCAACAGCACATCGTCACTCTTCAGCGGAATTTCGATTTCCGACTTGCTGCCGTCTACCACAACTTCGTACTTCTGGTAGCCTACATAGGAACAGACCAATGTATATTTTTTTCTACCTACCGAAAGATTGAACGAACCGTCCAGACCGGTTACCGCGCCCTTGGTAGGTTCTTCCTTCACGACCACCGATGCACCGATAATTTCCTCCCCTGTCTGCGCATCCCTGATTTTACCTTTCAAATCCCATGCCTGTGCATTTACTGACGCCAGCAGGCAGGCTCCTAATATCCATTTCGATTTCATGTCCTTTTTTTTAACTGCGGCAAAAGTACTGGAGGCGATTTTCATGGTCGTTTCAAGTATATTTCAATCCTGTGACATCTTTTTACAAAAAAGATACAAAAAAGGCCATCCGGATTTTTACACCCGAACAGCCTGTCGCATATATTCCAACCCTAACCTATTCTTCCGTCGGTTGCGGTAACTGAATTCCGTCCACCACATTTTTCCAATACTCCCGCAAGTCTTTCCAATGGTAATAAGGAGCTACATCGGTAGGTATCGGCAACGTCACCTCGCGCTCGTTCAACAGAGGTTTCACCAGAATATCCTCACTGCCCTTCTTCCGATAAAATACCAATTGGATATTTCCACACATCGGAATGATGCGGTAGGTGCGATAAGTATCCGCTATCCGTTGCCAGTCTTTCGTAGCGACCGTCAGACTGTCCATCCCCATCAAGGCTGCCAACGGAGCCAGATTGGTATCGTGTCCGTAACGGAGGGTCGCAGCCGGCTTGCCGGAAGCGATGACAGTATCGGCCGTCTCTACAAAATTATTCAGCAGGTTCCGTTCCAATCTGTACATGCAGGTGTCACTCAACGGAGAAGCTCCTTTCTCATAATACCACTCAAAGTTATTGCGCTGCCACATATCGTACAACTCCCGGTCATTGAACAGGAAAGCCAGATCCGGCTGGTTGTCGCTGCTCTGGCTGATACCGTGCAGTTCGAACAAATCGGCCATCAGCTTCGCAGGTTCCGGAATGTTTCGGCTGACATAAGCAGTATCGGTAAACAGCAGTTGCATGAGTCGCTGAGGATGGATATAGACCGAATCGGCAGCCCGGTAGACCGAATCCATGTTTGCCAGGTGCTGCTCTTCATACTTCGGATTCTTATATTTGATGTAATAGGCATCGGCCTCACTGGTGTTCGTCGTGATATCCAATTCAGGATTGAGCCCTTTCAGCTCCACACATCCGGCCGCCATGGACAGAAAAGCACGGGTCTTGTAAGTGGAGCGGGCATCTACGTGAACACCGTCCTGAAATACCTGCGGATACCGGGCATACATCCGGTCCACCAGTTCACGGTGCTGACGGGCTCCCTTCGGAGTCAGCTCTCCGTATTTGCCTTCGGCCTCAGCCGCCAATCGGGATACGACCTGCAACGTCCGTTTCCCGTCGGTTGTCAGGACACCGGCCTTATCGGCCGCCTGCAGGACTGCCAACGGTTCGGCATATTTCTTCTCCTTGGTCAGATAACGCGAACCGTGACGGGAAAAAGCAGAAATATAAAAGGGTTCATATCCCTCGGGAGCCGGTGTAAGTACGGTTTCCGGAGCTTGATACGCATAATACTTTCCTGCAGCCAAAGCAGGATTCTGCCGGATTTCCTCACGGGCACTCTGAGCAGCTGCCACTGTAGCAAAGCCACACAGACAGACCATAAACAATGCTTTCTTTTTCATCTTCTGAACAATCTTCTTTTAAAAGTGGGAACAAAAGTAGGACTTCATCGGTTCATGAAATGCTTTCTCACCCTTAAAAACAACTGAAACGCCCTTAATGAAACAGGAATGCAATGTTTTTGTTACAGGATTTCAAAAAAGTAAAACTGTTTACACTTCCGTTACATACTGGTAATTTCCTGCAGAATCTTGACCGCAGAAGCGACATCGGTAATCTGTGACACCACCATACTGCGCTTTCCGTTCTGTTCGCGCAGGTTACAGTAACGCGGATTCTTGGCCATGTAATCGATGAACTTGCCGAAAGCCTGACTCTGGTAATACGGACTCTCCAGGTTGCTGACAAAATACAGAATCATCTTGCCTGCCTTGAGCATGACCTTCTCTACTCCCAGCCGTTTGGCCAACCGCCTCAACGGTACAATCCGGATAAGCTCCTCGCCTTCGGGTGGAATCTTTCCGAAACGGTCGACAAGCCGTGCCTTGAACGCCTCCACATCCTGGTCGAGCACCAGTTTATCCAACTCCCGGTACAACAACATCCGTTCGCTGCTGCTCGGAATGTACTCGTTCGGGAAAAGCAGTTCCAAATCACTTTCCACCTGACATTCGTCCACAAACTCTTCGCCCGAGAACTTCTCTTCTCCGGCCTTGATTTCATCGGCATACAAATCGGCAAACTCGTCATTCTTCAGCTCGGTCACAGCCTCTGCCAGAATCTTCTGATAGGTTTCGTAACCCAAATCGGCAATGAAACCGCTCTGTTCGGCTCCCAGCATGTTTCCGGCTCCACGGATGTCCAAATCCTGCATGGCAATGTGAATACCGCTTCCCAAATCACTGAAGTTCTCGATAGCCTGCAGACGACGCTTGGCTTCGGGGGTAAGGGACGACAGCGGAGGGGCCAACAGGTAACAGAACGCCTTCTTGTTTCCACGTCCTACCCGTCCGCGCATCTGATGCAAATCGCTCAATCCGAAATTCTGCGCCTGATTGATGATGATGGTGTTGGCATTCGGAATATCGATACCGCTCTCGATGATGGTCGTTGCCAGCAGGACATCGTAATCATAGTTCACAAAATCGAAGACGACCTTTTCCAGTTCCTCCGGTTGCATCTGTCCGTGTCCGATACAAATCCGGCAATCCGGGATATTCCGCTGTATCATCGCCTTCAGTTCCGGCAGATTCTGGATGCGGTTGTTCACGAAGAACACCTGTCCGTTACGGCTCATCTCAAAATTGATGGCCTCGGTAATGATCTCCTCGTTGAACGTATGTACTTCCGTCTGGATAGGATAACGGTTGGGTGGAGGAGTCTGGATAACCGACAAATCACGCGCTCCCATCAGCGAGAACTGCAGGGTACGCGGAATAGGTGTAGCCGTCATGGTCAAGGTATCGACATTCACCTTCAACTGACGGAGCTTTTCCTTCACACTCACTCCGAATTTCTGTTCCTCATCGATAATCAGCAATCCCAAATCCTTGAACTTGACACTCTTGCCGATAATCTTATGCGTACCGATCAGGATGTTCAGATTTCCTTCGGCCAGGTCTTTCAGAATCTGATGGGTATCTTTGGTCGTACGGGCACGGCTCAGGTAGTCCACCTTGCAAGGCATTCCTTCCAAACGCTTCTTGAACGTCTGGTAATGCTGGAAAGCCAGTACCGTGGTAGGTACCAGTACCGCCACCTGCTTGTTGTCGGCCACCGCCTTGAACGCGGCACGTATCGCCACCTCTGTCTTACCGAAGCCCACATCGCCGCACACCAGACGGTCCATCGGCCGGTCACTCTCCATATCGGCTTTCACCTCCTGGGTAGCCTTCAACTGGTCGGGGGTATCTTCGTAAAGGAAGCTCGCCTCCAGTTCATGTTGCAGGAAGCTGTCCGGACTGTAGCGGAAACCCTTTTCCTGTTTACGCTGCGAATAAAGCCGAATCAAATCGCGGGCAATGTCCTTGATTTTCGTTTTGGTACGTTCCTTGATTTTCTCCCAGGCTCCGGTACCCAGCTTGCTGATGCGGGGAGGTTCACCTTCCTTCCCCTTGTATTTCGAAATCTTATGCAAGGAATGAATGGAAACGAACACTACATCGTCATTCTGATAGACCAGTTTGATGACTTCCTGTGTAGTATTTCCGTTCGGAATCCGCACCAGACCGGCAAAACGTCCGATACCGTGGTCGATATGGACCACATAATCGCCCGGCTGGAACATATTCAGCTCCTTCAACGAAAGAGCCACCTTTCCGCTGCGGGCTTTGTCGCTGCGAAGGTTGTATTTATGGAAACGGTCGAAAATCTGATGGTCGGTAAAGATACAGCAGCGCAAGGTATGGTCAATGAATCCCTCGTGCAAAGTATGGTCTACCGGTTCGAACTTGATGCGGTCTCCCCGTTCCTGAAAAATATCCTTCAGACGGTCGGTCTGCTTCACACTGTCCGAACAAATGAACAGACGGTAACCCCGCTGCAGATAGTCGGTCAACGAGCTGGCGACCAAATCGAAATTCTTATGGAAAACAGGCTGTACAGAAGTCTCGAACTTCAACGTGGCCTGCGGTGTACTCATAGCCTTGCTTCCAAAATCAATCCTGCGGAAATCGAGTGCCCGGTGCATGAACGAAGCCCCGTCAATCAGCCTTTTCTTCAAATCGGGAACCCCGGCTTCATCTCCTTCGTAAGCCATCTGCGCCTGTGGTGAAAGCACTTCTTCATACACGGTCTGAATACGCTCACGTACCCACATCAGGTCCTTCACCCACAACAACGTGTCTGCAGGAATAAAATCAAGAAACGAAATATCCGATTCGGATGTATCGGAAAGTTCGGGTACAATCTGTATGGACTCCTTCTTCTCTTTCGACAATTGGGTCTCCACTTCAAATGTACGGATACTGTCTATCTCCTCGCCGAAGAAATCAATACGGTAAGGATATTCCGAAGCAAATGAATAGACATCGAGAATACTGCCTCGCATAGCAAACTGACCGGGCTCGTACACATAATCTACATGTTCAAAACCGAAGTCCACCAATTGTCCGGTAATGGCTTCCGTCTCTATCTGTTGTCCCACCTTCAGATTCAATGTACGTTCGCCCAACTCCTTCAGCGAAACCACTTTTTCTGCCAACGCGTCTGCGTAGGTCACCACTGTCACCGGCTCCTTTTTCTCCAATCGGCTCAATACTTCGGTACGAAGGATTTCATTGGCAGCATCCTTCTGTCCGTACTTGATGGCCCGTCTGTAGGAAGAGGGAAAGAACAGGACCTGTGCATCGCCATTGACCTGCACCAAATCATGATAAAAATACCCTGCCTCCTCCTGGTCGTCGAGGATAAAGACACTGACTGCCGGATTCTGCCGGATAAAAGCAGAGGCAAAAAGCGAAGGACAAGACGCATGAAACCCTTCGAGGAATATGGTATGAATCTCTTTTTTAGCGACCAAAGCTGCCAGTCCCGACAGATTGGGATGCTTGGCATAAATCTGTTGAAGTTCTGTAATACTCATTGTTATGCGAATAGATGCTGCAAAATTACAAAATAATTGCTACATTTGTTGCAATAAACAGACAATCTAATTTTCTATGTATAACGACGTCATCCAATTACTAGACCAACATAGGCTGAAAGAGGCTTTTACCCAACTGATAGCCTTAGTAGAGAAGACCGAAAACTGGGAGTTGAAACCGGCTGTAGAGTCTTTACAGACTACCTATAATTATATGGTGCAATATGCGGCACAAGGTATGGAAGACCCCGGAAGAGAAAATCTCTATGCCCAAATACATCGGGGTATCTACGAACTAGCAGACCGGGTAGAATTTATCGGAAAGCTGAAAAACGGATATGGACACAAATCAGACACATACCGGAAATTCAAACGATTCGCCACCGAAACCTATGGCCAATTGAAAACGTCCCTGGAGTCGGCCACCGAAGACCTGGAAGTCTCCAACCTGATGTACACCGACGCACAGCAACTGCAGGCCAAACAGCGCGAACTGTACCAACAGCAGGAAAGGATGACCGACCAACTGTTCGACAAGACCTGGATATCCGATTGCTGGACAGAGGAAGAAGTCAAGGAAGCCAATGAATTGCTTGTTTCCGTACTCGTTCCGGCTCATGTCCTGGCTGTTTTTGTCAGCGCAGTAACACTGAATCTGATGGCCTTGTTTGACCCCCGTAAATTCCAGTTTCTCCTGAACGCTTACCGGCAACGTACCGAACTGGTCATCAACCAACGGGCCTTGGTTGGCCTGGCACTGGCTGTATATTATCAGGAAAAACGTTTGGCCCAGTATCCGGAACTGACAGCTGCCCTCTCATTGTGGACCGAAGACCCACAAGTCATCGAACAGCTGCACAGCATCCAGCTCTTGCTGCTTATCTCGCGTGAAACGGAAAAAATAGACCGGAGAATGCGTGAAGAAATCATTCCACAAATGATGCATAATTCCCAACTGCTGGAAAAGGATTTGAATATTGAAGAAATCGATATCGAAGAACTGGAAGACAAGAATCCGGAATGGGAAAAGAACATGAAAAAAATCAGTGAAAACATCCGTGAACTGGGTGAACTCCAAATGGAAGGTGCCGACACCTACATGGGAACCTTCGCCCAGCTGAAGAGCTATCCGTTCTTCCACCAGGCTGCCCACTGGTTCTATCCGTTCAACCGTCAGACACCGGCAATAGCGGATTTGTTTGCCACCGATGAAATCAAGGAAAAGTCTTTCCTGAACATCATGCTGCAATCTCCGACTTTCTGTAACTCAGACAAGTACTCCTTCTGCCTGACACTTAACTCGCTTCCACATTCGCAACGGAACATGTTGACCGAAGATTTGGGAGAACACAATGAAATGATGCAGGAAACGTTCGACAAAATGCAATCTGACGAAATGAATCAGGAAAAAGCCAACACGGTTGCCCGACAATACATGCACGACCTGTACCGTTTCTTCAAATTGTGGATGTTCCGGAACGAACAGCACGACATGTTCACAGACGAACTGGCTCTGTGGAAATGTACCGCTCTCCGCCCGCTCATTCTGGCCGGTACTTACCAAAAACAAATAGCCGATTTCCTGTTTTCAAAGGAATACCTGCCCGAAGCCGCCGAGCTCTACATCCAACTGTCCATTACGCAAAGCAATGACCCGGATATCTGGCAAAAATTAGGTTTTGTCTATCAAAAACAAAAGAAATATGACGAAGCCATTCAGGCATACATTCAGGCAGATCTGTTAAAACCGGATCATATCTGGACACTGAAGCACCTGGCCCAATGCTACAAGCGCTCCGGAAATTACCCAAAAGCATTGGAGTATTTCCAACGGGTAGAACAGTCACAACCGGAAAACCTGAATCTCCTGTTGCAAATCGGTCAGTGCCTGGCTATCCTGCGAGAATACGACAAAGCCTTGGCTTATTTCTTCAAAGTGGAATACCTGGAAAAGACACCAGCCAACGCACAACGGGCCATCGGATGGTGCTATTTCATGACAGGAAAATACCCGGAAGCACACCGCTTCTATGAAAAATTATTGGAAAGTGAAGAACCTCAAACTTCTGACTGGCTGAACAACGGACACGTCTACGCGGCCGAAAAGAATATCCCGAAAGCTTTGGAGTGCTACAGGGAAGTAATGAAAAGCTGCAAGACACACGATGATTTTCTGAAAATCTATCTGGCCGACAAAGAGGTACTTCTGGAGCAGGGTATCTCGGAAACAACCATTTATCTGATTCCAGATTTGCTATCTTAGTCAAAAAAACATACGACGGGACTGTCTCCGGATAGGTCCCGTCATTTCAATTATACACCCTAGTGACAACTGTCCCCGGATGGGGACACATACCACAGACTGCATCATCTTCTCCCGGATTGTGCCAACAACCTGTCAGAAAACAGTTCCTTCCGGTATTTGAGTGGAGACACACCTTTGTATCGCTTGAAGAATCGGGTCAAAGTGGCTTGCTCGGAAAAAGACAGTTCTTCAGCAATCTGCTGAACCGTCATGTCTGTTTCGGCCAACCGTTTCTCGATTTCACGAATCAAAGCTTCATTGATCCATGCATGAACCGTTTTACCGGACAAATTCTTAACGACCCTCCGAAGATACTGTGGGGTAACACACAGAGCCGACGCATAAAACTCAACGGAATGTTCCTGAAGAATATAGGCAGACAACATCTGAGTGAACCGGAGATACAGCTCCCTCTGCCGGGCGGTATATAAAAGTTCCTTATCCTCCTCTTGCTTCCCTTTTGAGAAATAATCACTCACCCGTGCGAGAAAAATCCAAATCTGGTATCTCAAAATGGTCGATACAAACAGGTTGTCTTTATCAGTAAACACATGTTTGATATTCAGCAATGCTTCCAGAAAAGGTCCAGCATGATTCAGCTCTACCGAAATAACCGGACTGTTCCTTACCTTTAATATGTAATCTATTGTAGTAGGAATCCCTCCGCGGATAAGCCTGTCCATGTATTCTTTTGTCATCACCAACAGATAAGCATGGAGATTATCAGAAGCGGCTAACAACGTACATGTCTGTTCATACAGAATATCGACCAATGTATAGCGCTCCAGACTTTGCCTTTTCCCCTGGATATCCGTTTCCAGCTCCCCATCGATTATAAATAAAATGGCATGGAGCCCTGTAATAACCGGCTTCCTTTCTTCCCGATTGATGAGATCCGGTTCCAGTTTCCCAAAAGCAACCCCTTCGCTTTCACATAGCAATACTTCATAATGCTTGATAAAATCTTGAAAGTCCATAATTGTTAAAAAGTTGTTTTCTACAGCCTTAAACATACAAATAACCTCAGGCAATAAAATACACGTTTCGACAAACAGCCGTATTTTATCGACTAATCTGACAAAGTATCTTTTGAGGTTCCCAAACCGTCAAGTTATAGTCACGAATCGCCAAAGCGGTTATAAAACTTATTGATTTAATTTGCCATAAATTATTTAATCAAATTAAAAACCTAACAGGTCTAACTAAAAACCTATACTTATGTTTAAGAAAGCTGATTCAATTTATTGCTTGCTATTCCTGTTGAGCAGTTCTCCCAGAATAGTCAACGCAGCAACGGTCGATGCCGTTAATGAAGTCCGCTCAATACGGCAAGACGAGAAATGTACAGGTATTATCAAGGATGCAACCGGAGAGGCAGTCATCGGCGCATCAGTAGTAGTAAAAGGAACTACCAACGGAACCATCACGGGACTAGACGGTGACTTTATCTTGGATAAAGTGAAAAAAGGAGATATCATCTCCGTTTCATTTGTCGGCTACGTTACCCAGGAAATCAAATGGAACGGACAACCGATCACCATTACATTGGTTGAAGATTCTCAAACCCTGGATGAAGTGGTGGTTACAGCTTTGGGAATGAAACGAGATGCCAAAGCCTTGGGATACGCCATGAAAGAATTAAAAGGCGATGAGCTTAACTCAAACGTCATCAATCCCGTGTCTGCGCTGCAAGGAAAAGTGGCCGGTGTGGATATCAGTCAGTCAGATGGTGGTTTGTTCGGTAGCAACAAGATTCTGATTCGTGGTGCATCTACCCTGAATTCAAACAACCAACCTATCTATGTAGTGGATGGTGTCATCCTGGATAATAGCGTATACGAAGGAGACGCGGACTACTCTACCAGTTCCAGCGACTACGGTAACGAACTGAAGAACCTGAACCCGGATGATTTCGAAACCGTGTCCGTATTGAAAGGAGCTGCGGCAACCACACTTTACGGTTCCCGAGGACTAAACGGAGCTGTGGTCATTACAACTAAATCCGGTAAAGGTAAAAAAGGTATCGACGTCAATTTCAGTCAGACCTTTGGTGTCGATGTCCTGACTTCCAGTCCCAACTTCCAGAACACATACGGAGAAGGCTATTTGCCTGGATACGTTTCGTATGGAGAGAAAGACGAAAACGGAGACTTCTATATCTACAACACCAACCAGTTTTATACCAATGCGAACGGTGACCATACATTGATCAACCATCCGGGAGGTTTGGGATGGGGCCCTGCATACGACGGTACTCCCATCGAATATTATGACGGGACTATGCGTCCTTATGTCGCTTATAAAAACAACTATAAAGATGCATACCAGGCAGGTTTCAACTCGAATACAAACTTCTCTATCAGTGGTGGAAACGACCGGACAACCTTCTACACCTCCGTATCTTATAAATATGCAGAAGGTACAACTCCCAACAACACGTTCAACCGTATTTCCCTCTTAGGAAAAGCATCTCATAAGCTGACTGATAAAGTGGAATTGGAAGGAAGCATCTCCTTTGCCAACTCCACCCCACGAAATGCCCAAAAGAACATCGGAGAATATTTCATCGACGGAACATTTACACGTTCCTACGATTCCAATGACAGGATGCACTACAAAGGTCCTCACGGTGGTTTGGCCAGCAGTAGCTATGGTGATGAGTATGGATATATGCCGGGTACCAGCCTGTGGTGGTCCATCTATGAAAATGAGTACAAACAAAAAGAAACCTCCGTACGTCCATCATTGAAACTGAATATAGATCTGTTGGATTGGTTGAAATTCTCAGCCGAAGGAAACTACAATTATTACTATACCCGCTATGAAGACAAACAAGCCGGTAGCGGTTATGCCAACGAAGGCGGTTACTACGGTATCGGAAACACGACCAAGGAACAGACCAACCTGAACGCTACATTCAATGCCAACAAGTCATTCGGTGATTTTGAAGTCCATGGCTTCCTGCGTGGTGAATATTATCATTCCTTCACACAAACTCAAAGCATGAATACGGATGGAGGACTTATTGCCCACAATCAATACTTCATCAACAACTCCATGAATGATATCAAGTATTCCGCAGCAATTGAAGGAGAAAAGACGATGCTGTCTATCGCGGGACAGGTAGGCGCCAGCTGGAAAGACCAACTGTTCCTGGACATTACCGGCCGTAACGACTGGTCATCTTCTTTGGTATACCGCGACGGACACGGTACTTACTCTTACTTCTACCCTTCTGTCTCCGGTTCATGGCTCATCAGTACAACCTTCCGTGACAAACTGCCTTCATGGATTTCCTTTGCCAAGGTACGCGGTTCATGGGCACAGGTAGGTAACGATACCGACCCTTATATCATCAATACAGCCTACACCCTGAATACCTCAACCGTAAACAGCAATAAAGTATATGCTACTTCGTTGAGCAATACAACCTACAGCAATAATCTGAAACCGGAACGGAAGAATTCATGGGAAGTGGGATTAGACTGGCGATTCATCAACAACCGAATTGGTATTGACTTTACCTACTACAAGGAAAATACCTACGACCAAATCATGAAAATCGAAGTGCCTTCGGTATCAGGTCAGTCATACCAATACGTCAATGCCGGTAACATCCAGAATGCCGGTGTGGAATTGGCTATCAACACGACACCGATAGAAACAAAGGACTGGCAATGGGACTTGAACTTTACCTATACCAAGAACAATTCCAAAATCATCGCCTTGCATGAAAATGTAGCCGATTATATCATATTGGCCGGTGATCCGCAATATGGTAACTACCGTATCGGTTCCGTAGCGAAAGTAGGAGGTGAATATGGATTGTTGATTACTGACTCAGCCATTAAATATGACAGTGAAACAGGTCTGCCTGTCCTTTCCTACAATACTAGTACCAATAGTGCCTACTATACCCGTTCAGGAGAGATTACAGAAATCGGCTCCATCAATCCCGATTTTTTAGGTTCATTATCAACTTCACTGAGATATAAGAACTGGAGCCTGAGTGTTTCATTGGATGCACGTTTCGGAGGCTATGTAGCCTCATACGGTAGCCGCTATGGTACCGCATACGGATTTACCGCAAGTTCACTGCAATATCGTGACACTGAAAACGGAGGAACGACTTATACTTCCATGTGGGACGGACTGACATATTCGGACGGAGTCATTCCTGAAGGTATTTTCCTGACAGGAACTTCCATACCTCAACCAGATGGTAGCAGCTATACAGTAGGTACAGGTGCCGCATCTACAGGCGAGACATTCAGAGAATTGATGGATAAAGGTGTTATCGAGCCGACACATGCCAGTGCATGGCATTATAGAAACAATCAATGGACCAACCCATCGTATGATTATGGTGTTGTCAATGATACCTGGTTTACAAAACTGAATTACATAGCCTTACGTGAAATATCTCTATCATACCGATTCCCTCAAAGAATGGCTGAAAAAATAAAATCCAAAGGATTGACCTTGACGGCTACCGGCCGTAATCTGGGCTATCTGCTGAATTCCATGCCGAACGGTGAAAATCCGGAATCAGTACGTGGTACATCTGCTGGAGAATTCCGTATACGAAGCTTCGATGGAGTAACTTCCAGTTTCACTCTGACTATCAATGCCAGTTTCTAATCCGTCGTAACTCAAATTTTCTCATCTTTAAAGAGTTTATAACATGAAAAGAATAAATTATCATAAATCCATCCTATCGGCTACACTCATAGGAGCAGCCATATGTATTGGCGGCTGTAACGATGACTTCACGGAAACCAATCAATCGAAAGATTCCGTCGTTACCGCAGACCCGACATACTTGTTTGCTCAAGCCGTTTTGGAATTCGAGCCATCCTCTTACATGCTATGGTTTGCCAATGCGCCCGGTTTTTATTATACCCTACAAACAGCTGTTCCTTCCGGAAGTATCACTGACAATGTCATCGAAGGGTCAGAAAGACAGGATATCCAAAGCATTTCGGTATTGAATTATGTAAATGCATTAAAATACGAACGTTCACAAATGACTGAAGAGATAAGTGCCCAATACGAAGGAGTAGCGGCAGCAATGGATGTGTTATCTGTTTACCTGGGAATCTACGATACGGATATCTGTGGAGACATTCCATTTACAGAAGCAGCCAATGCACGCTATGGAGGAACGTTGACTCCCAAATACGACCGTGTAAAGGATCTATACGATTTATGGCTGACGATGCTGGATAATGCTATCCAAACATTCACCAACTCCAGTAACCAAATAGACTTGGGTACACAAGACGTCATATACAATGGCGATTGGAGCAAATGGGCCAAACTAGCCAATTCCATGAAACTGAAAATTGCAGCCCGACTGATTTTCCAGGACTATTCACATGCCGAATCCATTGTGCAGGAAGTGGTTTCGGCCTCTTGCGGCATACTGGATGGAGAAGAGGATGACTTCCTTTTCCACAAAGCCGATGCAAACAACAGTTCAAACGATTATGTATTCCATTGGAATAATACGACTCTATGGTACAGCGGAACTCACGCCTCACAACCGCTCATCAATTTCATGCTGGAGAATCAAGACCCAAGAGTACGTTTCATCTATGAAAAGAATGACTGGAACTCCAAGGTCATCGATTATTTCCTTGCCAATGACCGTAAAAGCGATATTCCTTCCTTTATTCTCGAAAATGTAGAAACAGAGACAGTCGATGGAGTTGAGACATTCAAAGCCTGGAAAGGCTTGGGAGAACCCTGGGTACGCTATTATGGATTACCGGTTGCCTACAATGCACAAGCCTATGCTTCATTGTATGGAGAATGGTTCAACTACAGTACCAATACCTTGGCAGAAGGAAAGACCTTCCGTCCTTATTCACGCTACCAGGAAGAAATGCTTCGTGGACGTAATGATTTCACCTTGCCTACTCCACCCGACGGACCTGTCATCGAGGATACCAATGACCAACCTTGGTACGGTATGTACATGACCACTGCCGAAGTCAACCTCTATCTGGCAGAATTTGCCACCTATGGAGTGAACGGTTTACAAGACGCTTCCACTTATTTCAACAAAGCCGTTAAAGCTTCAGTAGAAGAATACGACAGACTGGCCAGACTGAACAAAATACCTTACTATGGTACGACTTACGATTATGACAGCCACGAAAAAGCCATCGACCTGCAAAGTGGAGAAATAGAAACCATGATATCGCATGAAGATTATCAGTTGACAGGAAACAAAGAACTTGACTTGGAAAAAATCTTCATCCAGCAACTGTTGCACTTCACCTTCCAACCGGTAGACCAATTTGCAACGGGAAGACGTTCCAGGGTTCCTAAATTCAACTCCACAATCTGGCCACGCGAGGATTATTCCAGCAACAACATGCCTGCGGAATATTATCCACGTAGAACATCGGTAACAGACCCGTCTCCAACGGATTTGATGTATGACCAAATTATCCAATCTTACGAAAACCAAGGTTTCTCAACAACCATGGGTAAAGGCATCTTGAATTCTGAAAGAATCTGGCAGGACGAAGGTGCTCCACAATGGGGAGAAGGACCTAAAATACCATAAAAACACACCCTGAAACATAAAACCGGAAGACTTGCCTACTGCATGCCTTCCGGTTTTTATTATACCTATACCCAAAGCCATGAATTCGACCAATTCCCGCTTTTCATCGACCAATCAGAAAATGCCGAATTTTCTGTTTCCGAACCGTCAAGATATGGTTTTAAAACGATAAGGCGTCTCTACCGGAAAATGCGTTACTTTGCAACAGAAGAATCAAACAGAGAAAAGCAATCGCCTGTCAGATTTTTCATACATGATTAGGGGATTGAATGTAATACTCCGTATACTATATAAGTAAAATAGTGCAATTTAAGGCAACATAATAATAAAGAGAGGTTTTAACATAGTTGATTTATTTTAAGTTAGAGAATAAATCAGGGCCGGGAGACATGCTGGGAAGCAAGTCTCCCGGTTTCCCTTTCACCGTACCCACTCAGAAATTCAGCGAAAGTACGTCTATGCAACCGGAAGATTCATTACTTTTGTCGCAATTTCAAAAATACTTCAACCTATATGATTACCCTCATCCGAAAAGCAATACCTACAGATTTGGACCGTCTCATGGAGATATTCTCCATCGCCCGTCGGTTCATGCAGACTACCGGCAATCCGAACCAATGGATCAACGGTTATCCGCAACGGGAGCTGATAGCTCAGGAAATTGAAGCAGACCATTGTTATGCCGTAGAAAACGAATCAGGCATCATCATTGCCACTTTCTGTTTCATTCAAGGACCGGACCCTACCTATGCCTACATAGAAGACGGTCAATGGCCCAACGACCGTCCGTATTACGTCATTCATCGGTTAGCATCCGACGGTACCTGCCCGGGCATCGGAAAGTACTGTTTTGACTGGTGTTTCCAGCAGTTCCCCTGCCTGCGGGCGGACACCCATGCCGATAACAAAGTCATGCAGCATGTGCTGACAAAGAATGGCTTTACACGTTGCGGCATCATTTACGTATCCAACGGTACCCCCCGTATTGCCTATCAGAAAGACTGAACATTCAGCGTATTTTGACAGAATGCCGGGTTTTATGCCTGGCGTTTCGGCTTTTCCCGGTAATTTTTTGTATCTTTGCCACGCAATTCAGCATAACAAACTAAAATAGGTATAAGTACATGATTACAGTTTCGAATGTAGCCGTACAATTCGGTAAAAGAGTATTGTACAACGATGTGAACCTGAAGTTCACAAACGGAAATATTTATGGTGTCATCGGTGCGAACGGCGCCGGTAAATCTACTTTCTTGAAAGTGATTTCAGGAGAGCTGGAACCTACCAAAGGAAGTGTAACCCTCGGACCGGGCGAACGCTTGTCTGTCTTGAACCAGGACCACTTTAAATATGATGAACATACGGTATTGGACACCGTACTGATGGGACATACCGTCCTGTGGGACATCATGAAGCAGCGGGAAGCGTTGTACGCCAAAGAAGAATTTACCGATGAAGACGGTATCAAGGCTGCGGAACTGGAAGAAAAATTCGCCGAGCTGGAAGGATGGAATGCTGAAAGCGATGCGGCTATCCTGCTGAGCGGACTAGGCATCAAAGATGACAAGCACTATTCACTAATGGGAGACCTGAGCGGTAAGGAGAAAGTACGTGTCATGCTGGCACAAGCCTTGTTCGGTAATCCGGATAACCTGTTGCTGGATGAGCCTACCAACGACCTGGATATGGAAACAGTAACCTGGCTGGAAGAATACCTGTCCAACTTCGAACACACCGTATTGGTAGTCAGCCACGACCGTCACTTCCTGGATGCTGTATGTACACATACCATCGATATCGACTTCGGTAAAATCAACATGTTTGCCGGTAACTACAGTTTCTGGTACGAATCCAGCCAGTTGGCTTTGCGTCAGCAGCAGAACCAGAAGGCCAAAGCTGAAGAAAAACGTAAGGAACTGGAAGAGTTCATCCGTCGTTTCTCTGCCAACGTAGCCAAATCCAAGCAGACTACCAGCCGCAAGAAGATGTTGGAGAAACTGAATGTAGACGAAATCAAACCTTCTTCACGTAAATATCCGGGTATCATCTTCACCATGGAGCGCGAACCGGGTAACCAGATATTGGAAGTTTCAGGACTGAAAGCCACTACCGAAGAAGGTACCGTACTGTTCAATGATGTGAACTTTACCGTAGAAAAGGGAGACAAGATTGTATTCCTGAGCCGTGACCCGCGTGCCATGACCGCTTTCTTCGAAATCATCAACGGCAACCGTAAGGCACAGGCCGGACATTACAACTGGGGAGTAACCATCACGACCGCATACCTGCCACTGGACAATACCAGCTTCTTCGAAAGCGACCTGAATCTGGTAGACTGGTTGAGCCAGTACGGCGAAGGCAACGAAGTCTACATGAAAGGTTTCCTGGGCCGTATGCTGTTCTCCGGCGAAGAAGTATTGAAGAAAGTGAATGTACTTTCCGGAGGTGAGAAGATGCGTTGTATGATTGCCCGCATGCAGTTACGCAATGCCAACTGCCTGATTCTGGACACACCGACCAACCACCTGGACTTGGAGTCCATCCAGGCATTCAACAACAACCTGAAGACCTACAAAGGAAATGTACTTTTCGCTTCGCATGACCATGAATTCATCGAAACTGTTGCCAACCGTATCATCGAGCTGACACCGAACGGTATCATCGACAAGATGATGGAATACGACGAATACATCACTTCCGACCACATCAAGGAGATGCGTGCCCGTATGTACGGCGACAACAAGTAATGATATTTTATCAAAGAAATTCACTACCGAACGATAAGGGGAGCAAGTCTTTTGTTCCCCTTATTTCGTAAATGTCATGCAGGCTGTAAAGCAGAATCCGCATCGGACGCTTGAAACGTTCCTCGGTTTCCAGCATCACTTGTCGGCAGGCACCACAGGGAGGAATGGGTGACTCCAGAAAACCTTGTTCATTTTTTGCGGCAATAGCCAACGTTTCTACCGCCTCCTCCGGATAACGGGAGTTGGCATAAAACAACGTGGTACGTTCGGCACAAAGCCCCGATGGATAGGCCGCATTTTCCTGATTGGAACCCGTCACTATCGTTCCACTCTGTAAACGGACCGCGGCTCCAACAGAAAATTTGGAATACGGAGAATAACTGCGGCGGGTTGCATCAATGGCTGCATCCATCAGTTCACGGTCTGCTTCGTTCAGTTCTTCATACCGATAAGCCCGGATACGGATATTCAGTTCTATTTCTTTCATAAAAAGTCAAACAATTGGTTCATGAACAAATCTACTGAAAAAATCAGAAACATCCTATCTCCTACCCACCGAACTTCTGCCGTTTTCCTGCAAAAAGCTATAATTTTAAAGTTCTTTTACCCTTTCCATCAATGAATCTTTTTATCTTTGTCGGATATTGTAAGTCTATAGAAAGAAAATGAAACGATACCTCATCTTATTTGGAATACTCTGCCTGCTAGGAAACATACTGACTGTTTCCGCCCAACGAAGGAACCAGGCATACGAAGAATACATCCACAAATATCGGGAACTGGCCATCCATGAAATGAAGCGTTACCGGATTCCAGCCAGTATCACCCTTGCCCAGGGGTTGTTGGAGTCGGGCGCCGGAAAAAGTACATTGGCCCGCAAATCGAACAATCATTTCGGCATCAAATGCGGAAGTGGCTGGAATGGAAAGAGAGCCTATCACACCGACGACGCTCCGAATGAATGTTTCCGTGCCTACAAGCATCCGAAAGATTCTTACGAAGACCACTCCAAATTTCTGCGTACCAAAACCCGCTACGCCTTTCTGTTCGAACTGAAAGTAACTGACTACAAAGGCTGGGCACGCGGACTGAAAAAAGCCGGATATGCTACTGACCCCAGATATGCCAACCGACTGATTGACATCATCGAACTGTACGATCTGTATGAATACGACCAGAAAGGGAAGAAAGACTGGATGAAAGGAGTCACTAATCCGCATCAACCCTACCTGGCCAATGACTTGCTGTACATCATTGCCCGCGAGGGAGATACCTTCAAATCCATCGCCAAAGAATTCGACCTCAGCAAGAAAAAGGTACGTACCTTCAACGAGCTGCCCAAAGACTACGAGTTCTCCGGTGGTGAAGTGGTTTACCTGGAAGAAAAGCACAAACATGCCACGAACGGATTCATCAGCTGCAAGGTTTATCCGGGAGATTCCATGTATACCATTGCCCAACGATATGGTGTAAAACTGAAATACCTGTACCGGTTGAACGATATGAAACCGGAAGACGGAGTACCTCCGGTAGGATCCATTATTTGGTTGCAATAAACCGGAAGAATCCGATAGCGGCCCTTGTCACTCGTGGTGGTAAGGGCCGTTGTTCAATATGGTAAAAGCCCGATACAACTGCTCCACGAAAATCAGCCGTACCATCTGATGCGAGAAAGTCATCTTGGATAGTGAGATCTTATCCTGCGCAGCGGCATACACAGCCGGAGCAAAACCGTAAGGTCCGCCGATAACAAATACCAGCCGCTTGTTGACGGTATGCATCTTCCGCTCTATCCAGTCGGCAAACTCAACCGAACGGAATTCTTTTCCGTGCTCATCCAGCAAGACCACCACATCACCCGGCTGGAGCGCCTTCAGAATCAGTTCTCCTTCCTTTTCCTTCTGCTGGTCCATGCTGAGACTTTTGGTATTCTTCAGTTCCGGTATTACTTCCATGTCGAAAGACGTATAATGTTTGGTACGCTCCACATAGTCATTGATGGCTGTAATGTAATGTTTCTCAACGGTCCGTCCTACGACGAGTAATGTAAATTTCATGCTTCTTTTTCGTTTGTTTTAACAACGGTTCTTTTTGCAAAGATACGAATAATCCTTACCTTTGTTGCATATTCATGAATGGAATCAAACTAATTTATCATACAGGAAAATGGACGAAAAAGTTGTTAAAGATTTAATTGATCGCCTGATTGACCTTTCTTTTGCTGAAGATATAGGCGATGGCGACCATACTACGTTGTCTTGCATCCCTGCCGATGCCATGGGCAAGTCAAAACTGCTGATTAAGGAAGAAGGTATTCTGGCTGGAATCGAAGTGGCCAAAGAAGTCTTCCGCCGTTTCGACCCGGAAATGAAGGTCACAGTCTACATCAACGACGGCGCACACGTTAAACCGGGCGATGTAGCCATGGTAGTAGAAGGAAAAATCCAGTCTCTGCTGCAGACTGAACGTCTGATGCTGAACATCATGCAGCGTATGAGCGGTATCGCTACCATGACCAACCGCTATGTAAAGCGTCTGGAAGGAACCCGTACCCGTGTACTCGATACCCGCAAGACTACTCCGGGCATGCGTATTCTGGAAAAGATGGCTGTAAAGATCGGTGGCGGTGTCAATCACCGTATCGGCCTGTTCGACATGATTCTGCTGAAAGACAACCACGTGGATTTCGCCGGCGGTATTGACAAGGCTATCCTCCGTGCCAAAGAATACTGTAAGGAAAAAGGCAAGGACCTGAAGATTGAAATCGAAGTCCGTAACTTCGACGAACTGCAGCAGGTACTCGACCTGGGTGGCGTAGACCGCATCATGCTCGACAACTTCACTCCGGAAAATACCCGCAAGGCCGTTGAAATGGTTGGTGGACGCTACGAAATCGAGTCTTCCGGAGGTATCACCTACGATACACTGCGCGACTATGCCGAATGCGGCGTAGACTTCATTTCTGTAGGAGCTCTGACCCACTCTGTCAAAGGACTGGATATGAGTTTCAAGGCTTGCTGATAATCATTGAGTGATCCTCATATAACCATATAAAGCGCACGGGTTCCGTAAAGTGATATCATTTTGGGATACCGTGCGTTTTTTCAAATCAACAGAAAGGTAAAAGGAAATGTTTGTAAAAAGATTAGGCAAGGCAGGGTTGGTAGCCTGCATATTGTGTGCCGGAGCTACTTCAGCCCAGGCACAGGATTGGAAATCGATTCTTTCAGGAATCGCAAATACAGTGACAGAAAAAGTAACCGGAGTAAGCACCTTTTCTCTGGAAGGAACCTGGACGTATGCCGGTCCGGACTGTAAATTCGAAAGTGATAATGTGCTGGCCAAAGTAGGTAGCGAAATTGCCGCACAGAAAGTGGAGACAGAAATGACAAATATCCTGTCGAAAATCGGATTCAAGGAAGGAGTCACCTACACGTTCAATGCGGACGGCACCTATAGCTCTACCGTCAACGGACGTACCACACAAGGTACCTATACCTACGATTCGGAGACCAATGAACTGGCCTTAAAGACAAAATTAGGCTATACATTCAATGCGACCGTATCCAAGTCCATCGAAAATTCCAACAAGATAAGTCTGCTGTTCAATGCCGACAAACTGATGTCGCTGGCACAGACAGTTTCCAGCGCATTGAAAAGCTCAGCCACCAGTACCCTCTCCACTATCCTGGGGCAGTATGACGGAATGAAAATCGGATTCGAATTGACCAAACAATGATAATTGACAATTAACAGTTAACAGCCAGTACCTGGTCAACAACCTTATAAAACAAAACGGAGCCTCATCCCTTGCGGGAGAGACTCCGTTTCTATTTGTATCAATTGTGGTTAGTTTCTGAATTGCAGAGCACCATTCTGGCAGTCTACGATAATCGGTTTGCTGCGTTCTACTTCCTGTGCCAACAACTTCTTCGACAAGTCATTCAGCAAGTAACGCTGGATGGCACGTTTTACCGGACGGGCACCGAATTCCGGATCGTAACCGGCTGTTGCCAAAAAGTCGTATGCACTGTCAGTCAGCTGCAAGGTAACACCGTTATCGGCCAACATCCGCTGGATGCCGTTGATTTGCAGACGGACAATCTGATTAATCTGTTCCTTATCCAACGGCAGGAACATGATCGTTTCATCGATACGGTTCAAGAACTCCGGACGGATGGTCTTCTTCAGCATGTTCATCACTTCATTCTTGGTTTCTTCCACGATTGCATCGTGATTAGAGTCTGTCATCTTTTCAAACTGACTCTGGATGTAAGCGCTACCCAAGTTAGACGTCATGATGATGATGGTATTCTTGAAGTTGACCGTACGTCCCTTGTTATCCGTCAACCGGCCGTCGTCCAGTACCTGCAACAAGATGTTGAATACATCCGGGTGCGCCTTCTCGATTTCATCGAAAAGCACTACTGAATACGGTTTCCGTCTGACGGCCTCGGTCAGCTGTCCACCTTCATCGTAACCGACGTATCCCGGAGGGGCACCAATCAGTCGGGAAACGGTATGTTTCTCCTGGTACTCACTCATATCGATACGGGTCATCAATGTTTCATCATCAAACAGGTATTCAGCCAAGGCCTTGGCCAACTCGGTCTTACCGACACCGGTCGTACCCAGGAAGATGAATGAACCGATCGGACGTTTCGGATCCTGCAGACCGGCACGGCTCCGACGTACGGCATCTGCCACAGCCTGAATGGCCTCGTCCTGACCGATGACACGCAGGTGAAGTTCGTCTTCCAGATGAAGCAGCTTGTCACGTTCGCTCTGCAGCATCTTGCTTACCGGAATACCGGTCCAACGTGATACCACATCGGCGATGTCTTCAGCCGTCACTTCCTCCTTAATCATGGCACTGTCGCCCTGTTTCTGTTTCAGGTCGGCCTGGATATCCTTGATTTCGTTCTCCAAAGCCTGCAGTCTGCCGTAACGGATTTCAGCCACCTTGCCATAGTCACCCTCACGTTCAGCCTTGTCGGCTTCAAACTTCAGGTGTTCTATTTCCTGCTTGTTCTGCTGAATCTTGTTCACCAGTTCCTTCTCACTCTGCCATTTGGCCTTGTAGGAAGTTTCCTGTTCCTTCAGTTCGGCAATCTCCTTGTTCAGCTTGTCCAGCTTTTCTTCATCTTTCTCACGCTTGATAGCCTCGCGTTCGATTTCCAACTGTTTCAGCCGTCTTTCGATTTCATCCAGCTCTTCCGGCAAAGAGTCACGTTCCATACGCAGTTTGGCAGCCGCTTCATCCATCAGGTCGATGGCCTTATCCGGCAAGAAACGTTCGGTAATGTAACGGTTACTCAATTCCACAGCCGCGATGATGGCCTCATCCTTGATACGTACCTGATGATGGTTCTCGTACCGTTCCTTCAGACCACGCAGGATAGAGATAGAGCTTAACGTATCCGGTTCGTTGACCATGACCGTCTGGAACCGACGTTCCAATGCCTTATCCTTCTCGAAGTATTTCTGATACTCGTCCAGGGTAGTGGCACCGATACTTCTCAGTTCACCACGGGCCAAAGCCGGTTTCAGGATATTGGCGGCATCCATGGCTCCTTCGCCTTTTCCGGCACCTACCAGGGTGTGGATTTCATCGATGAACAGGATAATGTTTCCGTCCGATTGAGTCACCTCGTTGATGACCGATTTCAGACGTTCCTCGAATTCACCTTTGTATTTGGCTCCGGCAACGAGGGCACCCATATCCAGTGAATAGAGCTGTTTGTTCTTCAGGTTCTCCGGAACATCTCCCCGCAGGATACGTTGTGCCAGTCCTTCCACGATGGCGGTCTTACCGGTACCCGGTTCACCGATCAGGATCGGGTTGTTCTTCGTACGGCGGCTCAGGATCTGCAGGACACGGCGGATTTCTTCGTCACGTCCGATCACCGGATCCAGCTTGCCGTTACGGGCAGCCTCAATCAGGTTGATGGCATACTTGTTCAGTGACTGATAGGTGTCTTCACTTGACTGTGAAGTAACCTTCTGTCCCTGGCGCAGCTCATTGATGGCTACACGCAGTTCCTTGTCTGTCATTCCGGCATCTTTCAGGATGGAAGAAGCAGTACTTTTCACATTCAGCAATGCCAGAAGGATGGCTTCCAGTGAAACATATTCATCTCCCATTTCTTTAGAATACTGGGTTGCCCTTTGTAATACCTCGTTGCTTTCGCGGCTCAGATAAGGTTCGCCTCCTGAAACTTTCGGCAACGAAGCAATCTGTTTGTCAAGCACGGTGGTCACCTGCTGTGCGTTCATGCCGAGTTTCTGGAAGATGAAATTGGTTACGTTTTCACCCACCTTCAGCACACCTGCCAGCAAATGTTCGGGCTCGATGGCCTGCTGTCCGCGGTTCTGTACCAGATTAACCGCAGTCTGCACGGCTTCTTGCGATTTGATTGTAAAGTTGTTGAAGTTCATATTGTTTAGTTTTTAGTTTTTTTCTGTTTAACACTCTCGTCCGGTCTCTGATCCCTGCGGGTCCGGAACCGGATTCGCTTAGTATTTATCAAATTCCCTGCCATTGGCCTTTATTCCTTAATATCTGCCTAAATGTCATATAATCAACGAATTACAACTGAAAAAATGTCGTATTGATGTACAAAATGGCAGTTCTGCCCGTTTCCCTTTTCCTGAAAGGAGCCTGCATGATCCGGGAAACTGGAACTTGCCGGCGGTCTGCAGCCTGTCCGTTGCCGTTGCAAGGGAAAGCCGTTTCCCGGCCGTCTGAAAACGCCGAAACGTTTTGTCTCATTCGCCGAAATGTTTTCTCTTAAAGCCCGAAACGTTTTTAAAAAAGCCCGAAGCCTTTTTTTCTTTTCCGGCAGAAGAAGATGAAGGGGAGGGGAAAAAGCCTTCTGACGGCCTATGCGGAGGTCTGCAGACGTTGGGGCTGAATCGTGCGGTCGTTGGGGTCGGATCGTGCGGTCGATTTTTTTGCATTGACCGGTCAATGCGAAGGTATCGTGCGTTTGCTGGCAGGAGCGGGAAAAAGTTGCCGGGCCGGATCATTCTGCTCCTGTCTTTTCGGAAAGAACCGGATGCTTCTGCTGCATATTCGGAGGAGCATGGAGAGCGAAGTTTCTCTGCATTTTGTAATCCGGGAAAGAATTGTTACCTTTATGCCCTAAAGCGTAACAATGATGGAAAATAAAATCAAATTTGCACCGAATGTGATGCTGATTGATGCATCCTATCTGGACCGCGTCACTTGTGACCTGCAGGCCCATTTCGCCCCGATTGTGAACCGTGAACTGCCGAAAGCTGACTTGGCGGTCTTGCTGGAATGTCTGGCGCTGGATGCAGGTATGAAGCTGGGCAATAACGAAATACAGGTTATTTTTATCTATGAATCCGGAGAAGGACGCCTGGAGGGGCTGACTCCTTCCGATTTAGGAAAGGAACTGCACGGCATGGCCTTCAAGAGTGAACTGGGCGAATTTGCCCTCTATGCCTTCCAGCCTTCGGATCTGGCAACACGCGAGGAGCTCTTTATCGAGTCGCTTCAGTTGGCCGGTGAGTTCAAGGAAATGCAGTGTCTGGCAGCTGTTGCCGATGAAGACGGGTATGGAAATCGTCTGAAAGAGGTCATCGGCGAAATGAAATGCCGGAACAAACTGACCGTATTCGGCATGAATCCGCCTGCCTATGAAGCTTCCCATCGTTTTGAAATGCTGGGATTTGCCATTTTGCAGGCTTTGGGAATCCGTTCTGAAGAACTTTAAGAAAAGAATATGCCTATGTCTGACTTCCGGTTGAAAGCTTTCTACAGTGTGGCGAAGAACTTGAGTTTCACC
>OHET01000202.1_pt1 | contig 30696 bp, 28 predicted proteins | sample 1567351 | NCBI WGS metagenome assembly OHET01 (sample SAMEA3879529, study PRJEB24766) | human gut metagenome | biome: human-associated habitat; feature: feces | place: USA | collected 1985/1987
GATGAACAGTCACACCAGTCTGACCAATCTGACGGTCATGGTCGCAATAACCGGCATCGACAGCAGCACGGCTGGCACCTACTTCGGCATGAAGTTCCTTGGCCAGTTCGAACAACATATCGAAACCTTCCTTACTACCCATACCGTAACCTCCGGCTACTACGATAGGAGCACCCTTCAGATTATGTTTCGCCTTTTCTACATGACGGTCAATCACTTTCACAACATAATCCGTTTCCGGAACATATTTCGCTACATCGTGTGAAATAACCTCACCCTGATAATTGGCGTCTACGATTTCTTTCTTCATTACACCCTCGCGGACAGTTGCCATCTGCGGACGGTGTTCCGGATTTACGATGGTAGCTACGATGTTACCGCCGAAAGCCGGACGAATCTGATACAACAGGTTTTCGTAAGTGATACCGTTCTTCTTGTCTTCGTGATTACCGATTTCCAACTGCGTACAGTCGGCAGTCAGACCGCTGGTCAAAGCAGAAGACACACGCGGACCCAGGTCACGACCGATAACGGTAGCGCCCATCAGACAAATCTGCGGTTTTTCTTCCTTGAACAGATTGACAAGAATAGAAGTATGCGGAAGAGAAGTATAAGGGAACAGCCCCGGAGCGTCGAATACATGTACGCGGTCTACTCCGTACGGCAAAACTTGTTTTTCTACACCGGCCAGGTCGCTACCTGCACAAATGGCTTCCAACTGGCATCCCAGTTCGTTGGCTAACTTACGACCTTTGGTTAAAAGTTCGAGACTGACATCGGCAACGTGGTTGCCTTCCATCTCACAATATACAAATACGTTATTCATAGTCTTTATCCGATAGTATGGTTAGCCAAGAGTTCAACAATCAAGTTCTCTACGTCTGCATCGCTGCCCGAAATGGTCTTGCTTTCCTTTGCCTGGAAGATGATGTTTTCAATCTTCTTCACTTTGGTCGGTGAACCGGACAGACCGCACTGCTTGGTATCGCCGTTTACATCGGCTACACTCCATTCCACAATGTTCAGATACGGACGTTTCTCATACAGTTCGGCGTATGCCAGTTCAGCACCTTCTTTCGTCAAGGCCGCTTTTTCCTGAGCACCCAAGGCACGTTTGTATTTCTGCACCAGCTTCGCGTTACGCGGACGGCAAGGAGCAGCACTTCCGTTTACGGTAAGAACCATCGGCAACGGACCTTCTACGGTTTCCACGCCTCCGTCAATGTGACGTTTCACGCGGATACGGCCGTCGGCTACTTCCTCTACTTCTTCTACGTAAGTAATCTGAGGCAAACCAAGTTTTTCAGCCACCTGCGGACCTACCTGAGCCGTATCACCGTCGATAGCCTGACGGCCACCGATAATCAAATCGTACTCACCGATTTTACGGATGGCAGTAGCCAACGCATACGATGTAGCCAACGTATCGGCACCGGCAAAAGCACGGTCTGTCAACAGATAACCGTTATCTGCCCCTCTGTAAAGTCCTTCACGAATGATTTCTGCTGCACGCCCCGGTCCCATTGTCAGAATGGTGACAGTAGAGCCTGGATGTGTGTCTTTCAGTCTGAGTGCCTGTTCCAAGGCGTTCAAGTCTTCCGGGTTAAAAATAGCCGGAAGCGCCGCACGGTTGATGGTACCGTCAGCATTCATGGCATCCTTCCCTACATTACGCGTATCGGGAACTTGTTTTGCCAAAACTACGATTTTCAAACTCATTAGATTATTTTTTTGGTATTAGTAATTTATTGATGGCAAATTTAATGAAACCATTTGTTATGCAAAACGATAAAACAAAAAAGTTTCAAAGCGGAAGAGGCAAATCCTGTTCAACCAACACAGAGACAGCCTCGTACAAGTCGGTATAGGAGGCTATCGGGTCGTCCGTGAAAAGATAACGGACAATACCATCCGCATCAGAGATATACACCAAAGGAATCCCTTCCTCCGAGAACAAAGCGTATACATTTCTATCCGGTTGAGCCGAATAAGGGAGTGTCAGCTCGTGCTGCCGCCAATACATGGCCACCTCATCAGCCGCCTCTTCCCGACTGATACAGACGATTTCCACACGGGCATCCTCCCGGTAATACTCATACAGTTTCTGAACAACCGGAAGCTCCCGCTGACAATCCGGACATTCCGTATGGAAAAATACAAGTACGGAAACTTTACCCACCAACGAATGACGGCTGAGTATCGTACCGTCGCTCAATTCGACAGTAAAATCCGGCAACCTATCTCCCGGCTGTACATACTGAATGCTCTCCCCTACATTTTCCCGGATACAGGAGATACATCCCAACCACATCAGCAGCACAAATCCCAATCGGTTCATTATATCTGTTCTTTAAGCATCCTCAAATAAACATATTGTACACCTGGCTTGATTGAACCTTCTTCGAAGAACCGTTGCTTCACCCGGTAACGCTTCAATGTTTTACGGATATATGACTCAACAACCACCGAAGGCTGCTGGGCATATTCCAATACATTGACTGTTCCATCCGGAAGAATATCCACTTTCGTCTTGACGTTCAATACAATCTTTCCCAAAGCAGAATTTCCCCGCAAGTCAAAATCAATCCATAGAATCGCTGTAGCCTTCGGAACAGTATCCGACTCCACTTCAGTCATACGTTCTTCAGTGATTACTTCACTTTCCTTTGCCGACTTTGAAGTACAAGCCCCGAGTATAAACAGGGCACTTATCAGCAGAAAAAAACATTTTTTCATCATAGGCTAACAATTTATATCGAATAGTCAAAGATAACAAATTTTCGTATCTTTGCCCAGACAAGCAAATAGAATATGGAACAAATCAATCAAAGTATCGCCCATCTGTTATTGAATATGGGCATTGACAAAGAAAATATCGACTGGAGTTCGCAGATTCTTCTGGTTCTCGGCATCATCCTGATTTCGTATATCATCACCAAATTATTCAAACATCTGGTGATTCCGGTTGTACAAAAAATCACAGCCAAAACCAAGGCTACCTGGGACGATTACATCTTCAATGAAAAGATGATGACCAGTTTCTGCCGGATGATTCCTCCCCTCGTATATTACATTCTGCTCCCCTTCGTATTCAAAAATGTTCCCTTGCTGCTGGACATCCTGCTGAAAGCCTGTCTAATCTATCTGGTAATATCTACCGTACGGCTTGTAGGAGCTTTTCTGAATTCACTCTATGAAATATCCAACGAACACGAGGCCTTGAAGAATCGTCCGCTGAAAGGTATTTACCAGATGATTAACCTGATTTCTATTGGAGTAGGTATCATTCTCATCATCAGCATCCTGATAGATAAGGATGCAACAACCATATTGGCAGGACTCGGTGCCTCGGCAGCTGTACTGATGTTGATTTTCAAAGACAGCATTTTGGGATTGGTAGCCGGTGTACAACTCTCGGCCAACGATATGCTACGGCCGGGCGACTGGATAACCATGACCAAATATGGAGCCGACGGTTACGTCATCGAGGTTTCATTGACCATTGTCAAAGTACAGAACTTTGACAAGACCATCACAACCATCCCACCATATATTTTGGTAAGTGATTCTTTCCAGAACTGGCGGGGCATGCGCGAAAGTGGAGGAAGACGCATCAAACGTTCACTCTACATTGACATGACAACCGTCCGCTTCTGTACGGAAGAGGAAAAACAAACCTTTATCCGGAAAGGATGGATTACGGAGGAAGAAATGAAAAAAGAAACGGTCAATCTCTATGTTTTCCGCCGGTATGTACAACAATACATTGAACAACATCCGGACATCAATCATGACATGACACAAATGATACGTCAGATGGCCCCGACCACCGAAGGACTTCCACTGGAAATCTATTGTTTCACCAACACTCCCGAATGGATACCATACGAAAATATCCAAAGTGCCTTGTTCGATCATCTGATAGCTGTCATGCCAGCATTCGGGCTACGTATCTTCCAACGACCTGCAGGTACAGACATTCAAGCCGAACGACTTATCAACAGACAATAAAAATATTATTATGGAAAAAGGACTTAGTTACACCAGTAAAACCATCGTAAACAGAAACAATACAGCTATCGCCATGGGTTCAGGCGACCTGGAAGTATTCGCTACCCCCGCTCTGGTAGCATTGATGGAAAATGCTGCCAAACAGGCCGTAGAGAACTACCTTCCGGAAGGTTCCACTACCGTAGGCGCACAAATCCAGACTTCACACATCAAACCTTCGGCACTGGGAGAAGAAGTGACAGCCACTGCCGTACTGGAAGAAGTGGAAGGAAGAAAACTGACATTCAGACTAAAAGCGACTGACAGCCAGGGTATTGTTGGTGAAGGTACACATATCCGTTACATCGTAGATATCTGCCGGTTCATGAGCAAACTGAAATAAAAAAGATGGATAGACCAATATCTCATCGCTATATAACAGGAATGGGATATCGACCGATACCCCATTCCCTTATTATCAGTAACTTTTTTATACAACAGCCGAAGCGATGATTTGAATGAACAGAATCAGGAAAACCATAGCTATCGGATACACCGTAGCATAAGCCACTCCCGGAATATTACTGTCTGTCATGGAATCCGCCGCAGCCAAACCTGGAGTACTGGTCATTCCTCCTGTAATCGTACCCAGCATATCCAGCGTACTGATCTTGAAGACAAATTTCCCGACTATCGCCGCAAGCAACATAGGAACCAATGTTATCAATGCCCCTACACCGAACAACAGGAAACCACTCTCCTGAAAGGTAGAAACCAACGTCTTTCCCGCTGAAGTTCCCACTTCTGCCAGGAACAGCAACAATCCCAACTGGCGAAGCAACTGATTGGCAGGCCCGGACATCGACCACAAAATCGGACCTGTCTTTCCTATAGCACTCAAGATCAATGCCATCATCAAAACGCCACCTGTCAATCCCGGCGAGAACGATACGGTATCTCCCAAAGAAATATTCAGTTTTCCGAACAGTACTCCCAAAACGATACCCATGGCAATCGGAAAGAAATCGGTATCTGACAGACGTTTGGCATCATTTCCCAACAAACGGGCAACTGCCTGTATACCCTCTTTTTCACCTACTACCATCAGCTTATCACCGAATTTCAAAGCCAAATCAGGCGATGGAGAAATGTCGATACCGCTTCGACGGACACGGGTTACCGTACATCCGAAATTCTTCTGAAGATTCAAGTCACCCAACTGCTTGTTTATCATTTCTTTCTTAGTCAACAGCAACGATTCAATTCCCTGTGACTGTTCGAAAGGAATCTCACCTTCCACACGCTCACCAACCAAGGAACCGAATTTATTCAAAGCATCTTCACTACCGACAACCTGTACAAAATCTCCTTCAGACAATACAGTATGTGCTTTCGGAATGGTAATTTCACCTTCGTGTTTCAAACGCGAAATGACTGCTCCCGTCATTCCACGCAAATTCAGATGTTGCAAAGTACGCTGGCAGATGGAAGGATTCGTTACTTTAAACATGGCACTGGAGAGTTCAGGAAACTGACTTCTCCGCTCTTTCTCCAACTGGCGCGCTTCTTCAGTCAAATCCACACGTAACAGTTTTGGAAGTAATTTGACGAATAAAATCACTCCAATCACTCCGAAAGGATAAGCGATACCGTAAGAGATGGAAGCCAACGGAGAGTTTGTACTGTCGATAGCCACAGCCAACCCTGGTGTACTGGTTAACGCACCGGCTATCAAACCGACCAGACTCGGCGTATCAATACCGAACAGATATTTCATACCTACTCCTGTCAGACAGGCAGAAGCCACAATCAATAGAGTAATCAGAATCAACGTCTTTCCTTTGCTACGGAAAGAATGGAAAAAACCCGGACCTGCCTGGATGCCAATGGTAAAGATAAACAAGACCAACCCGAAATTACCCAATTCTTTCGGGATGGTTACCCCCCAATGCCCGAAGGCCAGGGCGATAAAAATTACGGCCGATACATCGAGAGACAATCCCATCACCTTGATACGTCCCAACATGAAACCTAAGGCCACAATCAAGAAGACAGAAAAATAAGACGATTGTAGTAAGTCGAAAAACATAAAATGTAATGAATAATAAATTATAGAAAAAGGTTATAGAACTCGGAGTCAAAGATAGCAAAAACACTCGAATTCTACAACCTTATCTATCGGATTACATGCAACTTATTTCAGTATATCACACAATCCTGCTGACTGATATTCAATGGAGGTCTTCGATATAACGATACAGTTCCGCATAGAAAGTATGACGAGTCAACGTAGAGACATCTCCCAGAATGATCAGCTTCATACGGGCACGGGTAATAGCCACATTCATCCGTCGCAAATCATTCAGGAATCCTATCTGCCCCTCTTCATTGGCTCTCACCAGACTAATGAGAATCACATCCCGTTCCTGACCTTGGAAACCATCTACGGTATTAATCGTAATGGCCGACCGATAAGGCTTAAAGAAATTATCTTTCCGTATCAGTTGGCGCAGGTATTGCACCTGTGCCTTGTAAGGTGATATCAGCCCAACATCGATTTTCTCCTCTAGGAAACGCTCTTTTCCAATCTTCAAAATATAAGCTTTCAACTGGGCAACCGACAACTCTGCTTCCGGTTTATTGATACGGCCATAATTCTCGCCAACAAATTCTTCATTACAGTCCATGCCTTCAGTATTGACCCACTCTATCGGAGTGTCAAAATCCAAGATACTCCGATACTTGACCTCTGGCGCCGATTCCAACATACCTCCATAAAACCAATTGGAAGAAAAACGCATGATTTTATCATTCATCCGATACTGTACCTTCAATAAAGAAACGGTTTCCGGACGGTTCTTTACAATAGACTGCATCAATGTATATCCCAATCCGGCCCGTAATGCCTGTGGATCTTTCACTGTAGGAGGTAACTGGCAATGGTCTCCTGCCAGGATAACCCGATCAGCCTTCCGGATAGCAATCCAGCAAGCAGCTTCCAATGCCTGAGCGGCCTCATCGATAAATACAGTACCGAACTTCTGCCCGGTCAAGATACGGTTTGCACTTCCTACCAAGGTACAAGCTATCACCCTGGCTTCACTGAATAACGCTTCATTGATGCGGATTTCCAGTTCGGTAGCCCTGTCCTTCAATGAATTGATTTTCGTCCGTATCTGTTCACGGTCAGAACTTTTCCTGATTCGGCCATAAAGTTCACGGATAGCTTTACGGATACTCCACAAGTGCGTATAATCCGGATGCGATTCAAACCGACGTTCATAGGTAAAGGAAAGCATTTTGTCATTGACCCGGCTCGGATTGCCGATACGCAAAACGCTGACACCCCGGTCTACCAGTTTCTCGCTAATCCAATCGACGGCCATATTACTTTGAGCACAGACCAATACCTGATTCTCCCGATGCAAAGTCTCATAAATGGCCTCTACCAGAGTAGTCGTCTTTCCCGTTCCCGGAGGACCGTGTACGATGGCCACGTCCTTTGCGTGAAGCACTTTATTGACTGCTTCCTCCTGCGTACAGTTCAACCATGGAAACCTAACCGGCTGAAAAGAAAAAGTAGAAGCCGGTTGTGTACCATGAAAAATATCACGTAATTCTGCCAACCGGTTGTTTTTCGCCGATATCACCTGCTTCAAGGCCTCGAACATCAGCCGGTAACTGGTTTCATCGAAATAAAGCTGTACCCCTAAGACTTCACTCCGTTGCAACATCAACAGTGCATCCACATTAGGAAGAATCACCACCATTCGGTCTTCATCTACATAATTGACTGTAGCAACAAAGTTCAGGTAATTCAATTTGCCGGATAATTCCTGAGTAAAGAAACATACAGGACGACCGTATTCAAACAAGTGTTCGATTTCTTTGTCCTCACGGCGCTCTACTTCTACAACCAACTGATTCAAGGCATTGTAATAACTCCGCCCCACATTAATCGGATACCAGCACATTCCCCGCTTGATTTTCCGACCAATTCCCATCAGTTCCGTCTGTTGCCGGAATTGCTCTTTTTCATAAGCATACTCCATCTGTAACAACTTGTAGTGATGCTGTAACCAAAGGACAGGCGATTTGAAACTTTGAGCATTACTTTCCTTCATCATCTGTTCCGCAATTAGAAAGTCCCTCCTGTTGTTTCCGCTCGGCCAGTACCTGAGCGCGAGACTTGCTTTGTGTCACTACATAGACACCGACAAAAATCATGATAGCTGCAAGCGCTTTTACCCAACCGAAAGTAGCCAGCCCCATAAAAACAGCCACACTGGAACCTACCACCGGCTGTACATAATTATACATACTGACCACCGTAGGACGCAACGTCTTCTGTCCGACCACCATCATCAGATACGCAACAAACGTACCGAAGAAGACTACAAATCCTACTTCCAGCCAGACCGTCGATGTAAACATGGAAAAGTCGGTTGACGTAAAATCCCTGTATGAAAACGGAATGAAACAGATAGCCGCATAGGTAAACATCCATTTCATCAGCGTAAAGACATTATATCTGGCTATCAGTTTCTTGAAGATGGTCAGGTAACAGGCAAAGCTCAACTGGGCAGCCACACAGAGCACGTCTCCCCCGATGCTTCCTCCTTCCTGCACATTCCCGACATTACTGACTATCAACACCAAAGCCCCAATGGAACCTAAAAAGATACCGATAACCTTCATCGAAGTAACCGGTTCTTTCAAAAACAATGCAGCCAACACCATGGTGATAATCGGCATGGTAGTAGTCATAATAGAGGCATCAACCGGCGAGGTCAAAGACAGTCCGAATGTAAAGCATCCCTGGTTACAGACGATACCCAACAGCGAAGCAAAAAACAACAGTTGCAAGTCGCGGGAAGAAACTTTTTCTTTGGGAGCAAACATCGAAGCCACCCAAAAACAGACAGCTCCTCCAATCATACGCATATTGGCCAACAGAAGTCCGGTTATACCGGCATCCATTGCCGCCTTTCCAATCGGTGACATCAATCCCCACATACTGGCAGCAGCCAGCAAAGAAAGATGTCCTTTAGCAATTCTTATATCCATTTTCTTTTTACCTTATTTTATGTTACAAAGGTACAAGGTTTTTCAAAAAAACAGGTGAGAGCTTTGATTTATTCCCTGAGAATACCTAAATTTGTTAGTGTTCTACCGACAAAAACTGATACCGTCATGAAGAAACAAGCAGACTATATCAAGCGCATTGAAATAAAAAGCCTTTGGGGAAGACGCAAGAACATTTCGTGGGACCTACGCCCCGATGTGAACATCTTAAGTGGAATTAACGGAATCGGGAAAAGTACCATTCTGAACAACTCCGTACGTATGTTGGACGTACTGGAAGGAAAAGCACTGACCAACCACAGCCAACCGGGAGTTTCTTTCGTATTCTCACCCGAAGATGCTACATTCGTTCATTTCGATGTCATCCGCAGTTTCGACCGCCCTCTCATCGATTCCGGCCTTCTGGAGAAAATCGGCAATCAGAACGTCAAAAGTGAACTTGACTGGCAACTGTACCAGTTGCAGCGGAGATACCTGGACTATCAGGTAAACATCGGCAACCGTATCATCGAATTGCTGACAAGCGGCATCCCGGACGGACAGACCAAAGCAGCCGAAGTTTCGCATCCAAAGACCAAATTCCAGAACCTGATAGACCAACTATTCAGCGAAACCGGTAAGAAAATTATCCGGAAAAGCAATGAAATCCAGTTTGAGCAGGATGGAGACATTCTTTCGCCCTATCAGCTTTCTTCCGGAGAAAAACAAATGCTGGTCATTCTGCTGACCGTATTGGTACAGGATAACCAACATTACACCCTATTTATGGATGAGCCGGAGATTTCGCTCCACGTAGAGTGGCAACAGCAGCTCATCTCTCTGATTCGGAGCCTGAATCCGAACGTACAGATTATCCTGACCACCCATTCGCCGGCCGTCATCATGAACGGATGGCTGGATGCTGTGACCGAAGTAAGTGACATTACAACCTGATAAACCTTTATAACTATGGGAAAAAGACTGACCGAAAACCTTTCTTCCCTTTATATAGGGGCCGCCAATAGCCTGAAGCCCAAGCGCGCAAGAAGAAAAATCGTAGCCTACGTAGAAAGTTACGACGATATATCCTTCTGGCGCTCATTATTGGCCGATTATGAAGACAATACCCGTTACTTCGAGGTAATGCTGCCTTCACAAAGTTCCTTGGCCAAAGGAAAGAAAACTGTTCTGATGAACCAGCTGGGCAACCAGTTGGGAGAAAATATGATAGCCTGTGTAGACAGCGATTACGACTACCTGCTACAAGGACGTACCCAGACTTCCCGATACATCATCAACTGCTCGTACGTACTACAGACCTATGCCTATGCCATCGAGAATTATCATTGCTACGCCGAAGGATTACACGAAGTGTGTGTCATGGCAACATTGAATGACCACATGCTGATCGATTTTCCGGCATTCATGAAACTCTATTCGCAGATAGCATATCCACTCTTCATCTGGTCGGTATGGTTCTATCGCCAGCATAACCTTTCAGAGTTTTCGTTACTCGATTTCTGTTCATACGTCAAATTAGACCAGGTCAGCACCCGGCATCCTGAGAGAAGCCTGGAAGTCATGGCCAAAAAAGTCAACCGGAAACTGAAAGACCTGGAACATAAGCATCCGGAAGGAGTCGCAGAAATAGAGGCGATGAAAAAAGAGCTGAAAGAGCTGGGAGTCTATCCGGATAATACCTACATGTTTATCCAAGGACACCACATCATGGACAACGTAGTCATGCGTCTGCTCATCCCCGTATGTACAGTTCTACGGAGAGAAAGGGAGGAACAGATTCACCAACTGGCCCTACACGACATGCAGCTACAGAACGAGCTGACCAGTTACCAACGCAGCCAGTTAGGAGTAGAAACGGTCATCCATAAAAACACGAACTACAAGAATTCACCGTTGTATAAAAAGATTCAAAAGGATGTAGAGAATTTCCTGAAGATTATTCGATAAAAGAATATCCCCTCTCATTCCTTCAAATAACAAAAGCTTCTTTCCCTCAGCCGCTTCGCTTCTGGCTGAAAGAAAGAAGCTTTTCATTTACATCAATCCGGAAACATCCATATCTTCCCGCTTGCGATAACCGGAACTGATGAGACGGGCAATCAATTCTCCGGCCTCATCACGGACAGACACTTCTACATAAGGAATCTTCTCATGATTGGAGACCTCTACCGCCTCGGCATACACATAACCGGGTTTTGCCGCCTTCAAGTAAGTAATCATCGCATTCAGCGAAAGGGTCAGTTTCAGATGGCTGTCTACAGCGGCCGCAAAAGCAAGATCGGCCAAGGTGAAGATGGCTCCTCCGTGACACACGCCACCCGCATTGAGATGCTTCTCCGTCACTTTCATACGCAACTTAGCGTAACCCGAACAGATTGTCACCACTTCGATGCCCATGCTTGTGGCGAAATCGTCCTCTATCATCATTTTCAGTGTCTTCATTCCGCTTCTTAATGTATTGTAACCATGGTAGCTCCGAAACCGTACTCGCGGAACGAAGCGTCCTGGCTTTGGTAAGTCTTATATTTCCGTTTCAATTCATCCAGGACGGCACGACGCAGCACGCCGTCTCCTTTTCCATGGATAAACACGATTTTCTGTCCTTTCTTATGCTTGTACTCTTCCAATGTCTGACGGAACACATCCAACTGGTAATTCAGCATTTCTGCATTTCCCATTCCTGTCGTATCGTCCAACAGTTCATGGATATGCAAGTCCACTTCCACGATTTCGTTCTTTACCTGATGCTGTTTCCGTTGTACTTTGGCAGGAATATCCGTTTCCTTCTTCTGGAGCAAAGCCTCTTTAATGTCATCGGGCGAAACGACCATCGGTTGAGCCAGTTCATCGTCCTTCGCAATCTCATAGACCAAGGCCGGTTCACGGAAGAAATCAGACGGCTGGAAGGTATGCAACTTGTAGAACTTCACCGCATCCAACCGGAACACCTGATTGATGACCGGCTTCAACGTAAACGAGCGGTCATCTTTATAAGCTAGCAGCTGTACGGCAATCTGTTCCATCTGATTCAAATCACCTTTCGTGAATTCCTCCAGATGCATCTTCATGTTCGGTTTGACTGTTCCACGGCTACGGAGTCTCCATTTCTTGCCTTCGGAGGCCAGATACAAGTAATCGATGAAATAATTACTGTCGTTCACCAGATAAGCATCGAACGGAGTCGATGAAATAGCCTTAATGTCTTGAGGTACATACGCCAGCAACACATTCAGCACGTCATTACCCCGGATTTCGGGAGCCCGATAAGTAATCGGCTTTTCCTCCTCTTCTTCCTCTTCCTCTGCTTCGACTTCCGGAGCAGCTGGTTTTGTCGATTTCAACGGAATGTTATATTCATCGGTCTGGATAACCACACATTCGCGGATGAGCATCGGTATCTCGAACCCGTCCTCATCTTCCACCAAGGCAATGTCTTTCCCACGAAATCCACGCACGGTTCCGCCCCCCACTTCACTCAGGAAACGGACTTTATCACCTATTTTCATACCTTTCGTTTTTTTGTTTCTACAAAAGTAAGTACTTTTGCCAAGATAATGAAACAAACCATGGAAGAAACCAAACATATTAAGATAAGCGATTATAATTATCCCCTTCCCGACGAACGCATCGCCAAGTTCCCCCTCCCTGTACGCGACCAGTCCAAGCTGTTGGTCTATCAGCACGGAGCAGTCAGCGAATCTCATTTCACCTCATTACCAGACTACCTGGAGCCGGGCGAACTCATGATTTTCAACAATACCAAGGTCATACAGGCGCGTCTGCATTTCCGCAAGGAAACCGGTGCCCTCATCGAGATTTTCTGCCTGGAACCCATCCAGCCGAACGATTACGTATTGAATTTCCAGCAAACCCAACATTCAGCCTGGCTGTGTATGGTGGGCAACCTGAAGAAATGGAAAGAAGGCCCGCTACACAGGGAAATGACCGTCAAAGGGAAACCGTTGACACTGACCGCTACCCGCGGAAAATGTATGGGAACCAGCCATTGGGTAGATTTTACCTGGGACAATCCGGAAGTTACCTTCGCCGATATTCTGGAAGTCTTCGGTGAACTACCGATTCCTCCCTACCTGAACCGGGAAACAACCGAAAGTGACAAAGAAACCTATCAGACCGTCTATTCAAAAATAAAAGGTTCGGTAGCCGCACCGACCGCCGGACTCCACTTCACCGAACGGGTATTGAATGCCTTGAAGGAAAAGGGTGTCGACCTGGAAGAAGTCACCCTACACGTAGGAGCCGGAACATTCAAGCCCGTAAAGAGTGAAGAGATAGAAGGTCACGAAATGCATACCGAATACATCTCCGTCAACAAGCAGACAATAGAAAAACTGCTGGCTCATAATGGCGAGGCCGTAGCAGTAGGAACCACATCAGTCCGTACCCTGGAAAGTTTATATTATATAGGTGTAACCACGCGGATGCAACCGGATGCCAGTCAGGAAGAACTGCACGTCAAGCAATGGCAGCCGTACGAAACCCATCCGGAACTGACTACCGTAGAGGCTCTGCAATCCTTATTGGATTACATGAACCGTCATCAGCTGGATACCCTGCACACCAGTACACAAATCATCATCGCACCGGGATATACCTATAAGATTGTGAAGAAGATGGTCACCAATTTCCACCAGCCGCAAAGTACCTTACTGTTGCTGGTATCCGCTTTCGTAAAAGGCGACTGGCATACCATCTACGATTACGCTCTGGCTCACGACTTCCGTTTCCTGAGCTACGGTGATTCTTCCTTGTTGATTCCCTAACAGGAAAATCCGACAAAAAGATTGACAATTCCATCTTCAGACGACACTTTGTCAGTCTGATATTTCATTACAATTACAAAAGAGCCGCTTCGCTTGATACAGGTCAAGAAAAGCGGCTCTTTTTCCATTTTCCGGTCCATAAATACTTGTTTTCCGATAAAAGGTCCTACATTTGTGTCGTACAACATAAAAACAATGAAACGGATTGGAAAAAGACTTCAATCCACAGGTAAAAAGAAAAGGATAACAACAAGCTTCTTCGGGAGAAGAAAGCAGACAACTAACAATTTAATTAAACGTTTTAAAGGAGTTTTATTATGAGACAAGTAAAAAGTTTGCTCCGTACTGTCAAGAAGAACTTGGAGTGGAGCGCAAGAGCTATGTATGGACAGTATGACAAATAAACTGACCATCGAAAATTGAACATTCAAACAGAACCATAAAGAAGAAGCTGCCGGCACAGAAAAGTCCGGTAACTTCTTCTTCTTTTTTATGCCTTTTCCTCATTCATTATTTTCCCAAATAATCCGTACCTTTGCATAAATTAAGATTAAGGATAGAATCAATCATGAAAGATAATAACGAAGAAATGTTTCCCATCGTAGACGAAGAAGGGAATATCACGGGAGCCGCTACACGAGGCGAATGTCACAACGGCAGTAAACTGTTACATCCGGTTGTTCACCTGCATGTATTCAATAGCCGTGGAGAACTCTATCTGCAGAAACGTCCCGACTGGAAAGATATTCAGCCCGGTAAATGGGATACAGCTGTAGGTGGACACATTGATTTGGGAGAAAGTGTGGAAATGGCCCTGAAACGGGAAGTACGCGAAGAACTGGGGATTACAGATTTCACTCCCGTCAGGCTGATTCATTACGTATTTGAATCTAGCAGAGAAAAAGAACTGGTCTTTGCCCATAAGACTGTATACGATGGTCCGATTAACCCTAGCGAAGAGGTGGCAGACGGACGTTTCTGGCCGATAGAAGAAATCAAAGCAAATCTCGGAAAAGAAATCTTCACTCCTAATTTTGAAAACGAATTTAACAAAGTGCTTTTAGAGAATCTGTCGACAGACAAAGTATAAAGACACAAAAAATCAGTAATCTTTACAGCTTAAAGTAATATTCCAACCTAGTCTTTTACTAAAAAGCCTAATTTTTGATTTAAATCAAGAATTAGGCTTTTTTTATAAGATTTCAGACCTTTACTGAATAACGAATCTAATTTAGCTGTATTTTTGTGTCGTAAAACATAAGAAACTAGACGATATGATTAAAAAAATGAAAAATTTCTTTGTTAGAGGACTCCAGCACATGGGAGACAACGAGCTCCAGGCATGGAAGTTGAATAACAAATAAATCCGTACATCATTAGGATGTAACTTTACAGTATCTATAGAAAGCAAAAAAGCAATGGAAATGAAGAAGGCTGCCTGACGAAGATGTCAATGCAGCCTTTGTTGGTTTTAATCAGTAACGTACTTTATCGTCCTTCTGCTCCCAATCCTGGAAAGCCCGGATAGCTTCATTCCCCAACAGATGTTCCGAAGGAAGTTTCCGGTCCTCCGGTTTCAAGTCCAATTCTTCGTAAATGAACGCATCGTCGAATCCGATGGCCGCTGCATCGTGTTTGGTATTTCCGTAATAGATACGGTCCAGATGTGCCCAATAGATGGCTCCCAAACACATCGGACAAGGTTCACAGGAGGTAAAGATTTCACATCCGCTCAAATCGAATGTACCCAATTTAGCGGCTGCTGCCCGAATAGCGCTCACTTCCGCATGAGCCGTCGGATCACAAGAATCTGTCACTCTATTCACTCCCGTTGCAACAATCTCTCCGTTACGGGCAATGACAGCCCCGAAAGGACCTCCGCCTTCCGCTACATTCTTTCTGGAAAGTTCGATGGCTTTCCGCATCAATTCTTCGTTTGTCATATCAATCAGTTTTTGGCAGCAAGATATAAAAAAACGACATACAAAGTCCCTGACTCCTGAAATTTCTTTTACCGCACAAGGGCAAAATATTTCTCCACGCTTGTTTTCCTCCATATAAAAAATTCCCTGCCCGAAGTAAACCTCCAGACAGGGAACTCATTTATAACTATTTATATGGTTAAGGGGAAGATTACATCATGCCGCCCATACCGCCCATTCCCGGAGCAGCCATCGGCATTTCAGGTTTGTCTTCTTTCTTTTCTACGATAACACATTCGGTAGTCAGGAACATACCGGCGATAGAAGCCGCATTTTCCAAAGCTACACGGGTTACCTTAGCAGGGTCAACCACACCTGCAGCATGCAGGTGTTCGTAAACATCGGTACGTGCATTGTAACCGAAGTCACCCTGACCTTCACGAACCTTCTGAACCACAACAGCACCTTCCTTACCGGCATTGGCTACAATCTGACGGAGCGGTTCTTCGATGGCACGTTTGATGATTTCGATACCGGTTGTTTCGTCAGCGTTGTCACCCTTCATGCCTTCCAATGCGTCGATGGCACGGATGTAAGTTACACCACCGCCCGGTACGATACCTTCTTCGATAGCGGCACGGGTTGCGCACAAAGCGTCGTCTACACGGTCCTTCTTTTCCTTCATTTCCACTTCGCTGGCAGCACCTACGTACAGGACAGCTACACCACCTGACAACTTAGCCAGACGTTCCTGCAATTTTTCCTTGTCGTAGTCAGAAGTAGAATTCTTCATTTCAGCCTTGATCTGGTTGATACGTTCCTGAATCAGTTCCTTCTGGCCTGCACCGTTTACGATAGTGGTATTTTCCTTAGAAACAGTTACCTTGTCGCAAGTACCCAACATTTCGATGGTAGCCTGTTCCAGTTTCAAGCCTTTTTCTTCGCTGATAACTACACCACCGGTCAATACGGCGATATCTTCCAGCATAGCCTTACGACGGTCGCCGAAGCCCGGAGCCTTCACAGCACAGATCTTCAACTGGCCACGCAGACGGTTCACTACCAATGTAGTCAACGCTTCGCTATCTACATCTTCAGCGATAACCAACAACGGACGTCCGCTTTGAGCAGCCGGTTCCAGGATAGGCAAGAAATCTTTCAGGTTAGAAATCTTCTTGTCATAAATCAGGATATACGGATGTTCCATCACGCATTCCATCTTTTCGGTATCGGTTACGAAGTAAGCTGACAAGTAACCACGGTCAAACTGCATACCCTCTACTACACCGATGGTAGTATCAGTACCTTTTGCTTCCTCGATGGTGATGACACCGTCCTTAGAAACCTTACGCATGGCGTCGGCAATCAGTTTACCGATAACCGGATCATTGTTGGCAGATACGGTAGCTACCTGTTCAATCTTATCGTAGTTGTCGCCTACAGTTTCAGACTGAGACTTGATAGATTCAACAACTTTGGCAACGGCCTTGTCGATACCACGTTTCAAATCCATCGGATTTGCACCGGCCGTAACGTTCTTCAAACCTACGCCTACGATAGCCTGAGCCAGTACAGTAGCGGTTGTTGTACCATCGCCCGCATCGTCGCCAGTTTTTGAAGCAACTGACTTCACCAGCTGTGCACCGGTATTCTGGAAAGGGTCAGCCAATTCCACTTCCTTAGCTACAGTCACACCGTCCTTTGTGATGTGAGGAGCACCGAATTTCTTTTCGATAATGACGTTACGTCCTTTCGGACCCAGAGTTACTTTAACGGCGTCAGCCAATTCGTCTACACCTTTTTTCAACTGATCGCGAGCGTCGATGTTGAAGAGAATATCTTTTGCCATAATACTTATTACCTTTCTATTTTATTTATGAATTCATTAAATGTTTATCCCAGAACTGCCAATACATCGCTCTGACGCATCATCAGATATTTCACGCCATCGTGTTCGATTTCAGTACCGGAATATTTTCCATACAATACAGTATCACCTACTTTCAAGACCATTTCTTCGTCTTTTGTACCGTTACCAACAGCAACAACTTCACCTTGCAACGGTTTTTCTTTGGCTGTGTCAGGAATAATGATACCACCGATTGTTTTTTCTTCTGCAGGAGCCGGAAGAATCAGGACTCTGTCTGCTAATGGTTTAATGTTCATAGTTGTTATATTTTTCTGTTATTATTCATGTTATTTGCTTCTTACAAGCGATAACCCTACTGCCAAAAGCGTGCCAAACATGTCTTGCTGACAAACTGACAGAATGCCGGCCGAGCCTGACGGATAAGGCACCAAGATGGCAGTCCTGTTTTATCCCCAAACGGACTGAAAGCAAAAACGAACGGACAAAGCCCTCCGAACGAACGTTCGTTTTACTCCAAACAAACGTTCGTTTGACATAAAACGTCCGGACGTTTTGATTCATTCGTCCGAACGTTTTTCAGACACTTCCATCGACTCTACCTTCCAAACTTTTTTCAAAAAAAATCATCCGAACGTTTGTTTATCCCAAAACAATCACTACCTTTGCAGTGTACTATTAAACTAACACACTAATAAACGAAATAAAAACAGCCGTAACATGAACACAACACTGATTCACATCGACAACCTGAGTTTTGGCTACCGCAGAAAGGCTCCGCTCTTCAGCCAATTCAACCTGGACATTCCTACCGGAGAAATCATCGGTCTGCTGGGAAAGAACGGAACCGGAAAATCCACCTTATTATATCTTATCTGCGGATTGCTCCGGCCGAAACAGGGTACCATCACCATGCAAGGTACAGACGTAAAGAAACGCCTGCCCCTCACCCTTTCAGAAACTTACCTGGTTCCCGAAGAGTTCAACCTGCCCAACGTATCGATGAAACAATTCGTCAAACTGAATGCCGGTTTCTATCCGAGATTCAGCCAGGAAATCTTATCTGCCTGCCTGCAAGACTTCGACCTGAACACAGACATCCATTTAGGAGAACTTTCCATGGGACAGAAGAAGAAGGCATACCTCTGTTTTGCCTTGGCCACCAATACAGCCCTGCTTCTGATGGACGAACCGACCAACGGACTGGACATTCCTTCGAAAAGCCAGTTCCGAAAAGCCATCGCTTCCGGCATGACCGACGAAAAGACCGTCATCGTATCGACCCATCAGGTGAAGGACATCGACCGCCTGCTGGACCATGTAATCATCATCGAAGGGACAGATATCCTGCTGAACCAACCTGTAAAGACCATCACCGAGAAACTCTACTTCTGTGAACAGGGTATGAACGAACCTACCGACGGTGCCCTCTATATCCAGCCCTCAGTAGCCGGAAACAGCCTCATCCTGCCGAATACCTACGGCGAGGAAAGCCCGCTGAACCTGGAAGTGCTGTTCAATGCCATGCTGGCAGAACACGAAAAGATACAAACCTTATTCAACCGATAAAACAAAGAGCACCATGAACCACCTTATACATTTCAATTTTTCAAGACTGGTATCAGTCATCAAGCGCGACCTGGTAGAGAACTGGAAGACAAACCTTTACCGAATACTTACCTGCTACATCATCTTCAGCCTGATTTTCATCTTCATGATGTACGGCATGAATCATTCTTCGGAAGGATACTTCTACGAACGGTTCTGTGGCAACGTAACAGGCATCGTATACATTGGCCTGAATATCTACATGTACTATTTCGCCTCGCTCATTCTGGAACCGATGAGAACCAAAGAGAAACGTATCTCCTACCTGATGCTGCCGGCTACACTCGGCGAGAAGTTCGTGAGCCGTGCCCTGTATGTCACGATAGGTACCCTGATTATCTTCGGATGCGGACTTCTGCTGGCCGAACTTACCCGCCTTCTGTTCGTACCGATACTTGGCGTGACGGAAGAATTCAACCGTTTTTGTCTGACCGATGTATGGCATCGGATAATATCTGAGAACCAGGAACCTACCTTCTACGGAGAACCGGTCTATAGTTACACGCTTATGGCCATGTTCATCACCGTGCTTCTCACGTGGAGCCATTCCTTGTATATTCTGGGAGGTTCCTTCTTCCGGAAAAAAGCGTTTATCAAGACGATGGGGGTATGTTTCCTGCTGATGATTCTGTTCGGAAATTTCTTCGTCCAGATTTTCGAAGGAACTGAACCTGAATTCATCGAATGGCTGAGAGACTGGGCAGATGGAAATCAGACACAGGCTGTCAACACCTTTTTGGGTATCGGCTTCGGTCTCTTCTTCGCACTAACCATTCTCAACTGGGGATTGAGCTACAAGCTGTTTGCAACATCACAAATCACCGAACGAAAACTTTTCAGACGATGAATTTCAAGGAGAACAAACCCATTTACCTGCAGATAGCCGACCGGATTATGGATGAAATCCTGTGCAACGTCTACCGGGAAGAAGAGCGCATCCCCTCCGTACGCGAATATGCCGCTACGGTAGAAGTGAACGCCAACACCATGGTGCGCTCCTACGATTACCTCCAGAGCCAGGACATCATCTATAACAAACGGGGAATCGGTTATTTCGTAGCCGGAAGCGCGAGAGAAAAGATTATCGCCCTCCGAAGAGAATCGTTCCTGAACGAGAGCCTGCCGGAAATGTTCCGGCAGATGCAATTACTGGACATTCCGGTATCGGAAATCTCGGCACTCTATCAACAATTCCTAAAGGAAAATAAATAAGCCGCATCCGATTTTTTCGTATTTCTTTATAAACGGATGTTAAGATAAACAAATTACCAACATAAAACACGACAAACAATAAACAATGGAACCGAAAATATATTACTTTCGGTCCATTGTTTATCATTTTGGAAACAAACCGGACATACGGCATTTCTAACCCAACCTATATTATGAAGACAAAGTATTACAACGGAGTGCTCTGCATCCTGCTATGCCTGTTTGCCAGCATGGCATACGCACAAAAACAAGGCGGAGCCTACACCGTCAAAGGAGTATTGGCAGACTCCATCCTCAACGAGAGCGAACCCTATGCTACCATCCGAATTTCGAAAGTACAGACTCCCGACAAGGCTGTCAAATTGTCTGTCACCGATGAACAAGGGAAATTCAGCGAAAAGCTCAACGCACCGGGAGAATACATTATCAGTTTTACCTCGGTGGGGAAACTTACCGTGACCCGTAACTTCTCAGTTTCCGACACCCGGAAGCTGGTAGATTTGGGAACTGTCTTCACCGCCGAATCCAGCAAAATGCTGAAAGGAGTGGAAGTAGTGGCTCAGAAACCGCTGGTGAAAGCCGAAATCGACAAAATTTCCTATAGCATAGAAGACGACCCGGACTCAAAAACGAATACGACCCTGGAAATGCTCCGTAAAGTCCCCTTGGTGACCGTAGACGGAGAAGACAACATCCAGGTAAACGGTTCGAGCAACTTCAAGGTACACGTCAACGGAAAGCCGAATACCCTGATGAGCAACAATCCGAAAGAAGTCCTGCGAAGCCTGCCGGCCAACTCGGTGAAATCCATCGAAGTCATTACCGAACCGGGAGCCAAGTACGATGCCGAAGGTATCGGCGGTATCTTGAACATCATCACGGACGATGCCAAGATGCAAGGCTATAACGTGACCGTAAGCGGACGGGCCAGCAACACAAGTATCGGCGGAAGTGCCTACGGAACAGTACAGGTAGGTAAATTCACCGTCACCGGAAACTATTCGTATAACTACAACAACCAGCCGACAGGCTATAGCCAGAGTACCCGTGAGGACTTCACCTCAAAGGACTTCCACTACCTGAACAGCCAAGCGTCCAACGACAGCAAAGGTAATTTCCAGTTCGGTAACCTGGAAGGAAGTTACGAAATCGATACGCTGAACCTCATTACCTTCTCGGCCAACCTGTTCGGCGGAAAATTCAAAAGTAACAACAATACCTTTACCGAAATGCTGAACGATGCACGGGAACATACTTACAGCTACCGTACCTTATCGGACAACACGTCTAATTTCAGTAACCTAGGGGTGAACTTCGACTATCAGCACTCGTTCAAGAAAAAAGGGGAATACCTCACCCTCTCCTACAAGTTCAACAACTCACCCGACGGTGGCGAGGCTACAACCTCCTACCAGGATATTGACAATTATCCAACAGACCTTTACGGAGAGCTCCGCAAACAATATTATGACAACGATGCACATACCTCGGAACATACCGCACAGGTGGACTACGTAAACCCCATCAACGACATGCATTATGTGGATGCCGGATTGAAATACATCTACCGGTTGAATGCCAGCGACAGCAAGTATTACCGGGAAGACGACAACGGCGCCATGCAACCGGCCGAAGACCTGAGCAGTAAGTTCGACCAGGGACAGAACATCCTGGCCGCTTACGCCGACTATCAGCTGAAATGGAAAAAACTCGGTTTCAAGGCCGGTGTACGCTACGAACATACCATCATGGATGTGAAATATGCCTATATGCCCGACCGGAACTTCAACGCAAATTTCGACGACATCGTACCATCGGCCAATTTCTCCTACATGTTCGGTACGTCCATGTCCCTGCGAGCCAACTACAACCTCCGTATCAACCGTCCGGGTATCTGGTACCTGAATCCGTTCCGCGATGTCAGCAACCCGACTTCCATCAGCTACGGTAATCCAAACCTGGATACGGAAAAGGCACACAACCTGGGAATGACCTTCAGCAGTTTCTCGGCCAAGTTCAGCGTCAACCTCAACCTGAGCTACATGTTCATCAACAACGGCATTGAGGGATACTCGTTTGTGAACAACGGCGTCATGGAAAGTACTTACGGTAACATCGGAAAGAGTAACCGTACCCGCCTGTCGCTCTGGATGAACTGGAGCCCGGGAAGCAAAACACGTATTTCCATTAATGCCGGAGGTTCGTATTCCGACTTCAAGAGCAGTGAGTATGCTGCCGGAAACCACGGTTTCCAAGGGAATTTCTTCGGGAATATCCAGCAGACACTCCCATGGGATTTACGTTTCAGTGTCTACGGTGGAGGAAGTACTCCTTACATCTCCTTGCAAGGAAAAGGTTCTTCATACAATTACTACGGATTCAACCTGAGCCGTTCGTTCCTGAAAGAGAAACGTCTGACCCTGTCGGCCTATGCCAGCAACGTATTCTCGAAATACCTCACCTACTCCAACGAAACCGTAACCGATACATTCCGTTCCTGGAACGAATCGAAATCGCCTTCACGAAGTTACGGACTCAGCATCAGCTGGCGCTTCGGCGAGCTGAAGGCTCAGGTGAAGAAAACCGCCCGTAGCATCAGCAACGACGATGTGAAGGCAGGCGGTGGCGAAAGTGAAGGAAGCATCGGCGGAGCGCAATAATCCTCATCGGTCTGTATCGAAATGACAAAAATTCCCTTCTTTCATCTGATGAATCAGTTCCTTGGACGAAAGAAGGGAATTTTTGTTCCGGAACCGTTATTTTCGTACATTTGCTTTCCGAACCTCAAAAAACCGAATCATTATGGAAATCGTATACATCCTTATCGGCATCATTGCCGGAGGCCTCATCGGCTATCTGATTGCGGCCCGAAAGACAGCCCTGTTACGCACCCAATTGGCCATGCTACAGGAACATGACCGTGACTTGCTTCGCACAAGCCAACAACAGGCTACCCAATTAAGTGCCTCGCAACAGGCACTGGCCGTTTCTCAGACGGAAAAGAAGGCACTGGAAGAACGTCTTCAGAACCAGAAACAGGAAATCGAAACCCTGCATAAGCAGTTCAACCTGGAATTCGAGAACATCGCCAACAAGATTTTCCAGCAAAAGACCGAAAGCTTCAACAAGTTAAGTACCGAGAAGCTCACCCTTCTCCTGAAGCCCTTCGACGACAACCTGAAGGAGTTCCGCCACCAGGTGAACGAAGTATATGACAAGGAATCCAAGCAACGGTTCTCGCTGGAGGAGAAAATCAAGGAACTGGCCATGCTGAACAAACAAATCAGCGATGAGGCGAACAACCTGACAAAAGCTTTGAAAGGCGACTCGAAAGCACAAGGAAACTGGGGAGAAATGATTCTGGAATCCATCCTCGAAAACTCCGGCTTGCGCGAAGGTGAAGAATATTTCCGCCAGGAATTTCTGAAAGATGAACAAGGGGAAGTCCTGAAGAATGAATCGGGCCAGCGAATGCAACCGGACGTACTCGTAGTCTATCCGGACAACCGCCAGGTTATCATCGACTCGAAGGTATCACTTACCGCCTACGCCAACTATACCGGAAGCACCGACCCCAAGGAACGGGAACAGTATCTCCGCGCACACCTGGCCTCGGTCAAGGCCCACATCGACGAACTGAGCAAGAAAGATTATTCGCACTATACCACGAAAGCCCTCGATTTCGTCATGATGTTCATCCCCAACGAGCCGGCCTATGTACTGGCACTCCAGACCGACCCGAATCTTTGGAACTATGCTTATCAGAAAAAAGTGGTTTTGATGAGTCCCACCAATCTGATTGCCGCCCTGCGTCTGGCCCTCGACCTGTGGAAACGGGAATACCAGGAAAAGAACATCCAGGAAATCGTCAACCGGGGAACGGCCTTGTACGAGAAACTGGTTTCCTTCACCGAAACTTTTGCGAAAATAGGCGATACCCTGAATACGGCTTCGGCGGCCTACAATGCGGCATTCGGCCAGCTGTCCACCGGAAAAGGAAACGTCATCCGTCAGGCCGAAATGCTGAAAGGACTCGGTATCACCCCCAAGAAAAAATTCGCTCCCCGCTTCCTTGACAACAATGAGGCGGAAGACAATCCCACCCCCTCTACACTTCCGGAATAAATCGGATATCTCTTTAAAAATGAAATGTCCCCGACCGCCTCATTTCTGAAGCAATCGGGGACATTTCTTCTTTATTACATCGGAAGCTTACATCACGCCTACGATTTTATTCTTATGTTTGGCATAGAGTTCATCAATGATACCGTCGGCCAGACCGATAACCGGTACATAGACATATTCCGCCTTGATGATGTCACCGATGGTAGTGAAGATATCACCTGCCGGAACAATTACATCCGCACGGTCAGGCTTCAGGTCGAACTTCTCCATACGTTCTTCCACGGTCAGTTTCTTCAGCGCATCGTGCAATTCATGCAAGGTCGCCATAGACATGCGCAGGTTCTTTTTGTCTTTCTTCTCGGCCAGTCGATACAGTTTATTGATGTTACCGCCCGAACCGATGATGTTGGTTCCGGGATAAGACAGAGCCAGTTCCGTCATATCTTCCTTCAGACGCATCCATTCCGAATCGCGCACCACCCGGTTCAAAATACGTACGGTACCGATGTTATACGAACGGCTACATACCAGTTCGCCTTGAGAAAGCAAGTTGATTTCCGTACTACCACCACCGACATCGACATACATATAATTGCCGTTACGGTCTTCCATACATTCGATGTGGTTATTGTATACGATCTTCGCCTCCTGCTGACCGTCGATGATATCAATACGGATACCCGCTTCCTTCGCTATCTGCTTGATGATTTTCGGACCGTTCTTGGCATCACGCATGGCCGAAGTTGCACAGGCACGGTAATCTTCCACATCATAAATCCGCATCAGGTGACGGTATGACTTCATCAGCCGGATCATGTTCCGGGCACGCTGATCCGTAATCTTTCCTTTGGCAAATACATCAAAACCCAGACGCAACGGTACACGCAACATCAGGACTTTGGAAAACTTGGCCCCATTGGCACCTTCCTTCACATTCTTGATAAGCAGACGAACCGCGTTCGAACCGATATCGATGGCCGCATAATTTGCGCCGCATGAACCTTCATTAGACATAGCTCTCTTTCTTTTACGTTAATATATTCAATCTTTCTGATTCTCTGCCAGGTAATAATCATACAAGGCTTCCTGTGAACGGAATGAGGTACCGTCAGCCGATGGCCAGAATTCATTTCCGCCTCTACCGTCGACAATGCGTCCCTGCATGGTATCCGCCAATCCGTATTCTACCACGCGTTTCATCTCTTCCTTGATAGCCGGATCATAAACCGGTGTAATCACTTCCACCCGGTTATCCAGGTTACGCGGCATCCAGTCGGCAGAACCGATAAAGACCTTCTCCTCACCTCCGGCCGCAAAGACAAAAATCCGCGAATGTTCCAGGTAACGGTCGATGATACCATGAATCCGGATATTGCTGCTTACCCCCGGAATACCGGTCACCAACGAGCAGTTACCACGGACTACCAGGTCGATGTCCACTCCGGCTGCCGAAGCCTCATAAAGTTTGTTGACCATGACCGGATCGGTGATATGATTGATCTTGATTTTGATATAAGCCGGTTTTCCAGCTTTCTTATTCTTGATTTCGTTGTTGATAAGCATAACGAACTTGTTCTTCATTTCATTAGGCGATACCAGCAGTTCCTTGAACTTGACCGGACTATACGGACGTTCGATGAAGTCAAATACGGCATTCACATCCTTCACCAAACGGCTGGAAGCCGTCATAAGCATACAATCGGTATACGAACGGGCATTCCCTTCATGAAAATTACCGGTACTGATACAAGCGATATCCGGTCCATTCTTCATGCTGATGTGAGTAATCTTAGAATGCACCTTCAGACCTTCCACTCCGAAAATGACTTTGATTCCCGCATCCTGCATCCGTTTGGACCAGTTGATGTTGGAAGCTTCATCAAAGCGTGCCAGCAGCTCGATGACCACCGTCACCTTCTTCCCGTTTCGGGCAGCTCCTATCAAGGCCTTGACAACCTTCGATTCTTTGGCCAAGCGATAAAGAGTTATCTTGATACTCCGTACCTGCTTGCTTACGGCCGCCTCCTGCAAGACACGGATGAAAGAATCGAAACTATGATAAGGAACATGGATGAAACGGTCCTTGTGCTGAATTTTCTCCAATACACTTTCCGGACCATCCAATTCCTTTTTCAGGATAGAGGGCCAAGCCGGATATTTCAGGTTATGCCGTCCACAATCGGGGAAACGCATCAAGTCCTTGTGATTCTGATAACGTCCGCTACCTAACACCGTATCCAAGCTATCCAAGTCAAGCTTGTTCAATACCCGTTTCAACAGGTCTTTCGGCATATACGTATCATAAATTACCCGCAAAGGCTCACCTTTTTTCCGGCTCTTCACTCCTTTCGAAATCTTCTGTAACGTACCGCTCCGCAAGTCGTTATCGATTTCCATTTCGGCATCCCTTGTAAATTTGAAGGCATAGGCCTCGAAACGGGTATATCCCAATCCTTCGAACACAATCGGCAGACAATAACGGATGACGTCGTCCAGATACATCAGGTAACTCTTTCCGTCACTATCCGGCAAGCGGACGAAGCGTCCGCAGATTCCTACCGGAAGTTCCAGAAAAGCATAATCTACGCTTGCCTTTCCATTCTCCTTGGCCGCCTTCACCGCCAGGTAGATGTTTTCGTCGGTCTCACTATCCAGCAACTTGATGGCTGAGAACCAGACCGGAACGATGAATCCATTCAATTTTTCACGGTAATACGCACGCACAAACTCGCCTTGTTCGGGTGTCAGCTCCGTATCATTGACCAAGAATACATTCTCCTTACGGAATTCCTCAATAACATCGTGTACGGCTTGTTCGTATTCCTTCACATAACGGGCATTGATTTTACCGATCTCCCGAATCAGCTTTTTCGCATGTTCACGCTCCTTGGCCGCCGACTTGTCGGTATACTCCGCCACCCGGCTTTGCGTAGCCATACGGACGCGGAAAAATTCATCCAGATTATTCGAATAAATACCCAAGAAAGCCATCCGTTCCAGCAAGGGTACATGCGGACGGGTAGCTTCCTGTAAAATGCGATGATTGAAATACATCCAACTGATATCTCGCTCCAAATACGGATTCTGTTTTTTCTTTGGTGCCATACTTATCTTCTTTTTCTGCAAAGAAAAGAAATAAGTGTGACAATGGTGTTTCAGCGACAAGAAAATTTACAAAAAAGTAGTTTTATCCTCATTCCTAAATAGATAACATGTTTTCAAACATATTCCTCCACCAGATACATGTGTTGCAGGAAATCGTCGGGAATCATCCGTTCCAACTCGTTCAGGATAAGGGTTTCGGCCGATTCCACCCATCCGGCAAACTCTTCGTTCCGCTGATATGTCTCCGCAAAACCAAGAAGTTTTCCCAAATCGAATTTATCATCCACGATTCCGGCACGACTCTGCATCGCATCATACGCATTGCATTCCTGTTCGATGTGGGCGGGCACCATCAATATCGGTTTACCCAGATACAAGGCTTCACACACCGATTCGAAACCGGCCGTACTGGCGTATGCCTTGCAACCTGCCATCTGGCGCAGGAACTCTACATCATCCAATTGATAGAAGCTCAAAGTATCGTCCACCTGTTTGACCGCCGGTTCCTGCCAGCGGTCCCAGAAGAAACGTAAAGGAACTTCCGGACAAGCCTTGTGCCACTGGAGTACACTCTCCGAAAAACCGGAATTCAACAGATAGCCATGGATATAATTGCCAGCCACAGGCTCTACCTGAAATACATCACGCCTCAACAACGGAGGAACCACCCGGATGCGGTTAGTCGAATCGTCCGGCATCGAACGGAATGAAAGAGCCAGGTGTTCGGAAGCTCCCAAGGCGGTCAGGCGGGAGAAGAAATTCAGACAGAGCAATTTCTTCCGGAAAGCCTGAGGAAGCTTGAAATCCTTATGCAGAAACAAATACTGATGCCCGATACAGATATGAGGGACAGAAGGACGATAGAAAAAATAAGTCAGACCCGTCAGTAATTCATAAAAATTGATGACCATATCGGCTTTGGTCTCACAGATACGCCGGTAGATGAAACGGATACTCTCGGCATACGTGGGTAGTTTCATCAAATTATAAAGGACACTTCGGGTCAGATTCACCCGTTTGTTGTTGTGCGTGGGTAAGAAATTAGGACTTACAAACTGCTTGATAGGAGCCTGGATACTCCGGTTGAAGAAACCGGGTAAACGACGGGATTCGCTCTTACCCACCAACACTTCCACTACTTCATGTCCCGAACGGCGAAGAATACTTTCCAGGGTAATGGCCTGGGTCAGATGTCCCCTTCCCTCCCCTTGAACGATAAACAGGAATTTCATGAGGCTACAGGGATAATGGTTAAGACATGCGATTCTTCGTTCCGACCGGAAGCCAGCATCCAGTCTGTATAATAGACAACGTTCCATTGTCCTTCGGCATCTTCGGTCAAGGCCGACAAGGTTTCTACCCAATCGCCGGAATTCAGGTAATGGATACCTTCTACCATCCGGTTTTCCGGATGATGAATATGACCACAAATCACACCGTCACATCCACGGTCGCGGGCAAATCCGGCAAGGACCGACTCGAAATCAGAGATATACGATACCGCCCGTTTCACCTTCTGCTTAACGACCTGCGATAACGAATAGTACGGTTTTCCCCAACGGGCCCGATAGCGGTTATAGAAACCGTTCAACTTGAGCAGAAGGGTATAGCCCACATCACCCAACTTAGCCAACCACTTCATACCGGAAGTTATCTTGTCGAATACATCACCGTGAGTCACAAAATAGCGCTTATTCCCGCTATCCAGCACGTACGAATGGACTATCTGTATACCACCGAATTGCAAAGGAACCAGGTTATCCAGGAAATCATCATGATTTCCACGGACATAAATCACCTCAGTTCCGCAATTCTCCATCATTTTCATGAGAATCTTGAAGAAGCGGGTATGTTCCGGTTTCCATTTCTTTACCCCCGATTTCTGCAGGTGCCACCCGTCTATGATATCTCCGTTCAGGATGAGACGGTCACAATTCACGCCACTCAGAAAGTCACTTACCTCGGTTACCTTCGAGTAGGCAGTACCCAAATGAATATCCGACAGAACAATTGTCCGATAATAAGGTCTAGAATCCATAATCTCAGTTCAAAAATTTTTCTTATCTGATACAAAAGAAGCGGATTCATATTACAGGTTCACAACGGACTGATAACAATCCGATGTAAGAGTTATAACAATTTCAAGTCACCGGTGAAATGGTCGATTTCTTCCGACCACCAGGGACCGATTCCCAGACAGGTTTTGGTAGGAACACCGTGAAACTCCGTCAGTCCGGCATCTTCGATAAGGGCTACCGGAATCTCAGGATTCTCCCGACAGATACGTTCATAAATTCCCATCAACTCTTCTTCCGAGTTCACATACACACAGATTTTGGCATACATGCCTCCCAACCATTCGGCCAGCGGAGAATCTTCACCGTAGGTCAGGGTATACGTGGTCTTTCCCGACTCTTCCCGCTCCGAAAAAAGCGAAAGCAATGCGTCGACCGACGCATGGGCCCCTTGGGCTATCATCTTTCCCTTGCGCATATTCAGGTCCTTACGCATGACGATGACCTGTTTTACATTTCTTGGTTCCATATCTATACAAAAAAGACGCGGGAAGAAAAGGTACAGGTGTCTCCACCGGCCTTCCTCTTCCCTGCGTCACGGCTTATCTGTTAGAGATTCAAGCTTTTACTGTTGCAATCAATTCTTCCGGCGATACCAGCGATTGTTCACCGGTAGCCATGTTCTTCAAGGTAACTTTACCTTCCTTCATTTCGTTCTCGCCGATGATAGCCACAAAAGCGATAGCCTTGCTATTGGCATAACTCATCTGTTTCTTCATCTTCGTGCTATCCGGATAGATTTCGGCACGGATACCAGCCTCACGTACCTGCTGAAGAATCGGAAGCGCATAGGCTGCCTCGCCCTCTCCAAAGTTCACGAAAAGGAGTTGTGTACCGTTCACGGCATCCTTCGGATACAAATCGAGCTGGTTCAATACATCGTAGATACGGTCGGCACCGAAAGAGATACCTACTCCCGACAT
>OHET01000216.1_pt1 | contig 29508 bp, 28 predicted proteins | sample 1567351 | NCBI WGS metagenome assembly OHET01 (sample SAMEA3879529, study PRJEB24766) | human gut metagenome | biome: human-associated habitat; feature: feces | place: USA | collected 1985/1987
GTTGGACTCCAGCCAGTCGATGCGGCCATACTTGAAGGTGAAAAAGGCCACGGCGCGGTATACCTCGTCGTAGTTTTCCAGACTGTTCACCTTGTAGTACTCGTTCAGGCTTGCCTTCAGCTCCGGCTTCAGCTCCTCGTAGGGCTGGTCGCCGATGCCCAACACGTTCAGGCCGTTGTTTTTCAGCTCCCGGCAGAACTGCCAGTAGTTCGTGGGGAAGTTGGGGGAGATAAAAATAAAGTTCTGCATAGTATTTGTTGATTCCTCTTTCCGTTACCTCTATGATTGCAATGCCCCTGCGGGGCGGGACAGACTTTAATATTGGGAAACAACGGCGCGTCCATGGACGCGCCGTTGTGCCATTTTCACGGGATGGGTCACTGCTGACCCAGAATGTAGGGCATATAGTATGCCACCTGCTTATACCACCAGTTCCAGTCGTGGTTGACATCGTGACCCCACAGGTCTACCCAGATGGGGATATGCTTTGCCTCAAAGATGCGCTTGAGCAGCCATGTGGTGTCCGGCTGTTCCCAGTCGCCCTGACCGCAGCAGATGACAGCTTTCTGGCTGCGGAACAGCTGCATATAGGGGTGATCCTCCGGGAAGTTCTTCATGTAGTCCACGGGGGAGTTCATGTACACCAGCTCGTCCATATAGTCGCCAAAGCCGTAGTGAGCAGTGTAGATGCCGCTGAGTGCCAGACAGCCGCAGAAGATATCCGGGCGGCGCAGGTACAGGTTTACCGCGTGGGTGGCGCCCAGACTGCACCCGAAGGCGATGATGCCGGGCAGATCGCTCCAGCCGTTGCGCTGCTGCGCCAGATGCTGAAGCATCGGGGCGACCTCGCGGGTGATGTAGCGCAGCCACTGTTCATAGCGGCGGATACGCCAGTAGGGGTTGCCCTGTGCGTCCGACCATGTTTCCTGATCCATGGTGTCGATGGAAAGCACCATGATCTGCCCGGACTCGATCCACGGGGCAAGGGCATCGGTCATGTGGAAGTTTTCAAAATCGAAGAATCGGCCGTCCTGACAGGGAATATACAGCATCGGGCGGCCTGCGTGGCCGTAAAGCTTGCACTCCATATCCCGTCCCAGTTCCGGGCTGTACTCCTTGAAATACTGCATCTCCATGGTGTTTCCTCCTTTGGTGTGGTTATATGGTATCGGGGCACCCCTTCTTTTATTCCTCCACCTCATACAGCAGGGTGTGGAACACAAAGGGCAGCTGCTTTTCCCAGCTGGCCTCGCAGTGGGTGCCGCCGGGCACGATGCGGCTGGTCAGGTGGATGCCCCGGGTCATCAGCTTGCCGCTCAAGGCAGAAAACTCCCGGCGGATGCCATCGTGGTTGCCCATCTCCCGGGAGCCGTAGTCCATGTACAGCACCGTGCCGGGGGCAAGTTTTGCGCGCCCCACAAGGCCGGAAATCTTATCCGGCGCCACCCAGATGGAAGGCGACAGTGCCGCGGCGCGGCTGTAAGTATCGTTATACTGCAGCAGGGCATACAAGCTCATCAGCCCGCCCATGCTGCTGCCGCCGATGAAGGTATGCTCCCTGTCCGGCAGGGTGCGGAAATTCTGGTCGATCAGGGGTTTGAACCGGTGGATGAACCAGCTCATGGTGGCCTGTCCCTTGCCGTCAAAGTGGCCGTAGGTGGGGTCATCGAAGCGGTAGGGGGAATACTCCACCAGACGCTCGTTATTCGCCCCGGCGTTGCACTCGATGGCCGCCACGATCAGCGGGGTGTCGGTATAGTCCAGATAATCTGCCACGCCCCAGCTTTTGCCGTAGGTGGCATCCTCGTTGAAAAATACGTTCTGCCCATCGAACATATACAGCACGGGGAACCGGCGCTCCGGCTGTGCCTCGTACATGGTGGGCAGATAGACATACGCCCGGCGCTGTTCGGTGCCGTTGACCGCCGGGTAACTCATGCTCCATTTTTTGATCATGGTGCTTCTTTCCTCTCAAATCTTCCTGCAAGGGGCACAGGCGGCAAGCCCACGCCCTTTATAGGTAGTGTAGCACCATGCGGCGGGAATTGCAATGATTATAGAGCAAAGGGACTGCTGCCCCAGACGGTATGCAGCAGTCCCTTTAAAAGCCGTAGGGTGACAGGCGGCTCAATATTTCTTTTCCACAGGCACGATCCAGCCCTTGGTATCGGGGATCTTGCCCCACTGCATACCGGTCATGGTGTCGTACAGCTTCTGGGTGACAGGGCCGATCTTGCCGTCACCGATGAAGGCGTGCTCGCCCTTCCAGACCAGCTCCTTGACAGGGGAGACGACAGCGGCAGTACCGGTGCCGAACACCTCTTCCAGCTTGCCTTCGCGGGCAGCAGCCATGATGTCGGCAATGGCGATCTTGCCCTCAACGACCTCATAGCCCCAGTCCTTCAGCAGCTCGATGCAGCTGCGGCGGGTGACGCCGGGCAGCACGGTGCCCACGGTAGCGGCGGTGTACACCTTGCCGTCGATCTTAAACATGATGTTCATGCTGCCAACTTCTTCAACGTACTTCTTTTCCACGCCGTCCAGCCACAGCACCTGTGCGTAGCCCTGCTCCTCGGCCAGCTCACCGGCCTTGATGGAAGCAGCGTAGTTGCCGCCGCACTTGGTGAAGCCGGTCAGGCCGGGAGCGGCACGGATGTATTCATCCTCAACGTAGATGCGGACGGGGTTGATGCCCTCGGCGTAGTAAGCGCCGGAGGGAGCACAAATGATGCAGAAGATATAGTGCTTGGAAGCGTGCACGCCCAGACCCACATCGTTTGCAAAAATGAAGGGACGGATGTACAGGGAAGCACCATCGGTATGGGGCACCCAGTCGCGCTCCACATCCACCAGAGCCTCAACAGCCTGCACAAAATCCTCTTCCGGGATCTTGGGGATACACAGACGGTCGGCGGAATCCTGGAAACGCTTTGCGTTGCAATCAGGGCGGAACAGCTGAATGGTGTCATCCGCGGTGCGGTAAGCCTTCATGCCCTCAAAGATCTCCTGCGCATAGTGGAACACCACCGTGGCCGGGTCCAGCGGGAAGGGTGCATAGGGGACGATGCGGGCATCGTGCCAGCCCTCGCCCTCGGTATAATCCATCACAAACATGTGGTCGGTAAATTTCTTGCCGAAGCCCAGCTTGGTCTCGTCCTGAGGCTTCTCCTTGGGAGAAGTGGTACGAGTGATCTTGATATCCAACATGATATATTTCCCTCTTTTCTGATCTCACACAGCAGATTTTGCGCGGCACGCGCCCGCACCTGAAATGCCGAATGTTGTTTTCTATTATAATAGCATGAGCCGGATTTGCAAGGAAACGCAAAATCTTTCATGTTTGGGGGCTGTAAGTTGTCGCAAATTGTGATAAAATGAAAACATAAGCCCTCTCAGTCAACGCCGATGGCGTTGCCAGCTCCCCCAAAGGGGGAGCCCATTGCGGCTTTTAGATTTTGGTTTTGCGAAAACCTTTCCCAAGAGGCAGAACAGCCTCTCCCTTCGGGAGAGGTGGCATTGCGAAGCAATGACGGAGAGGGTTATAATAAAAGGAGTTCTACCATGATCAACGGCGTGATTTTTGATATGGACGGCCTGATGTTCGACACCGAGCGGATGTGGGCCACTTTCTGGGAACCGGCGCTGGGTCTGGAGTACAAGGAAGGCCTTGCCGAGGCTGAACGCGGCACGGCTGGCGAAACTTCCCGTAACATCGTACGGCAGTTCTACGGAGAGGACTGCGATGCCAACGCTATCATCGACAGCCTGCACCGGGTGGCCGATGAGGAGTTCCAGAAACCGGTGCCCAAAAAGCCTGGGCTGGACGAGCTGCTGGCCTGGCTGGATGCCAACCACATCCCCATGGCAGTGGCCTCCTCCAGCCGGGTCCATGTCATCGAGGGCAACCTGAACAACTGGGGGCTGACCCACTACTTCAAGGCGCTGGTATCCGGCCAGCAGGTCAAACACTCCAAGCCCGACCCGGAGATCTTCCTGCTGGCGGCGGAAAAGCTGGGCACCGACCCCGCCCACACGCTGGTGCTGGAGGACAGCTACAACGGTGTCCGCGCCGGTGCCGCCGGGGGCTTTGTCACCGTCATGGTGCCCGATCTGCTCCCCGCCGACGATGAGATGCGCGGCCTGTATACCATGGAATGCACCAGCCTAAACGAGGTGCTGGCCAAGCTGAAAACAGGAGAACTGTAACTGAGGGAAAGCTCCGCAAAATCGCCCCGTGTTCCGGGGTTTTATTGTCTCCCGTGTTATGTTATAATAAAAGAAAAGAAAAAAGGAGACATCCCCCATGAAAATCGCAATTCCTTATGAAAATGGTATGGTATTCCAGCACTTCGGCCACACGGCAGAGTTCAAGTTCTACGAAGTCGAAAACGGACAGGTGACGGCCAGCGAGGTCGTTTCCACCAACGGGCAGGGCCACGGTGCATTGGTGGGCTTTCTGGCCCAGCACAATGCCAATGCGGTGTTCTGCGGCGGCATCGGCCCCGGGGCACAGAACGCCCTTGCACAGGCAGGCATCCAGCTGTTCGGCGGGATCAGCGGCCCGGCAGACGCGGCAGTAGCAGATTATCTGGCCGGAAAGCTCCGCTTTGACCCCAACGCCCATTGTGACCACCACGACCACGGCGAGGGCCACCATTGCGGTGAGCATCACTGCGGCGGGCACTCCTGCGGCCAGTAACCCGTAACATCACAAAACCCCGGAGCGATGCATCACAGCAAACGCTCCGGGGTCATTTTATGCCTTAGAAGAACCGGCAGAAGCCAGGGCAGTGCCGTGAGCGCTCGGCCTCATCTCGACAGCATTTTATTGGGACACAAAAGAGATGCTCTCGGTCTGCTTCGATGCGGCCGGGCGGGGCGGATCTGCTTTGGTCAGCATCTGCTGGAATTTCCGCGCCGCCGTATTTAGCGGGCGGTGGCGGTCGTAAACAAGGCAGATCGAACGGGTCGGGATGATCTCCTGCAGATGGAGCTGCACCAGCTCGCCCCGCTCCAGGCTATCCCTCGCCATGGGTTCCGGCACAAAGGCAAGGCCCAGCTCGCTTTTGACCAGCGTGAGCATCTGGTCGGTGGTGGCGGCTTCCGTATCCGGCTTGAGGACCGCGCCGTGATCCAGGAAGAACTGCCGGTACAGGCTGCGGGTCACGCTCTCGTCGCTGAGGGAGATGAGGGGATAGCTGCGCAGCTCCTTCAGGGTCAGGCTCTGACTTGCCAGTGCGGTGAAGGTCCTGCCACCCACCAGCACCTCGTAAAACGGCTTCAGCTCCACCATTTTCAACCCCGACTCGATCTCCGCCGGGGTGCTCACAATGGCAAAGTCCACCTCGCCGTTCTTCACGGCCTGCACCGCCTGCGGGGTGGAGTGGTTCGAGATGCGCAGCCGGATGCCGGGATATTCGGTATGGAAATCCCGCAGCTTTTTGGAAAGATAAATGTTGAGCGCCGTCTCGGTGGCGCTGATGCTGATGGTTCCGTGCTCCAGCGTGGCACTGGCGCTCAGCTCCTCCTCAGCATCCTGGATCTGCACCGCCGCCGAAGCGATGCGGGAGTAGAGCATCTCGCCTTCCGGTGTCAGGGTCACACCCCGGTTGGAGCGGATGAACAGCACGCAGTTCAGCTGGCTTTCCAGTCGGTTCATCGAGTGGGTGATATTGGGCTGGTTGTTGCCCAGCACCCGCGCAGCCTTGGTAAAGTTCTGATACTTCGCCACATAATAGAAGATCTTGTAATACTCCCAATCCACATACATGATGCGTCTGCCCCCTCCATGTAAAAATCGCATTGCTGCCTTGTGCAGAATACTTTTTGCACATTCTATTCCTGCCCGTATCATAACAACTGCAATCGAAAATTGCAAGAGGAAATTGAAAAATAGTACACCTATCAGGACGAGCACGGCAAGAGCTGCGACAAATGGGAAAGCTTTCCCACCCAAGAGCGCAGCATCTGGGAGGTGGAGGAGATGCGGGCAGCACTGGACAGCATGGAGGCCCTATCCTGCATCTGGCGGTGCATCTGACGCTGGTGGGTGCGCTGCGGGAAGGGGAGGTGGCAGGTCTGACCCCGGAGGACATCGACTTTGATGCCGCCAACGGCATGGGCACCTTCACCGTCGACCGTTCTATGCAGCGGGTGCAGAAGGACACGCCAGCGCAGATATGCTGGTGAACACCTACGCCCATATCCAGCAGTCCTCCCGTATGGAGCTGGGCAAGAAGTTTGAAAGCGGCTTCTATGCCAAGCCCGACATCTCCAGCCCACAGGCTGTACCCGCCGCAGGCGAACCCACCATCTCCATGACGGCTCTCTTGGAATTGCTCAAGGATGCCGACCCGGAAATGAAGGCAAAGCTCCGCCTGGCACTGCTCACCTGATACAAAAAAGGGCACTGATTGCAATGCAATACAGCGCCCTACATCATCGGACATAGATAACACCGACCGTGCAGAAACCGTGCAGCCATGGCTTACAAAACAAAAAAGCCATGAAATCTTTCGATTTCACGGCATTTTCTGGTGCAGTAAAGCAATCTAAATCCGAACCATTTCCCTCGGATGCAATTTCTGACGCTTCTCCAAAGGTGACGGTCTGTGTTCCTTCTTTATAATTGAAGGTTATCAAAACCTTATCATCATACAGGTAAATCGCATTGATGAAGGTATCCACCAGTGCCTGCCGCTGGTCTTTCAGGCTCATATCCAGCTTGCGGAACCGCAGCAGCCAGAACCGGATGAACTCCTCCGTGACCTTGGGCTTTGCCAGCTTCTCTTCTGCAATGCGGGCTTCAAGCTCACGCTTGGTTTCTTCCAGCTGCTCCAACCGCTCCTTGGTGGAACTGGTCAGGATTCCAACCTGAATCGCATTGAGCATATTCTGGATACCCGATTCCGCATCTCGAAGCTGCTTTTCATAAAGGGGAATGTTGGTGTTTTCCTTATTTTGCAGTTCCATCACCTTGGCGATGATGGACTCCATAGCGGCATCGTCTTTCACAAGCTGCATGGTCTGGTTGACCACCAGATCTTCCAGCCACTGTTTGCGGACGGTCTTTTTCTTGCAGCCCTTGTGCTTTTTGGCAGTAGCACATTTATAGTAGCGGTGAACTTCACCCGTCCGGCTTGTGCCGCTTTCGCCAAACATCAACGCCCCACAGTAGCCGCAGAACAGCTTGGTGGTGAGCAGGTAGTCATCCTCTGCCTTTCTACGGGCAGGGGCTTTCTTGTTTTTGGCGATTTTCTCCTGCACATCCTCAAACAGTTCCAGCGGAATGATGGGCGGGATAGCATCCGGTACGACCACATCCCGGAATTTCAGTTCTCCGATGTACCGCCGGTTTTTGAGCATATGTTCGACGCTGTTATAGGTAAACGCACCGCCCACCGGGTTCTTGATGCCGTTTTCGTTCAGCCAGTCCCGGATCTCCTTCATGGTGGAGCCTTCATTGTACTTCCTGAACGATTCCAGCACAAAAGGAGAGGTGAGAGGGTCAATATGGAACTTCCTCTCAGAATCCAGCGTGTAGCCAAAAGTTCCACGTCCACCGTTGCAGCGTCCTTTCAGGATGTTCTCGGTCTGTCCACGCACGACCTTCTCGGCAAGGTCAGCGGAATAATACTCGGCATAACCTTCCAGCACCGATTCCAGAATGATGCCCTCCGGCCCCTCGGAGATGATCTCGGTGGCAGACATGAGCTTGACACCATTCTTCTTCAGCTGGGTCTTGTACCGGGCACTGTCGTAGCGGTTCCGGGCAAAACGGTCAAGCTTCCAGACCAGCACAATGTCAAACAGCTTTTTGTCGCTGTCTTTTATCATCTGCTGAAACTCCGGGCGGTTGTCCGTTTTGGCAGAGATGGCACGGTCAATGTAGTGCTTGACGATGGTGATGCCATTCTTTTCCGCATAGGCAGTGCATTCACGAATCTGGCCTTCAATGGATTCTTCGCGCTGGTTATCCGATGAATAGCGGGCATAGATCACGGCGGTCATGGCAAGCACCTCCATTTTATACGTCATTGAACGGTAATACGTTCATTAAAGCAATGTTTCGTATAATGTATATACCACAGTTTTGCCCTGATTGCAAGCCCAATGATTTATTTTCATGATTCCAACAGACAAATTGTCTTAAGATTATATTCCGAGCAAAATGTGAAGTCCAAGCCCGGCCACGCCGCACAGGCACATGGTCAGGATGGGATTCCACTTGAGCTTCCGTAGCACAAAAAATGCCGATGCAAAACTGCCGATGCCGATCCAGTCTACGTTGGCAAGCGTCTTTGCACTCTCTCCGAACACCACCATAGACAGTATAGAAAGACCTGCACCAAAGATAAGTGCTACAATGACCGGACGCAGGCAGGCCAGAACACTTTGCAGCAGAGAAATATCCTTGTATTTACGATAGATGTAGGATAGAAGTGAAACAAAGAACAGCGCCGGTGTAATGCAACCTAGTGTTGCAATGATGGCTCCGGGTACCTGCGCGATACGCAAACCAACAAAAGTTGCCGAGTTGACCGCAATGGGACCAGGGGTCATTTCTGCAATCGTGATGAGGTCAGTAAACTCCTGCATCGTCAGCCAGCCATGTTGTTCCACCACTTGGCTCTGGATCAGCGGCATGGCCGCATAGCCGCCGCCTACGCTGAACATACCCACCTGCAAAAAGCTGAGAAAAAGCTGTAAGTAGATCATTTTGCACCACCTTTTTTCCACTGGACCAGAGCCAGCACCACGCCGAATACTGCAGCGGCAAGGATGACCACCACCACATTGACATCAAACACCGTATTTGCGACAAACGCTGCGACCATCAGGGCAATATACACCCATGAGCGGGTCTTCAGCACCTTGCCGCCGAGGTCGAATACAACATCCAGAATGACCGCCGCCACACCAGCCTGCATTCCCTTGAGTAACAACGCGATATAGCGATTGGTGGCAAAAGCATTGTAGAACACAGAAATGACTGAAAGAATGACCATAGGTGGGATGATGGTGCCCAACACTGCCACGATCATTCCAATCAAGCCTTCTACCTGCCAGCCTACCAGAATTGCAGCATTGACCGCGATTGCGCCCGGAGAGGACTGCGCCAACGCTGTCATATCCAGCATTTCCTGTTCATCGATCCAGTGCAGCTCATCTACAAATTTTTTCTTCATAAAGGTCACGATGACAAAGCCGCCGCCGAAGGTAAAGCTGCTAATGTACAGCGTACTCAAAAACAGCTTCCAAAGCCGTGCTAACCGTGTACCGTATGTTTTATTTTCATCCATACAAGTTTTCTTCTCCTTTTTTGATTTTCGGACAACTATATTTGTTTTCTTACTATTTCAAACAGCTTTTAACTGTTACTGCTTGCGAAAGCCCGTATTTTCCGGTATCCTTGTTTTAAGAACTGCGAAGCACGGAGGGAATCTCTATGAAACATAATACATTTCTCGTCAAGCCAGCGTCCAGCCTGTGCAATCTGCGTTGCCGGTACTGCTTTTATGACGATGTTTCCAACAGCCGAGCCTGCAAAAATATGGGACTGCTTTCCCATGAAATGGCAGGAGAACTGGTTGAAAAGGCTTTTGCAGCCACAGAGGAAGGCGGCAGCGTCCATTTTCTGTTTCAGGGCGGCGAACCGACTCTTGCCGGGTTGGATTTCTTCCGGTTCTTTCTGGAAACGGAGCGTTCCATGCAGCGCAATATCTCTGTGTTCCACAGCATCCAGACCAATGGCATTTGTCTGGATGAAGAGTGGGCTTCCTTTTTCAAAGCCAATTCTTTCCTCGTAGGCCTCTCTCTGGACGGCACACAGGAGAACCATGATCTCTATCGGCTGGACGCAGCTGGGCAGGGCACATGGGATAAAGTAACTCATGCGCTTGCGCTGCTGGATGCCTACAGGGTCGAAACGAATCTGCTCTGTGTTGTAACCGGACAGCTGGCCAGAAAGCCGCAGCGAGCCTTCAAAAGCCTCTGCGAGTTGGGACAGCACAATCTGCAATTCATCCCATGTCTTGACCCACTTGATACGATTGGAGGGCAGGCATATTCTCTAACGCCGGAACTTTATGGTCGTTTTCTGTGCGGCGTCTTTGATACTTGGTATCAGCAGCTGCAACGAGGCAATTATATCAGCGTTCGCAATTTTGAGGACTATCTGCGTATCCTGCTGGGAATGCCGCCTACCTCCTGCGCTTCCTCCGGTTCCTGTGGACATTATCTTACCGTAGAAGGTGACGGAAGCCTTTATCCCTGTGACTTTTATGTTCTGGATGAGTGGAAGCTGGGAAATCTGAGCCACTGTACCGTTGAAGATGCGCTTGATTCTCCCACAAGCCAGACATTTCTGGCACAGGGCCGCAAACGCCCGGCGGAATGCGCAGCATGTGCTTATCAGCTGCTCTGCCGGGGCGGATGCAAGCGAGATTGGGATGCCTCTGGAAGCAACCGCTTTTGCGCAGCGTATAAGCAGTTCTTTGCCTATGTGCTTCCGCGCCTGCATACTGCTGCACATTTTCTGGCACAACAAAACCGATAAAGAGATTCTCCCGGAGAGCAGTACTGCCTCCGGGAGAATCTTTATTTTACCTTTTTGATCTTCCGGATGGAATGGCCATCGTAGAGGATGGGCTTCATGACATAAGTGTAGTTCCGGTCATCGCATTCGCCGGTGGAAATCATCTCCATAAGCCGCAGCGCAAGCTGACGTCCCATCTCGAAGCCTTGCTCCACGGAGCAGGTAACATCCTCCTGCCGATAAGTTTCTTCGGAATAATCAAAACAGACCAGCGAATAATCTTCGGGTACAGTCTTCCCCATTTTCTGCAGGGTTTTCATGACCAGCCGATAGATGATGTAGTTGCAGCAGACGATAGCGGTGCATTTAGGGATGCTCTTCAGAAATCTTTCAATGGAACGGACATAGCTTTCGTTGTGGGCTTCGTCCGAAATACACCACTTGATGTAATCATCGTTCAGTTCCAAACCACGATTTCGCATCGCTTCCGCCATGCCTTGAAACTTTTCTACGCTCTGGTAGTTGTCGTACACGAAGATGCCTGCAATATGGCTGTGTCCGGCATCCATCAGGCGTCCTATCAGCTGATGGGCACATTCGATGTCATTGATCGTTACGCGGGGGCAGCGCAAGTTCCGATAGAAGTTGTTGTAGAATATCACCGGGATCTTACGTCGGTAAAGCTCCTTGTAGCAGTCAAGATTTGGGCTGAGGATGCTCGATTTGACACCATCCACGATGAAACCGTGAAAATTCTGATGTACCACAGTCTCCAGACAGCGGCGTTCGTTGCAGAATTTGTTATCGGTCAGAAATACATGGAGGTCAACCTGCTCCTGCGTCAGAACACTGCGAACCCCTTCGATTAATCCCGAATTGGCACTTGTATCCTGTCCCTGCAGGACAAGGCCGATTTTATAAAGGGCATCATCTGTGTTCAAATCCCGCGTCATTACTTTTTCCCGGTGGAAATAAGTCCCACTTCCCTTGAGCTTGTACACGAGTCCTTCTGCTACCAACTGGTCGATGGCCACTCGTATCGTTTCTCGGCTGACACCCAGCTTCCGGCAGAGCGCATTTTCCGAAGGCAAACGCTGGTTCCCGGAAAATTTGTTTTCGTCAATATAAGCCAGAAGCCAGCGATAAACCTGATCAGATTTTTTCTCAACAGCCGAGAGCATGGGCAAGCGCTCCTTTTCAGTCGGTGATAGTGGGGCGGCTGCCTTCCGCGCGCTGGATCCAATTCAGCAGACGTTCACGAAGTTCCGCCTTGACCGCAGCATATGCAGGATCCGCAACCACATTGTTCAGCTGCCACGGGTCTTTCTGCATATCGTAAAGGAAGTCGTCTGCATAAACATCGGATGCCGCAGCCTCGCCGCCGTTGACGCCGGGTGCATAGACAGAATACATATAATCTGCAGTACGGATGCAGCGTCCGCAACGGCTTTCCGAAATCTGTGCATAGACCTCATTGACTCTATTATGGTTTTTCTTTTCCACAACGTCAAGCAGATTTTCACCGATCATCTTATCACCGACATCCACGCCTGCCAGAGCCAGCAGAGTTTTGGGAATGCTTTCGGTGCTGACCAGGTCGGTGATCTCCTTGCCACCCTTGAACGGGCCGCCACAGATGACCAGCGGCACATGCAGGCAACCGTCATGGCAGGAGCGTTTGTAATCATCATAGCCGTTCAGGTGCGCGTCACGGTTGCGGGTCTTGAAGTGAGAGCCATGGTCGGAAGCATAGAGGATAACTGTATTATCATACAGGCCTTTTTCTTTCAACTTTGACATCAGCTTACCAAGGTTTTCATCAAGGCTGGCACACTGGCCCAGATAATCCGGGTACTCTTCCGCTGCGTTTCCACCCAGAGCCTTCAGATCTTCCGGCAGAACAAAATCTGCGAATCGCTGCTTGGAACCGTTGGGGCCTTCGTAGTGATTATGGTCGTTCTGATGGTGCGGCTCGATCTGCGACACGGTCATGAAGAAGGGCTTTTCGCCGGCATACTGGTCAAGATAGTCCAGCGCAAACTGGTTAATGCAGTCGGCACGGTAGCCCTTGAAATCGATGCGGTTGTTGTTCTCATCAAACACATAGCCATCGTAGCCGTGGGAGGTGAACTCCAGCACATCCGCAGCACGCCAGTAACCGGTATAGCCACCGCGCAGCTCCAGCGGAACAGCGGTGATGGTGTGGTCAACGGTGGGCTTTTTCTCCAGCTCACCGTCCGAAGCCAGATGCCACTTGCCGATGTAGGCCGTCTCGTAGCCGGCATCCTTTTCCATGTACTCGCCCAGCGTCTTGATGTTGGAGGGCAGCATCAGATTATTGCGGAAGCAACCGGTCTCGGTGGGATATTTGCCGGTCTGGAACAGAGCACGGCAGGGGCCGCACACCGGCTGAGGCGAAAAGGCATTGTCAAACTTCACACCCTCTGCCGCCAGCTTGTCCAGATTAGGCGTGATATTCAGTGGCTGGCCGAAGCAGCCGCAGGTGTCCCAGCGCTGCTGGTCACTGAAATAGAAAATGATATTATATGCCATGGTTTTACCTTCCTTTACTGTTCTGCTTTGGTGTTCTTTGCTTCCTTCATCTTGCCGCGCAGAATGCCGAGAATGACCACCACGATCAGCGCAATGAAGATCCAGCAGTACACACTACTGACGAAAATTCTGGGGCTTCCATCCGAGATGAGCAAAGCACGGCGGAAGTTGGTTTCCGTCATGTTGCCCAGCACCATACCCAACAGCACAGGGACAGCGGGCAGTTCCAGCTTACGCATGAACCATGCCATCACGCCAAACACCAGTGCCACGCTCAAATCAAAATAGCTGTTGTTCACCGAGTAAGCACCTGCAAAGCAGAAGATAACGATGATGGGGGTCAGAATCTGCTGGGGGATGGAGACGACCTTTGCAAACAGGCCGGTCAGGTATCTGCCCTGCAGTAACATGAAGATGTTCACGAGGATGAGGCCCAGCATGATGGCGTACATGATAGGGCCATCGGTGGTGAACAGCGAGAGTCCGGGGTTCAGGCCGTTGATCATCAGAGCGGACAGCATGATGGCCACGCAGCCATCGCCGGGAATGCCCAGCGTCAGCAGAGGAATCAGTGTTGCACCGCAGACGGCGTTGTTGGCAGATTCAGCAGCCGCCACGCCTTCCACAGAGCCGTGGCCGAACTCTTCCGGATGCTTGGACAGGTTCTTTGCCGTGTTGTAGGAGAACCACGATGCTTCCGAAGCGCCCGTACCGGGCACAATGCCGACACAGGAACCAATGATTGAACCAATCAGCACAGGGCGGAGCATCCGTTTATATTCGTCTTTTGTAATTTTTCCATCGTCATTGCCAATTTTTCCGGCATGAAGGTTCAGTTCACTATGCTTCAGCTCAGCCTTTCCGATGATTTCCACCAGCGCAAACAGGCCGATAAGGGTAACGGCAAGGTCGAGGCCCAGATACAGGCGATGGATGCCGAAGGTAAAGCGGTCATAGCTGGTCATGGGGTCTGCACCCACGCAGGAGATGAGCAGGCCGAGGCAAGCGGCGATGATGCCCTTGACGAGGCTCTTGCCCGAAACGCCTGCGATGATGGTCATGCCGAACAGGCAGACCATGAAGTACTCCGCCGTGCCCAGCTGTGCCGAAATTTTGGCCACCTGCGGGCCGAGGAAGAGCAGCACCAGTGCAGAGAAGATGCCACCGAAGGTGGAGGCATACAGCGCGATTTTAAGAGCCGCCTTGGTGCGGCCCATCTTGGACAGTGGATGACCGTCCAGCATAGTAGCCGCCGCGTGGGGCGTGCCCGGGGTGTTGATGAGGATGGCCGACACCGAGCCGCCGTATCCACCCGCACAGTAGATACCCAGAAGGAACATCATGCCGGGAATGGCCTTCATGGTGTAGGTAACAGGCAGAAACAGGATGATGCAGAGGATGACACTCAGGCCAGGAATGGCGGCAAATACGCAGCCGATGAAGACGCCGAGGTTGATCCATATGATATTTTCAAGGGTAAAAAGCAGCCCGGAGGCCGGGCCGATAAAATCAAACAAACCCATATTCTGCCTCCTCAGAAACTAACATTCAGCACGAAGTGGAACACGACCCAGATCAGCACCGCCATCGAGACGGTGATGGCGTAGTAGAGGGGCTTCTTGCAGCGGAAAAACAGCAGGAAGGCCAGCGCGCAGAACACGGCACCCACCACGAACAGACCTGTGATCTCCGCCAGCAGATAGGTGACCACCAGAATGAGGACGATGACCAGAGCTTTTGCTTCCACCAGAAGATTCAGCGTCTTCGTTTTGACCGGACGGTGCATCACCATATTGTATGCCTCCCGGCCCACCAGAAGAGCGCTCATGGCCAGCATGAGCCAGACCAGCATCGTCGGGAAGGCGCGGCCGTTCACAACGTCCTTTTCTGAGATCTGCACCTGCTGGGGCATGATGAGCAGCAACACGATGCCTATGACCAGAAACAGAATGCCGCAGATCAGGTCAACGGGGTACTCGATGTTCTTCTCCTCGAGCTTCGCGCCCCATTCGTCCAGCCTTGTTTCGATGCGTTCTATCAGATTTTTCACCTGTTTCCACTCCTTTTTTGAACCATAAAAGCAGGGGGTCGGGGCTATCCCCTCCCCCCTGCTTCAGCTTTTTTCGCTATGAGGGCCTGTTATCAGCTCGCCACGATGTCCTTATACTGCTCGACGATGCTCTTGACGTTCTCAATGTGAGCCTTCACATCGTCCTCGGTCATGGTATCGACTTCCAGCAGCATGGTGTCGTTCAGCCACTCGACCATCTCATCATCGGCGAGGATCTTATCATACAGCTCTTTCAGCTCGGCAACCTTTGCGGCGTCAGTACCTTTGCGAGCCATGACGAAGCAGCGGTTGCGGAAGTAGGGGTAGCCCTTGGAGCCAACGCCCTCAACGCCTGCGAAGGGGCCGTTTTCGATGGCCTTGTCGTCGAATGCGCAGACCACGTCAACGCCGCCCTGCTGGTAGGTCTCGAGGATCTGGGACTGATGCGAGACTGCAAAGTTCGTCTCGCCCTTTGCCACAGCCTGTGCAGCCTCCGCAGCGGACTGGTACGGAGTCAGTTTCAGCTGGTCGCCGGCACCCATAGAGCCGAACAGAGCCGCTGCCAGGAAAGCCTCGGAGCCGGTAGCGCCGTTAACGGCCACGGATACGGGGTTGCCTGCCTTGACATAGGACTCCAGATCGTCCAGATTCTTGAGGTTCAGTGAAGAATCAGCGGACAGGACGAAGACGGAGGAGTACAAGTTCTCCACGAACTCGAAATCGTCGTAGCTGAACTGCAGCTTGGCCGGATCCAGAGTCTCGGTAATGGCGAACAGACCCTCACCGGCGAAGACCAGTTCCTTATCATTTGCCTTAGTACTGGACACCCAAGTGTTGACAGTAGCAGCATCGCCCTTGACGGCTTCAGCAACCAGTGTGATTTTATTATCAGAATAATCAGGGGACTTGGCAGCAGCCTTTTGGCTGACCATCGCTGCTACACCAGACGGTGCCCACGGGCAGGTAACTTTCCAGCTCTCCTGTTTGCTTCCGCAGCCGGTAAGCATCGACAAAGCAAGGACACCGGCGGTGACCAACGCCGCAATACGCTTTTTCATCATTTTACTCTCCTTTTTTGTTTTGCCTTTTCGTGTGGTAGCAAGCACTTCACCGTGCTTTTGTTACCAACAAGATAACATTTCAAGCAATTTCAAGTCAACAAATTTTTTTATTTTACAAAAAAAGTTGTCTGGCAAAAGAGCTAAATGACCACATCTGTATTTTGTTGTAGAAAACTTATTGTGCACATTGCACATCGGCTTGAATCATCTTTGTGCAGCTTAAATTCTTTCATGATGTAAAGTGTATCATATTCATAATAGAAGTCTTACTATTGTCTCCATTCATAAATAATTTCTTCGGAATCATCTTGACGTACTCTACGAACCATGATATTCTCTATCACAAATCCCACTGAACTTGTAGATTGATTGCAAATCTTCTGCAAAAGTGGTTGGTTATCACCGTGAGACCCACCACTTCAGTGAGGAAAAATCCACGAAAGAAGCTACCGCCCCGCAACACACCCGATTCATTTTGCCGCCGATTCACCCGACAAAATCCATCGCTGCGCTGCGTGGGCGGTATTTTTCTTTTCCGGGAAGCTGTACCTTGAATCCTTCATAAGCCGTCTGAACGTGATACTGCGCCACAACCTCACACTTTCTGTGGGCGAGCCGGACAACGCCGCTGCACAAACAGGGGCAGGAACTTCGTTCGGAGCAAACGGTGACCCCATTACATGAGCAGCACAATCTCTACTTATTTTTTGCGTCTTAACAATTCGGAAACATTTGTTGAAAATGCGTTTTGAGCGCAGCGGTAGAGGGCAAGAACCGTCCCGTGGCCACAAATTTTCAATTCTTGAAAATGTTGTGCTCCACCGGGACTTCACTTCTGCAATGCGTCTGCATTTCCGAAGTGATCTTGTTGGGGCGTGCCTGCCCCAAACCCTGCTCATATTCGCACCTTGCGGTGCGAAAGAACGGCGTGTCGTGCTTACATAACTTCACCGAGGAGTTATCGAACAGACAGGAGGTACAATGACCAAAACGAATGTTCAACCGATTCCTAGCAATTCCCAGCACCACGACACGCCGAACAACAAAACGCACGTCATCAAGTTCCGTGTGACAGCGGAGGAAAAAGCGTCACTGGAACTCACTTGCAAACTTCTGAATCTCTCCCTCTCCACCTTCATCCGCCGCGCCATCCACAACGTCAAGATCGAGAAAACGGTCATCGTTGCAGGCGGCGGCGAAGAAACCCTGACCACTGTTTCCACTTTGCTTGCTCAGTGCAGCAAGGTGGGCGGCAACCTCAACCAGCTTGCAAGGCACTTCAATTCCGGCGGTGCAGACACCGAGCAGATCCGGGCGAAACTCCTTGACGAACTTGCAGACCTGACCGCATTTCGGCTGCACGCCGAGAAAGTTCTGGGTGAACTGTATGGCAACGCTCAAGCATATCGCCTCTAAAAACTCGGACTACACCGCCATCGAAGCGTACCTCGTTTACCAGCATGATGCGTTCACCGGAAAGCAACTTCTGGATGAACAGGGCAAGCCGAAGCTGCGGGATTCGTACCTGCTCGACACCCTTGAGTGCGGCGATTTTTCCTTTGCAACGGCCTGTCTGCTGGCAAACCGCAAGTATGGTAAGAATACCCAGCATGGTGATATCAAGAGTCACCAGTATATCATCAGCTTTGACCCAAGAGATGCAGCTGACAACGGCTTGACCATGGAAAAGGCACAGGCACTTGGCCTGAAATTCTGCGAAGAAAACTTCCCCGGTCATCCTGCCATCGTCTGCACTCACCCGGATGGGCACAACCATTCGGCAAATATCCACGTCCACATCGTGATCGGCAGCATCCGAACACGAGAAGTGGAGCGCAAGCCCTATATGCAGAAGCCCCGCGACTGGCTAGAGGGTATGAAGCACTCCAGCACTGCCCAGACCATGCGGCACCTCCGTGTCGAGGTCATGGAGCTGTGCGAAAGTGCCGGACTGTACCAGATCGACCTGCTCAACGGCTCCAAGGAGCGTGTGAGCGAAGCCGAGTATTGGGCGCGTAGGCGCGGCCAGTTGAAACTTGACCGTGAAAACGCGGCCCTCACCGCAGCTGGACAACAGCCCAAGCAGAAGAAGTTTGAAACCGTAAAAGATACCCTGCGGAAACAGATTTCTTCGGTGCTATACCGTGCTACCAGCTTTGAAGATTTCTCGGACAGGCTCTTGCAGCAGTACGGCATCACGGTCAAGGGAAGCCGTGGTCAGCTCAGCTATCTGCCCACTGGCAGAACAAAGTTCATTCGAGCGAAACATCTCGGTGACAAGTTCGATAAGGCGGCAGTGCTTGCCACGTTGCAGGCAAACGCAGAGCGCAAACCCAAGGTACAGTCCAAACCGACCAACCTTGCAAAGCTGATCGATATTCAGGCAAAGCTGATCGATATTCAGGCAAGGCTGACTGAGGGCAAGGGCATTGGCTACGAACATTGGGCGAAGAAATTCAACCTCAAAGCTATGGCACAAACTCTGATCCTCTTGCAGGAGAAAGATTTGCTCAACGAGGATGATCTGAACCAGCGCATCGCCGAACTGGAAACCAAGTATCACGACGCACTGGCGGTGGTGAAAGACCTCGAAGGTCGCATGAAAGCCAACAATGAGCTGCGCTATCACATCGCAGCCTACACCAGCACCAAGAATGTCGCACAGCAGTTCAAGACTGCCAAACGACCCGCAGCCTTTGAGGAGCAGCATCGTGCAGAACTGACAGCGTACCGGGCGGCAGCAGCCTATTTCAAGGCAAACAACATCACCAAGCTGCCCAGCCCGAAAAAGCTGGAAGCCGAGTATGCGCAGCTGGCATCCGAAAAGGCAAAGTTCTACGAGCAGTACAAGGAAGCTAAGGAAGAACTGCTCAAACTGAAAACCGCAAAGCAGAATGTTGCGTCCTTTTTCCGGGAGGAAGAACAGACGCAGCAGGAGAGATAAAGGAGTGTGCGTATGATCAATCTGAAAATCGACCCGGAGTTTCAGTCCCAGATTCCCCCTCTGACCGATGATGAATTTAAGCAGCTTGAAGAAAATATCCTCAAGGAAGGCAAGCTGCTCTCCCCTTTGATTGTATGGAACAACATCCTCGTTGACGGTCACAATCGTTATGCCATCCTCCAAAAGCACCCGGAGATTTATTTCTCCACGATGCCGCTCCCGTTTGAAAACCGGGAAGAAGTCCTCGCTTGGATTTGCAAAAACCAGTTGGGGCGGCGCAATCTCACGCCGGAGCAGAAGTACTACCTGATGGGCAAACAGTACGAAGCCGAAAAAGCTGCGCATGGCGGTGACCGCAAGAGCACCGATGCAAAATCAAGTTCGCTAAAAGCGAACTTGATCGACAGCACCAAAACCTGCGACCGAATCGCAGCAGAAAACGGAGTGAGCAAAGACACCGTTATCCGCGCCTCGAAGTATATGAGAGGCGTAGAGATTGCAGAAGAACTGATGCCTGGCCTGAAGCAGAGCATTCTGTCCGGACAGACAAAAGTGTCCAAAGCAGATATACACCGCCTTGCCAAGGCGGCCTACTATGACCGCGCACAGATTTTGCAGGATATTCTGCACCCGGAGCTGAAGGTGGAACCGACACCTGACGCTGATGGTGTGATCCGCGTTCCGGGCAAAGCGCCTGTCATGCCATTCCGAAAGTTCGAATCGGTTTACGACAGCGATGCCTACCCGGAGGATGTACGGTACGAGTATGTGGCGTTGGAAGAACTCACTACTCGTTTCCGCATTTCGTTCAACTACCAGTTGGAGCAGATGCCCGATAATGCGCAGCGTGATGTGATTCTGGAGATTATTCACAAGCATAAGGACTATCTTACTTCTCTGGAAGCCGCACTCGCAGATGTTAAAGACCAGACAGCATAACAACAGGCACATGGTATGCTGTTTACCGATGTCCAAAGGAGCGTGCGTTTGAACAAAAAGAAAAAGTCCACAAACACTTCCCCTTATCCCGATGAAGTCATCGACCGTCTGGCACGGGCATTCTACCCGGCCATCCTTGCCTGCTGGAACAGTGAGGAAGGCCAACGGTCACTTGTCGGGGGCAAGGCCCCTCCATCTTGCTTGCGCAAGACCGTTCGGTCGCTTAAAAGCCCCACTGGGGCTTTCATTGCTCCGCTGCGCTGCGCAAACGCGAGCTTGCCGCGTGGCAGGCGGAACAGGCTCATATTGCAACTAAAGAAAAACAGGAAGTTCCCGTTGGGGAACTCCCTGTCTTACTTATCGTGTGTGGATTTTTGCAGGGTGCGTCCGTGGGGCGTACCCTGTTTTTTGTTTTTCTTGGAAAACTTTAAGACTTCTTCCGATTTTGGAGAGTGGTTGCCATAGCAACCGACAATCCTGTGGGAATCTGCTAAAATGCTCTGCGGTTGGTTATGTATAACTAACTGCCAGAAATTTTCATTATTATAAGGAGTTTCCCATGAAAAAGATTACACGTCGTTCTTTTCTCGCTGCTATGGCCGCTGTCAGCGCTGCCGGTGTCCTGACCGCCTGTGGTGGTTCCGGCAATGCAGCTTCTTCCGCTGCCGCTTCTGAATCCGCCTCTGTTTCCAGCGAAGCAGTCTCTTCTGCGGCTTCTGCCGATGAGACCGGCACCCACATCGTCATCGACCACGGCGGCAACGAAGTAGAAGTGCCTAATAAGGTCACCCGTGTGGTCATCGACCAGATTCCCATCCTGTCCACCTACATGGCCTATTTTGAGGGCAGTGCCCCCTATATCGTGGGCTACTGCGGCTCCTTCAAGTCGGTCATTTCCGACACCGTGCTCAAGAACATCGCTCCGGAGCTGATGGAATCCAGCGACACGGTCTATGCGCAGAGTGACCTCAACATTGAGGAGATCATGAAGCTGAACCCGGATGTCATCCTGTACAATGCAGGCAATTCCTCCCACGCAGAGACCCTGAAGGCCAGCGGTATTCCCTCGATCGGCTTTGCCACCGTGGGTGCTTCCACCGAGGCTGACCCGCTGGAGCGCTATGAGGAGTGGCTGAAACTGCTGGAGGATGTCTTTGGCGAACCGGGCAAGACCGAGGCCTTTGTGGCTGCCGGTGACGAGATCGTGGCCGATGTGGAAGCCCGCATTGCGGATATTCCTGAGAGCGACCGCCCCAGCGCCCTGATCCTGTGGAAGTACTCGGACGGTGTGCCGCAGGTCTCCGGAAACGGCACTTTCGGTACCTACTGGATGAAGCATTTGGGCGTGACCGACAAAGCGCTGGAAGCCACCGGTTTTGCCCAGACCAGCATGGAACAGGTCTACAGCTGGGATCCGGACATCCTCTTCCTCGATGGCCCCGGCCTGCAGCCCCTGCGCACGGAGAATGTGCTTTCCGGCAACGTGGATGGTGCCGACTTCTCCACGCTGACCGCCGTGCAGAACGGCCGCGTGTACAACACCACCCTCGGTATGTGGAACTGGTTCACCCCGAACCCGGATGCCCCGCTGGTACTGGCATGGCTGGCCTGCAACACCTACCCGGACGCTTTCGCAGATTACCCGCTGGGCGATACCATCAAGGAATACTACAAGACCTGGTATGGCTATGATGTGACCGATGACGAGCTGGAGGAAATGCTGCTGTACTGATGAAGGACACCATCTGGATCAAAAAAGGCCGCTTTACCCCGCTGGCTATCCTGCTGATGCTGGCACTGCCGTTGACCACCTCAGTAATCTGCCTGTGCTTCGGACGCATGAATGTCCCGGTCGGGGAAGTGCTGACCGCCCTGCGCACAGCTCTGACCGGCGGCAGCGCGGCCAATGTGCAGAACTATTCCATCGTCATCAACCTGCGTCTGCCGCGCATCCTCATGGCCATCATCGTAGGTGCAGGACTGACCTGTGCGGGCAACACCTTTCAGTCCCTGTTTTCTAATCCGCTTGCCACGCCGGATATTTTGGGCGTGACCAGCGGCACCTGTGTGGGTGCAATTCTGGCCATCATTCTGTCGTGCAGTATTCTGGAAACACAGCTCATTGCGCTGGTGTTCGGCCTTGCGTCTGTCTGCTTTACCCTGAAAATTGCAGGCAAGAACGATGGCCGTTCCATGGTCTATCTGGTTCTGGCCGGAACCATTGCCTCTTCTCTTTTCAATGCGGTTGGATCGCTGCTCAAGTATACGGCCGACCCGCAGGATAAGCTGCCGGAGATCACCTACTGGCTGATGGGCAGTTTTACCAGTGCCAGCTACCAGAAGATCCTCATCGGCTGCCCGCTCATCATCGCAGGCATCGCTGTCATTTACCTGCTGCGCTGGCGGCTGAACATCCTCTCCCTGAGCGATGACGAAGCCCGCGCCAGCGGCATCAGCATCAAACAGACCCGGATGCTGTTCATTCTGGCTTCCACGCTGATTACCGCCTCGGCGGTATCAATGTGCGGACAGGTGGGCTGGATCGGGCTGCTGATCCCACACTGCGCCCGGATGCTGGTGGGCAGCAACAACCGCTATGTCGTGCCGGTGAGCCTGAGCCTTGGTGCCAGCTTCATGATCCTAATCGACACGCTGTCGCGCACCATCAGCATCATTGAGCTGCCGCTTTCCATCCTGACCGCCATCATCGGTGCACCGGTGTTCATCTCTCTGCTGAATAAGACAAGGAGCAACCTGCGATGATCTTGCAAGTACAGAAAGGCTGTTTCGGCTACCCCGGACAGCCTGCCATACTGGAAAATATCGACCTGACACTGGAAGAGGGACACATTCTTGCCATCCTCGGCCCAAACGGCATCGGCAAGACCACTTTGCTCAAATGTATGATCGGTCTGCTGCCGTGGCACAGCGGCAAGACCCTGCTCTATGGTAAGGAGATCCACACCCTGAAGCCGAAGGAAGTGTGGAGCACCATCTCCTACATCCCGCAGTCCCACGGGTTTGCCTTCTCCTATACCGGACTGGAAATGGTTTTGCTGGGCCGCAGTGCCCATCTGGGTATGTTCCAGCAGCCCGGTAAAGAGGAACTGGAAATGGCCGAAGCCATGATGGAGCGGGTGGGCATCTCTCACCTTGCCAACAAGGACTGCAACCGGATGAGCGGCGGCGAACTGCAAATGGTGCTCATTGCCCGTGCCCTTATCAACGACCCCAAGCTCATTATTCTGGACGAGCCGGAGACCGGTCTGGACTTCCACAACCAGATCCTTGTCCTGAACATGGTGGAGCGGCTGGCGCATGAGGAAGGCATCAGCGCCATTATGAACACCCATTATCCCACCAACGCCATGAGCGTGGCAGACGAAGCACTGATGCTCAACCGCAAGGGTGAATTTTTCTACGGCCCGGCCGCCGCCATCCTGAACGAACAGAACATTTCCTATTCCTTTGATGTTCAGGTCATCGTGGACGAGTTGAATTATCAGGGACGCGCCGTGCGCAGCATTGTGCCAGTGGCCTTGCGAGGGAATGCCGTATGAAGATACCATTTACACTTTCCCAGCTGCGTCCCATCCGGGAGGCCATGACAGTTTCCCGCCCAGCAAAACTGGGCGAGAGTGTACCTGTTACCTGGTTCTCGCTGGGCGGCGGCACCTCCATCACCCCGGAATATTACGACTGCACTACCCTGTATCTGGGCGGGGAAGGCTGCGGCGATTTCCTTCTGGGGGAAGAAAGCCGCATCGTTCCCCTGCATCCCGGCCAACTGCTGGCCGTTCCGCCTAAAATGCTCTGCGGCTGTCTGACCGACAGCGGCATGATCTATACTGAAATCATTCTGAAAAAGGAGAACTTCACCATGAACAACATTCTCAAAGCAGGCCAGCCCACCGAACTGAAAGATCTCATTTCTTACGAGGACGGCAGCATTGCAAACCTCGACCTCGTCCACGCCGACAACATGAAATTCGTGCTGATGGCCTTTGACGAGAGCACCGGCCTGACCCCGCACCGTGCACCCGGCAACGCCATCCTGACCGCGCTGGAAGGCAAAGCCATCATCGGCTATGAGGGTCAGGACTATGAGCTGACCGCAGGCCAGAGCTTCCGTTTTGACAAAAACGGCCTGCACGGCGTCACTGCACAGGGCAAGTTCAAAATGAGCCTTCTGCTGGTGATCGAATAAGCGATTTTCTCATCACAACTGACGCAAAGAACCCGTCCGGAGCATTCCGGACGGGTTCTTTGTCATTCGGTTTCTTCAGCAGTAATACAGGAAGGAACGCAGGCGGCTCCACGCCGTTTCGTCCCAGTCATTGTCCAGCGAAAGCTGGAACAACGGTGCCTTGCAGGCATCCCGCAGGCCGCGCATATCCAGGATCGTGGCAGCGTTTTCATAGCGTGGGGCGAGGGTCAGCACGGCATCCGCCCGCCCGGAAAGCTCTACTGCTTTTGCATAGCGGTAGCGGCCATTCCCGCCCGCAAAGTGCGGCAGGATGGTGTCTGCCGTTTCAAACAGGGCCGCAGTGTCCTGCGCAAAGGTGCTGTGTGCACCCAGTTCTGCGCCGATGGTCTGCATCTCCTGCGCCATCTGTTCCAGCCATTTGGCACAGGGCTTGTTGGCATCCATGTTGTCCTTCCAAAGGAACCAGAGCGCCTCGCTCAACGGCGCGCGGAGCAGCTGGCTGCCCTCTGCTTCCAGCGTAGAAAGCACTCCGCTGTCCAGCTCGGTCAGGCAGAGCGGCGTACCCACGGTGGCAAGCCTGCGGCCCGTGGCGGGGCATCTGCCAATCTCTACCGCAGCCTTGTGGAGCTGTGCCCAGCCGGGCAGCGTGTCCCATGCAGCAGCAATTCCGGCGCGCATCGCCGCCGGGGCGGCATACAGGATATCTCCGGCCAGCAGTGCACGGAACAGGGCATCCCGGTCCTGCGCCGTTGCAGGCAGGGTTTCCAGCATCGGGCTGACCAGCTTGGCGCTCTGGTTTCCTCTGCGGTCCAGTACTGCCCGGATGACGCGGGCATACTGACCATCCGCTTCTGCGCCCCGCGTCTGCGGGATCAGGAACTGTGCCGGTGCCGGGTCTGCTTCCTGCTGTGCAAGGATGCCGCCCAGCAAAGCAGGGAAGGGCAGATATTCCTTTGCACTGGTCTCGGCACATCCAAGGCTCAACGCATGAGCGCTGAGATGCGGCAGTGCATGGGCATCCACCCCCTGTGCACGGAAATATCCGGTCAACGATGCCGTGTATTCGCCCAGCGGCGGCAACCAGAGCGGAAAATCCTTTTCCGGCACCGCCGGGAGATGACAGGGGCGGATATCGACCTGCTCCAGCACAAAGTCCTTGGGCAGAACTTCCACCGGGCGGTGGTTAAGGCTGTTCAGGAAGGCTTCAATGCGGGTGATGACACCCACATTGGAAAAGTGCTCGTCCACTTCGATCTGCAAGTAGGGCTTATCCCCCATCTCCTGCTTGAACAGGTGTGAGAGCATGGTGTCCGGGCCGCAGCCGTGGTTGGTCAGATACACCGCATACAGGTTCGGATGATGAGCGATGAGCTTTGCGCCGGACAGGATGTGCTGTCCGAACGGATAATACAGATTTTCGTATTCGTCCGCAATGTCCAGCGCATGGCCGGGCAGATGACTCAGGGTAATGACCTTGTATCCGCGTTCCAGCAGCAGTTCCGGGATGCCCATGTTCAGGATGGGGTCGGAAACGCCATAATTCCGGGTGATGAGCACCAGAATTTTGTCCTCCGGTTTCAGGGTCGCCAGCAGTGCTTTGCCCTGCTTTTCCACTGCGGCAGTATGGCGGCGCACCGCCATGGCACCGCTGAGCAGTGCTTTTGCGCAAAGCGGCTTCGGGATACCTAGTACTTTGCCCAGCCCCAGCATGGCGGTGGCCATGGCTTCCTGCCCGAAGTCCAGATCAAATACCGGGCTGAGCAGGGTGATGCCCTTGCTTTCGATGTCCAGTGCCTTTGCGATGGACACCGCCGCCGTCTGCATATAGACGCAGCCGTAGTTGTGCTTCACCCGGCTCTTTTCGTGCTTCATGGTGTGGATGCTGGGCAGAAAGATATAATCCACCTTCTGGTCGATGAGCTGCTGTATGTGGCCGTAGATCAGCTTGACCGGGTAGCAGGTCTCGCTCTGTGCCAGCTGCTGGGAAAGCCGGATGGTTTCCTCGCTGGTCGGGTCGGTCAGGACTACGTTGAACCCCAGCGAGGTAAAGAATGCATTAGCCATGGGGAAGAACTTGTGGATCATCAGCACAAAGGGCACGCCCACCGTCTTTTTGCGAGGGTCGCGTTTCCCCGTGTAGCCTTCCAGAAGCAGGTTGTCGGCCTGCCGGTAAAAATCGATGTTTCTCTGGATCTCTGCACTGCGGCTGTCCTCTGCGGCCTGTGCCGGGCTGTCAAACCCGACGAACTGACTGGACGTATCGCCCACCGCTTCCTGTGCCAGCAAAGCCGCGCCATACGCACCACTGATGGAAAAGACCGGGCTGACCTGTACGCGGTCGCCGTATGCGGATTGGAATGCCGCCACAATGCCGGGGTTGTAATCGACACCGCCCTGCAAAACGATGTGCTGCCCCACAGGTTTAGAACCAACAACTTTATGCAGATAGTTCTGTACGATGGAGTGACAAAGGCCTGCGGCAATATCCGCCCGTGAAATACCTTCAGCGGAAGCGGACGCAATGGCCGTTTCGATAAACACCGTGCACCGTTCTCCCAAGGATGCCGGATGTTCAGAGGATAAGGCTAATGGGCCAAATTCCGCCAGTGGGATGCCCATACGGGCAGCTTGTTCTTCCACAAAAGAACCGGTACCGGCAGCGCAGATCTTGTTCATCTGAAAATCCACAACCTCACCGTTCTGGATGCTGATGTATTTGCTATCCTGTCCGCCGATCTCAAACACAGTATCGACTTCCGGCACCCAATGAGCAGCTCCCTTGGCTTGCGCAGTGATCTCATCCCGGACAGCATCTGCTCCGATACGTTTGCCGATGCGCTCTCGTCCTGAACCGGTCACACCGACTGCGGTGAACCGGATATCACCAAACCTCTGGCGAATACTTGCAAGGCCTTTGCGGACAGCTCCTTCCGGGTCACCTGCGGTGCGCAGATATTGAAAGTCTACCAGTTCACCCTCCGGCCCCACCAGAACAAGGTCGGTGCTGGTGGAACCGATGTCGATGCCCAGCGCACAGCCCTTCTCCGGGAGGATACCGGTGGCCTTCGGCTCAGAAAGATCAGTGCCGGGCAACAGTTCCAGTCTGGGAAGCCCGGTTGTCGTGGAGCGTGTTGCCATTGCATCGTTCAACAACGCATCCAGCTGTGCCAGTGTAAATGCACCTTCTGCCTTGCATGCTGCACCGATGGCCGCTTCAAAACGCGCTTCTTCCGGGACGATCAGTTCCTCTTCGGTCAGGTCGAACACATCCCGGATAGCCCGTATCACGCCGGAGTTGCAGGTCACGCCGCCGCAGAATACCACTGGTTTGCAGACCGGCAGCCGCCGCACAATGGTCGCCTTGTAGTTATGGATCATTGCATAGCACAATCCCAGCAGGATATCCGGCGTGGAAACACCTTCCTGCTGGCGGTGAATGATATCCGTTTTGGCAAACACTGCGCAGCGTCCGGAAAGCCGCGGAATGCTCTGCGCCTGCTCAACCAGCGCAGAATAATCCTCCAGCTTGCAGCCCACACGGGACATCTGATCCTCAAAAAAGGAACCGGTGCCGCCTGCGCAATGCTCGTTGGCCGCAAACTGCGGGGTCCGGCTCTGGACTTCCGTGATGAACCGCGCACCCTGACTGCCGATTTCAATAATCGAACCGGCCTGCGGCACAAGCCTGCGTACACCTTCCACGATGGCAGGAATCTCTCCCAATTCTGATAGAACCGGACAGCGTTCCAGTAGTGCCCCGGCATTATCACCTGTCACACAAACAGCAAGTGTCTCGTCCCTGCCAATAGCAAGTTCCGACAAGCCCTGCCGCAGGCACAGAAGTGGTCTGCCGTGATGCACGGCAAGCCAGTACTTCTCCACTGTTCCGTTCTGCATCAGCACGATTTTGACCGTGGAGGTACCAAGATCCATTCCCAAAGAATACATGGGACAGCTCCTTTCAAAAATCAACCCTGTTGCTTTGAGGGTTTGACATTTCAAACTTCATTCCGTATAATAGAGCTGTCGTAAATTAGACAGCTCTAACCAGAGTTTAACACAACTATCTCGATGTGTCCGTTGTTATGGCAACGGACGGAATGATTTTGGAGCATGGAAAAATATTATTCGATTTTACAGCAGTGCGGAATGTTCCACGGCATCCAGCCGCGCCGCTACCGGGATGTTCTGGACTGCCTGCACGCAAGCGTGCATCAATATCCCCGCAATACGCATCTTGTGGAACTGGGTGAGCAAAGCCACAATACAGGCATCCTGCTGGATGGCACAGTGGAAGAGTTTCTGTATGATGAAAATGGAAATCAGGTCAGCATCTGCCGGCTGGCAAGCGGGCAGATTTTTGGGGCCGAACTGGCCTGTACCGGCTGGAGTACCAGTCCGGTCTGCCTGCGGGCCGACTCAGACTGTACGGTGCTCCGGTTGGATTTCAGTGCGCTCATGTCCCAGCAGACCATGACCTGCCCCTGTCGGATGCAGGTGACCGCTAATCTGATGCAGGATATGGCGCAGCAGCTTCTGTTCTTCAATACAAAGGTGCGCATTCTTGCCCAGAAGCGTCTGCGGGATCGGCTGAAAATTTATTTGCAGACGCTGACACCGGACAGCAAAGGGTGTTATCATCTGCTGTACAGCCGCACCGAACTTGCCGACTTCCTCTGTGTAGACCGCAGCGCGCTTTCCCGCGAATTGTGCCGGATGCGGGATGAGAAACTTCTTGAATTTTCCGGGGCAAGAATCAAGATTCTGGATCATGATTTTCTCCGACACTGAGCTTCAAACTGAAATAAAAGGAAGGCAGGGTGCGTCCTTCGGAGCGCACCCTGTTTTTGCGTTTAATCCTCTAGTCCGTGGCTTCCTGCCACATTCCTCAGATACTCCTCCGGTTCACCGTTGAGAATCAGGTCTGCATACGCCAGAGGGTCGTTATAGATGAGATACTCCAACTCCGACCTCTGCGCCATGGTAACGTCCAACGCATCCTCGACCCCGGTACAGTCGATAGAGATTTTTCTCCCATCCCAGAGCAGCAGCTCCACGCACCCGGCGTCCATGTTGAACGAACAAACTCTTGCATCGTATTTCATAATTTTGTCCTTTCTGCCTTACGGCACTCTTACCGTGGTCTGTCGTGCTTTCTTATGATAAGGTCTGGGACGTTTTTCGATGGAAGCAAGAGATTCGTTCTGTTTTCCGAAG
>OHET01000266.1_pt1 | contig 25551 bp, 20 predicted proteins | sample 1567351 | NCBI WGS metagenome assembly OHET01 (sample SAMEA3879529, study PRJEB24766) | human gut metagenome | biome: human-associated habitat; feature: feces | place: USA | collected 1985/1987
TAAGAAGAGTCTGTTGTTTTATGAATCTACAATGTGTACTTTATCGGATGCTTACATTTCACCTGACATTTATCCAAATGCTGAACGTTCCTTTTTAGGAAAATGTATGATGGCACTTTCTGGTAGAATGGTTGCAAGAAAAGATGACGGAAAGTGGGGGTATAAAGTAATGTGTAATTCCGGTTATTCTTATAACAATCATCCGAAATCGGAGGTATATTGGTCGCAGACAAATGCAGGTGCTTGTTTCCTATGTCGCAAAGAAGACTTTTTAAAAATTCACTTTGAGGATGAATTGTGGATAGATAGTTTACAATATGCTCAAGGGGAGGATCAAGTCATGTTTTATAAAATGTATTTGCTTGGATTAAAGCAATTGACTTGGTTTGATAGTGGTATTAAGCATCTTGATGCAGGAACGAGCATGATTAGTGAAGAAAAAGAAAAAATGTTAATTTTTTCGGATTTTTATTTTAAAACGATATTTTGGCATCGTTTTATCTTTTCTCCAGAAAAATCACTTTTGAAGCGATTGTGTGGTGTTATGTACATTAGTTACACTTTCCTTTTTAGCTTAATTATATCTCTGATAAAAATGAGGTGGGATATTTTCCGAATAAAATGTAAGTCTATAATTTCTGGTATTACTTTTATTAAAAGTAATATATATAAAAAGTTACCTTCAGTCATTAATCAAAGATCATGTATAAAATAGCTATTATAATACCATATTTTGGGAAATTTCCTGAATGGATAAATTTATTTTTATATAGTTGTAGCCTTAATCATAGAATTGATAACGAGGTTTTTATAGATTGGTTAATATTTACAGATAATGTTCCGATAAAGGGGCTATATCCTAATACGAAGTTTTTTTATTTGTCATTTAAAGACTATTGTGACAGAGTATCTAGTAGTTTGTGTATTGATTTTCATCCATCAACCCCATATAAATTTTGTGATTTGAAACCTTTTTATGGCGTTATTCATAGAAAGGAATTACAAGATTATTCTCATTGGGGATTTGGTGACTTGGATTTATGCTATGGTAATTTAAGTCTTGTTGTAAATAAAGATAAACTTCGTAAGTATAGTTTGATAACTACACATGCGGATAGAATAGCAGGACATTTTACTATAATAAAGAAAAATTCTATTTATACCAATTTGTGTCTAAAGATTTCATTTTGGAAGATGAAATTATTGGATGAGAAAGTACTTGGATTAGATGAAATGGATTTTACCAATTTAGTTCGTCCAACAATGATAAATTGGTTACGTATATATAGATATATTGTGAAGCCATTAGGTTTGGGAGTATATGAATTCATGAAATATCCTAATATTATTCATAATTGGTATTCGAAGTCTTTTATAGAAGAATTTAATACAAGTCCACTTCCTAAGATAGGAGAGCGATGGGTATGGGATGTGAGAAATAATCATATTTTAAATCCTTGGGGTAAGGAGATTCCTTATCTTCATTTTTTATTCTTTAAAAAAACTCCTTTTTGGAATACTCCTGATTATTGGAAATCGGGGTTTTATTGTTTGCCACAAGATATCTCAGAAATAAAGAATGGACATGTGGTTTTTGATAATACAGCTATTAGTTTTCAAAATAGAGAATAACGATGGAAAAAGTTCCTATAGCATTTGCTTTTGATAATAATTTGGTTTTTCCTGCTTGTATTTGTTTATCATCTTTATTGATGAATGCAAAGGAAGGTACTTTCTATGATATTTTTATCTTGCATTCTTCAAAGGTTGAGTTAAGTAAGGAACAATTGAATGAACTACCGAGACATTTCAATCATTGTCGAATTCAGTATCGTGCTGTAGATAATACATTTGAACAATCGTTTGAGATAAGAGGGATTACTGCAGCTACTTATTATCGTTTATTAATACCTGAATTAATACCAGAATATGATAAGGTAATTTATGCAGATGTGGATATTATATTTCGGATGGATTTGTCTGAGTTGTATAAAACAGATATAGGGGACAATTATATTGCTGCGACTCGTGAATTAGGTATGAATCTGACGAAAGATGGTCAAAAGTATATCGATTCTATGCCGGAATTAAATATAGGTGAATATATTCAGGCTGGTTTTATTTTAATGAATAATAAAGCTATTTTGAAAGATCGTATTCATCTACAGTTCAAAAAATGGAGTGATAAAAAGTTGAAATTCCAGGATCAGGATATTTTAAATGTGGTATGTAAAGGGAAAATTTATTATTTATCGTTAGAATATAATATGACAGACTATACATATATGTTTGCCATGAGGCAACGTTCTTTGATAGAAAATCTATTTTCCGATGCAGAAATAAAGAATGCTTTGAAGTCTGGTAATATCCATTATAATGGGCATAAACCATGGAAAAAATATAGTGTCAATTTCGATATCTGGTGGGAATATTATCGGAAATCACTTTTCTTTGATGAAAAGTTTTACTTTGAATTCTTTTATAAAAGACTAAATGAATTGGATCAACTTTCCTTGTGGAAAAGAATAAAAATTCTGATTCGCTACTTTGTTTATGGGAAGAGAGAAATTTAAGAAAAGTGCTAATATATTATAATTGTTAAAAATATGGTAAACTACTATATTTGGGGTAGTTATAGTTTATGCATTACTCGGTTCTTAAAGAAGCTTAGGAAAATAATAAAAATATGTAAGATATGATACCAAAAATTATACACTTTTGCTGGTTATCTGGTGATGCCTATCCTCAAAAAATACAGTATTGCATTAAATCTTGGAAAAAGATACTTCCTGATTATGAGATACGTCTTTGGGATTTATCTCGCTTTAGTATTGACTCTTCTACATGGTGTAAAGAAGCATTTGAAATGAAAAAATATGCTTTTGCTGCCGATTATATACGCTGTTTCGCACTTTATACAGAAGGAGGAATTTACTTAGACTCGGATGTAGAGGTTTTAAAGTCCTTTGACGATTTGCTTCAATTGCCTTATTTCATAGGAGAAGAGCGAGGCGGCAATATCGAGCCGGCGATTATAGGATGTGAAAAAGGATGGAAGTTTTTAGGGCAGATGCTATCTTATTATGAAAATCGACATTTTATTATTGAGGGAGGATGTGATATGCAAACATTACCTGCAATTATGTCCGATGAGATTCGTAAACATTATGAATATCATAAAATAAGTAATATCACGGATTTTCAGTTAGATAGTAAACTTTTGAATATTTTGCCAGCAGATTTCTTTTCACCGAAGTTTCCTAATGGCTTTAAATGTCCTATTTCGTCCAATACATATACCATACATCATTTTGAGGCGTCATGGTATCCTGTGGGTAAAAAAGCATTCAGATTTATTCGGAAATTGTTTGGATATAAAACAGCACATTTAATTTCTGTAATAATAAAAAGGGGTAAAAATATATTTTTTAAGTAAGTATGATTATTATTAATATGGCATGTGGCCTTGCAAACCGAATGTTCCAGTATAGCTATTATCTTTTTCTGAAACATCAGAGATATCATGTGCAGATTGATTTCTATCATTCTGCAAAATTGGCTCATGAAAAGGTGGCTTGGAACGATATCTTTCCAGAAGCAAAGATTGAGCAAGCTTCTTCTTGGGATGTGTTGAAATTGGGAGGTGGATCAGACTTTTTTTCAAAGTTCCGTCGGAAATATTTGCCGTTTCTTTCCGATGTGGTTAATATGCCTACAGCTTTTGATGCGAATTTACCTGTTACTGGAAAAAAAAATCAATATATCATAGGTGTGTTTCAGAATGCTAAAATGGTAGAAATGGTAGAAAAGGATGTGAAGCGTTGTTTTACCTTCCCGCCTTTTATCGATAAAAGAAATCAGGAACTAGAAAGGGAAATGATTGATTGTGAGTCTGTTGCTATCCACGTCCGTAAAGGAAAGGATTACGCACAGAGCATATGGTACCAAAATACTTGTTCTGTAGAATACTATCAGAAGGCTATTAAATTGATTTCTGAAAAGGTAAACCATCCTAAGTTCTATGTTTTCACTGATAATCCGAAATGGGTAAAAGAGCATTTTAATGACTTTGTTTATACGTTGGTGGAAGGGAATCCGGCTAGTGGTTGGGGAAGCCATTTTGATATGCAACTGATGAGTCTATGTAAACATAATATTATATCCAATAGTACCTATAGTTGGTGGAGTGCATTTTTAAATACACATCCTGAAAAGATTGTTATTGGACCTAAAGTGTGGTTCAATCCAAATAGTTGTACTGAGTTTACTTCTGAAAGAGTTTTATGTAAAAACTGGTTGGTTGTATAATATTAAGATAGAATGGAATATAAGGTCTCTGTTATTATACCGATTTACAAGGTTGAAAAATTTATTAGTCGATGTGTTAAGTCGTTGATGGAGCAGACTCTAAAAGATGTAGAGTATATTTTTGTCAATGATGCAACTCCTGATAATAGTATACAAATATTGCTGAATGTGTTAGAGCAATATCCTGATAGAGCAAATCATACAAAAATTCTGACTCATGAAAGAAATAAAGGGCTACCTGCTGCTCGCAATACAGGATTAGCAGTTGCGCAAGGTGAATATATATTTCATTGTGATAGTGATGACTTTGTAGAACCTGAAATGTTAGAAAAACTTTATGATCATGCAGTCGAAGAAAATGCGGATATTGTATGGTGTGACTGGTATCTGAGTTTTGAGAATTCCGAACGTTATATGAAACAACCGGCTTATGATACGTCTCTGGAAGCTTTGAAGGCAATGTTGGGAGGAGCTATGAAATATAATGTGTGGAATAAATTGGTTAAATTATCTTTATATATAAATAATGATGTCAGGTTTCCCGTTGGTTATGGAATGGGGGAAGATATGACGATGATGTTGTTGTTTGCCTATGCCAAAAAAGTGATTTATTTACCCCAAGCTTTTTATCATTATGTGAAGCTAAATACCAACGCATTTAGTCAGATTTATTCGGAAAATCATCTTCAAGAGTTGAAACATAATGTGACAACAATTACTGATAAACTTGAAACAAAATTTGGCAATACATTGGATCAAGAAATTGCATTCTTGAAGTTAGAAGCAAAGTTTCCTTTCTTACTTTCCAAAGATCGGAAAAAACAAAAATTATGGAATGAATGGTATCCGGAAGCCAATCGTTATATTTTAAAGAACTACAATATTTCTATACGCAGTCGATTTATACAATGGTGTGCTTGGAAACATTTGGATTTTGTAGTATGTATGTATCGATGGCTTCTGAATAAAATTGTTTACGGAATAATTTATAAATAAAATGATTAAAATAATAGGAATATTATTAACTTTAATAGTTACTGATTTTTATTTGTTTCCATTTGAGCCTATAATGTTGCCGGGAATTAATGTAAAGATGATCTTGGCAGGGTTAGCATTACCTTGTATTGCCATCCAGTTGGCTGTTTCGAGGAAAGCATTGATTGGAAAAAACTTATTATTTATATGTTTGTTTACTATTCCAATTTCTTTGTTCAGTTTATTGTCAAATGTATGTAACGATACCAGTGATTATTCATTTAATTTTTATTTTGTGTCTGTATTTGTCTGGATGGCTGCTGGTTATTTGGTCGTAAGTGTAATTAAATTTGTTCATCAAAAATTGAGTATTCAATTGTTGGCGAATTATTTGATTGTAGTTTGCTGTTTGCAGTGTCTTTTAGCTTTAGCTATGGAATTTATTCCTTCATTAAAGACCTTTATTGATGGAATGATGGGAGGGTCTGAAGCATTTATGGGAGATGCTGGAGATCGTATGCATGGATTAGGATGTGCATTAGATGTAGCTGGAGGACGTTTTGCTGCTGTATTGGTGATAATAGCTTTCTTGCTTACTAAAGCACAGACTAAAAAAGAAATATGGTTTTATATTATTTCATTTTTAATTATTTTTGTCATAGGAAATATGATAGGTCGTACGACTACTGTCGGAGGAGGATTAGGACTAGTTTATTGGGCATATGATATTTTAAGGGGAAACAAATCAGGAAACCAATTTGGGCGATACCTATTGAGTAGTATATGTATAGTAGTACCTTTAATAACTGTGTTATATTTTACAAATCCAGTTTTCTCTCAGAAGATTCGTTTTGGATTTGAAGGCTTTTTTTCATTAGCGGAAACAGGTCGGTGGGAAACTAATTCAAATGATATCTTATTTAAGCATATGATTGTATTTCCAGACAATATGAAGACTTGGCTTATTGGGGATGGTTATGGAGCTAATCCTACAGAGAATGATCCTTATTATACTGGAAAATCATATCATGGGTTTTATATGGGGACAGATATAGGTTATCTTCGATTTATATTCTTTTTTGGCATTTTCGGGATGCTCAGTATGATATCATTGTTTCTTTGCTTTTGGAAAATTGGTTGTAAGTGTTTTGTTAACTTGAAAGATTTGATAACACTGCTTTTGGCTATTAACCTTATTATTTGGTTTAAGGCTACTTCTGATTTATTACCTATATTTGCTATTCTTCTTTGTATAAGTAAAACAGATCAGGATTCGTATGAAGCTATATTGACGTCAAATAAAGATATATGAAACTTATCTATTGCACCCACTCTACATATAACCCTGGAGGCATGGAACGGGTACTCCTGAACAAGGTAACTTACCTTTCACAACTTCCAGGATGGGAGGTGGCTGTGGTAACTACCGACCAGCACCAGCGCCCTCCTTTTTATCCGTTTCCGGAGAAGGTACGCATGACTGATTTGGGAATTAATTACTCGGAGGACAATGAAAAGGGGGCATGGAAAAAGATAACCGGATATCTCCGTAAAAGAAAGGAGCATAAACGGAAACTGACGGCATTGCTTCTGAAAGAGAAACCGGACATTGTGGTGTCACTTTACCCTTCTGAATCTTCATTTATTCCGGATATAAAGGACGGAAGCAAGAAAGTGCTGGAATTGCATTATTGTAAGTTTTTCCGCTTGCAGTATGGACGGAGAGGGCTGCTGGGATGGATTGATAAACTGCGTACACGGCAGGATGAACAGATAGTGCGCCGCTTTGACAAGTTTGTGGTGCTGACCAATGAAGACAGGGGGTATTGGGGAAATTTACCGAACATTGAAGTAATTCCCAATGCTGCTATGCATGTAAGCGATGCTTATTCGGATGTGATGAACAAACGGGTGATTGCGGTGGGACGGCTGGATTACCAGAAAGGGTTTGACCGTCTGATTCAGGCCTGGCAGCTGGTACAGCATACTGGAAAGTTTACTGACTGGAAACTGGATATTTTTGGGCAGGGAGAATGGCAGGAGATGCTGCAGCAAATGATTGACAAGGCGGGGCTGCAAGATTCGCTCCAGATCCATCAGCCTACCAAACAGATAGGAGAAGAGTACGTGAAGAGTGACATGCTGGTGATGAGTTCCAATTATGAAGGTTTTCCGATGGTGATGATTGAGGCGATGGCCTGTGGGCTTCCCGTGGTATCGTTTGACTATAAGTGTGGTCCGAAAGATATTATCCAAAGCGGTATAAATGGTTTGTTGGTTCCGAATGGAGATATTCAGGCGTTGGCTGATGCGATGATGAAAGTGATGGAGGATGAAGCTTATCGGAAAATGCTGTCGCTGAATGCCCGAAAAGTGGTGGACACTTATTCAGAACAGGCGGTCATGGCACAATGGATTCGTCTGTTTACTTCAATAACTGCAAAATGAAAACATTGCTTCAGATAAATCCGGTGCTGCGTGTCTCTACTTCTACGGGACGCATCATGCAGGAAATTGGGGAACTGGCTATGCAGAACGGCTGGCAGAGTTATATTGCTTACAGCCGTGGACGTGATGGAATAAAGCCTTGTAGTTCAAAGCTGGTGCCGGTGGGTGGAAAATGGAGTGTGGCGTGGCATGGGTTGGAAACACGCTTGTTTGACCGCCATGGGCTGGCTTCTTCACAGGCTACCCGGCAGTTTATCCATCAGATTGAACAGATTCAGCCGGATGTGATTCATATACACAACATTCATGGCTATTTTCTGAATTACCGGATTTTGTTTGACTACTTGTCAAAATGTAATATTCCGGTAGTGTGGACTGTACACGACTGCTGGCTTTATACGGGACATTGTTATTATTATTCTTATGTGAACTGCAACCGTTGGCAGGATGGATGTGCACAGTGTCCTCAGCGTAAGGAGTTCCCGGCAAGCTTGTGGATAGACCGTAGCCGGCAGAACTATCTTGATAAGAAGGAGGCTTTTACTTCCATGCCTCATGACAAACTGGTGATTGTACCGGTGTCTAACTGGATAAGGTCAGAGATGCAGAAGTCTTTTTTCTGCGGATATAATTTCCGGGTGATTCATAATGGTATCAATACGGAGGTTTTTCGTGTGTATGATGCACAGGAAGTAAGGGAGAAATATGGGCTGGGCGATAAACATGTGTTGCTGGGGGTAGCTAGTATCTGGAGCCGGGAAAAGGGACTGGATGATTTCATTCAGATGGCTGCTCTTCTGAAGAAAGAAGAACTGATTGTGCTGGTGGGAATCAAACCGGAAGAAAGAAAGAGATTACCGGAAAATATCATTGGTATAGCCCGGACAGAGAATATACAGCAGTTGGCCGGACTGTATTCTATAGCCGACGCGTTTATTAATCCTACCTGGCAGGATAATTATCCTACGGTCAATATGGAGGCGATAGCTTGCGGTACTCCGGTGGTAACTTACCGGACAGGAGGAAGTGTAGAAGCTGTGACAGATGAAACCGGCTTTGTAGTGGAGCAGGGTGATTATAAGGAGTTGCTGGAAGCAGCACGAATGATACGGCAGCGGGGTAAGTCTTATTATCAAAGCCGGTGTCGGGAATATGCATTGATGCATTTTAAAAAAGAAGATCGTTATTCTGACTATATCCGTTTGTACGACGAACTGACGAAACGTGGTTAATCGTGTAAATGATTTGCTATGAATTTTTCTGATGGCTTCTAGAGTGAGGCTGCTAAATATTGGGATGTGCTGATTGAAGGTGCATATCTATTATTCTAAATTAACTCGAAAACATACTCGGATACCCTGAAATGGTGAAAGTGAATGCTGGTCTATAAATGTGTAGGCAATAGCATTTTCTGGGAATAAATTGAAGTCTATGAATGTGGAAAATCTGAAAGTATTGCAACTAGGAAAATTCTATCCCATACGTGGAGGAGTTGAGAAAGTTGCATTTGATTTAATGAAAGGACTGTCCGAAAGGGGAATCGGATGTCACATGCTGTGTGCAGCAGAGGAAGGGGAGGACCGGATTATCTTGCTGAATGAGCATGCACAGCTGATTTGTACCCATACTTGGGTTAAAGCTTGTGCAACGATGATTTCGCCTTCCATGATTTTCACTTTGCGTAAAATTTGTGGAAAGTATGATATAATTCATGTACATCATCCTGACCCTATGGCTTGTTTGGCCTTGTTCCTTTCTGGATATAAAGGAAAAGTAGTGCTTCATTGGCACAGTGACATTCAAAAGCAAAAGTTGTTGCTGAAGCTGTATTATCCTTTGCAGCAATGGCTGTTAAAGCGTGCTGATGTGATTGTGGGAACTTCTCCCGTCTATTTGGCAGAATCGCCTTTTTTACAACACGTGCAGCATAAGACGGTCTGTCTGCCTATTGGAGTAGAACCGATGCAACCTGTACCGGAAGCGGTGAAGGCCCTCAGAAGTGAGTATCCGGGCAAGAAAATCGTGTTTTCACTTGGTCGTCTGGTAGCCTATAAAGGGTACCGTTTTTTAGTGGAGGCTGCCCAATATTTGAAAGATGATTTTGTGGTGCTGATTGGGGGATCCGGGGCTTTGAAGGAAGAGCTGCAGAAGGAAATTGTTTCCTTGAATTTGCAGGAAAAGGTGAAACTGTTAGGGAGAGTCAGTGACGAGGAACTGCCTGCCTACTACGGAGCCTGCGATGTATTTTGCATGAGCAGTGTGCAGAAAACAGAAGCGTTTGGTATTGTGCAGATAGAAGCAATGTCGTGCGGAAAGCCTGTGGTAGCTACCAGAATACCTCAGTCAGGAGTGTCCTGGGTGAATGAAGAAGGTGTATCGGGGATGAATGCGGAACCGGGGAATGCGCAAGATTTAGCCCGGGCAATTGAAGCGGTAACGGAAAATGGGGAGGTCTATCGGAATTTTTCGGAAGGTGCGACTAAACGTTATCGTGACATGTTTACGAAGGAATGTATGATTGATAAATGTTTAACCATATACTTGGAGTTATGAAAAATGTAAACAAAGAAGATGTCATGTCCAAAGCCATGATGGCTTATGTGGCAAAGGACCATTATTATTATCCGAGTGCGGGGATGTCGGTTACAGCTTGCAGAGTGAAACGTGTGGCTGATGTAATTGTAAGCTTGATAGCCTTGATTATTTTTTCGCCGGTGTTTTTACTTATTTCCTGGTTAATCAAGCATGAGGATGGGGGACCAGTGATTTTTAGTCAGGAACGTATCGGGTATGGTGGAAAGCCTTTCATTTTGTATAAGTTTCGATCGATGTCGGTCGATTCTGAATCGGATGGAAAACCGGCTCTTTGCCAGAAAAATGACCGGAGGCTGACCCGAATCGGACGTTTCTTACGGGTGCATCATCTGGATGAATTGCCGCAACTATGGAATGTGCTGAAAGGAGAAATGAGTTTTGTAGGCCCACGTCCGGAACGGAAATATTTCGTGGATAAGATTAAGGCCATCAATCCGGATTATGAGTTGTTGTATCGTTTGCGTCCGGGGCTTTTTTCTAAAGCGACTCTTTACAACGGCTACACTGATACGATGGAAAAAATGCTGGAACGTCTTAGAATGGATTTGGAATATATGCGTACCCGCTCTTTATGGATGGATATTAAAATCGTATGGCTTACGGCCATGTCCATTTTTATGGGTAAAAAATTCTAATAGATTTGATATGAATAAGATAGAGATACGTAAAGGAATTCAACTGCGTAAGATTGGCAATCGCTACATGATTGTGGATGCCTGTGCAGGTAATGTAAATATGAGTAAAGTGTATAGCTTGAATCAGACGGCAGCATGGATATGGCAGTGTGTAGCTGATGGGTGTACCACCTTGGATGAACTGACAAAACGTTTGTGTCAGGAATATAAAGTCGATGCAGAGGTGGCCCGCCGTGATTTGGAGAAACAGTTGGCAGACTGGCAGGCTTTTGGATTGATTGGTTAGGAAAGGTTTTACTGTGAAAAAGATATGAAGAAGGTACAGAAAGCATTACTTGTGTTGTTGAGAGCAGGGTTATGGGAGAGCAGGATAGAAGATTTGTCTTGTTTTCCAATGTCTGCAGGGGAGTGGAAGAACTTGTACCTTTTGTCAAGGCAGCAGACTGTTACCGGAATTGTTTTTCAGGGAATACAGTATTTGCCTGAACATTTTTTACCGGAAGAGAAACTACTGGTTCGCTGGATGGCAGAAACAGATGCTATTGAGCGTAAAAATATGCAGATGAACAAGGCGCTGGAATTATTGGTTCAATGGTTTACCGAAAGCGGAGTTCAGCCTGTATTACAGAAGGGGCAAGGAATTGCCTCGTTATATGAGAACCCTTTGTTACGCGAATGTGGGGATATTGATTTTTATTTCGATAGCCGGCAGATGTTTGAAAAAGCTTTTTCTCTTATCCGTCAGTGTGGCTTGCGGGGAAAGGTACAAGCCGATCAGAGTGTGACCTACGCATGGAAGGGAGTAGAAGTGGAGCATCATACGTGCTTGCTGGACTTGCATAATCCTTTTTTACAACGTTATGCAAAAGAGCTGGAACAGCAATATGGATATAATCACATGAGCTTGGAAGGAGGACAAGATGTAAGGATTCCTTCTCCTGTATTGAATCTCCTGCTTCAGAGCTTACATATTTTAAAGCATGCTTTGGGATGGGGAATCGGATTGCGTCAGTTGTGCGATATGGCCCGCAGTTGCTATAAGTTGCATGATGAGGTGCAATCTGAAGAAATGAAAAAGATTACATTAAAATTGGGAATGGACAGATGGCAGCAGTTGCTACATGCATTTTTGGTGGAGCATCTGGGACTTCCAGTGGCGTATCTTCCTTATCAGGAGATAGCTTCAGATTCATCCCCTTTACTTGATATTATCTGGAGGGGCGGGAATTTTGGCTTGTATGTTCCCGGACATCAGCGGAAGTCACAATCGCTTTTGGCCGGCAAATGGCAGACGGCATGTGCTTTTCAGCGTAATATTCGTTTTGCATTTCGTTATGCGCCCAAAGAAGGTTTTTGGGTATTTTCCAGTTTGTTGAAAGGACAATTGAAATGAGAATAGAACATCAGTTTTCTATTGCAGGATTTGAGGTGAGTGTCAGTCTTCCGGAAGGATGGGATGCTGATACCTTATTACCCTCTTTTCGCCCCTTCTATGGTAAGAAGGAGGGGCAGGAAAAAGCTTTGCTGAAGTGTACGGTGTGTACTTCGGTGGAAAATAAGGCAGCGATACTTTCGGGTGAATTAATCGAGAATACGCTCAGCGATATGGGCTACGTTAGTTTGTATAAAGAAGCAGAAGGGTATTGTGTCACACTTTCTGCAGAACAGGGAGGAACATTGCATGTCATGCAGGCTGACAGACGGTTTTCAACTGTCAGGGTGTATTTGCACGAAGAAGACAAACGGGCTGGGCATGCATTGTCTTCCTTGCTTCGTATTGCTTATTCACAGGCCGTACTTTACCGGGATGCTGTATCCATTCATGCTTCAGCTGTCTTTTGTGAGAACCAGGCTTTCCTTTTTATGGGGAAGAGTGGAACGGGCAAAAGTACACATTCTGCGTTGTGGTTGAAATATATCCCGGGAACTGAATTGCTGAATGATGATAATCCGACCTTACGTATTGTGAATGGAAGAGTGTATGCCTACGGTACTCCTTGGAGTGGCAAGACCCCTTGTTATAAGTCGCTTTCCTATCCGGTAGGTGGAATGGTGCGTTTGAAACAGGCTCCGGCAAACCGTTTTGTTCGCCAGCAAGAGGTCGAAGCCTTTATTGCACTTTTTCCGGGATGCTGTGTCATTCATCAGGATGCGGAATTACGTGCTTGCCTTTATGACACGTTGATTCGGATGGTAGAACAAGTTCCTGTGGGAGTCTTGGAATGCAGACCCGATGAGGAGGCAGCCCTGTTATGCCGGAACATGTTACTTCGAACAGACAAATAGAAATAAATTACTAATAACTTAACTATACCTAAACGTATGAAAAAACCAGTCTATTTATGGGCAAGCTTGCTTGCCGTGTTGCTGTTGACTTCCTGTGCGTCGCGCAAGAATTTCGTGTATTTGCAGGATATGGAAATGGGACTGAAATATCCCATTGAAACCAAGCATGAGGCAGTGGTGCATCGGGATGACCGTCTGAGCATTACTGTCAGCTGCAAAAATCCGGAGCTGGCCATTCCGTTCAATATTTATGATGGTACATTCCGTGTAGGAACGGATGGAAGCGTAACTGCAGATGCTTCGAGCAAGGTGAACGAGAAAGGCTATCGTGTGGATGTAAACGGTGACATTGATTTCCCTATTTTGGGCAAGTTGCACATTGAAGGAATGAAAGTAAGCGAAGTGCGCGACTTAATCAAGCAGAAAATTGAAGAGGGAGAATATATGAAAGACCCGCTGGTTTCTATTGAGTTCTTAAATTTTAAATATACGGTGCTGGGAGCTGTGGGAAGTAATGGAACCTATACCGTGGATGGGGATCGCGTGACATTGCTGGAAGCCATAGCCAAGGCGGGAGATTTGACTTCCAAGGCCAAAGTAGACCGGGTAGCTGTAATTCGTGAAATAGAGGGCGAACGTCAGATTTTTATGCACGACCTGCGTACCAAGGACATATTTGATTCTCCCTGCTTCTACCTTCAGCAGAATGACATTGTATATGTAGAGCCTAAGTACAAGAAAAAGGATGTGGAAGACCGGGGATGGCAGGTTGCTACAACTTTGTTGTCTGTCGTAACGGCCGTATGCTCAATCTTGTGGGCAATCAAGTAAGGATGATTCTAATTAATAGTTACAAAACGATATGCAGACGAACAATTCTTCTAACAAGAATGACCAAGGGCTGAATATAGTGGATTTATTCATGTATTTGGCTTCTCAATGGAAGTGGTTCTTACTTTCCATTTTGATTTGCGGTGGGATTGCGTGGTATAATTATGCCCGTGCTCCGCTGGTGTACTTTCGTTCGGCTACGGTCATTATCAAAGATCCGTCGAACAAAGCCAGTACTTCCGGTCTGGACCGCTTCGATAATTTTATTAACAAGGTGAATGTGGCCAATGAAATATTGCAGTTCCGTTCCAAGAAGCTGATGCGCGAGGTGGTACAGCGTGTACATGCCGATGTGAGCTATCAGATAAAGGACGGTTTGCGCAACAATGAGTTGTACAACGAATCGCCCGTATTGGTCAGCCTTCCGGATGCATTGCCCGAACAAAGCTTCTCTTTTACGATGACCCTGAAAGATGCAAAGACGGTAACCCTCTCTGATTTCTCGGGAATTGAGGCGAAACCGTCGTATGAGGTGGCGTTGAATGATACGGTGGCAATCATCGAAGGGATGAATGTGGTGGTGACTGCAACCAATTACTTGCGTGATTCCTGGCTGAATACGCCTATACGGGTACAGAAACTTCCGGTAGAATCGATGGTGAATTATTATAAGAATGCTTTGGGCATTCAGCAGGAAGAAGAGGAAGCTTCCATCCTTACTCTGGCTTTGAAAGACAGTTCACCAGCCCGTGCGGAAGATGTGCTGAATACATTGATTACGGTGTACAATGAGGAAGCTATCAAAGAAAAGAATCAGGTGGCAGTGAATACCGCTAACTTTATCAATGAGCGTCTTATCATCATTGAACGTGAGTTGGGAAATGTAGAATCCAATCTGGAATCGTTCAAGCAGCGGAATCAGATTGTGGACATTGCTTCCTCGGCAGGTATGTATATGACTGAATCGCAGAAATACAATGCCGATGCCATGGAACTGGAAACTCAGCTTCGTCTGGCTAATTTTATTAAGGACTACCTGACAGACCCTAGTAAGGAAACCGACCTGATACCTTCTAATACGGGAATCAGCGATATGAACATTGAAAATCAGATTAGTCTTTACAATGCGGCAAAATTGAAGCGTGATCACTTGATTGATGACAGTAGTGTGAACAACCCTGTGGTGCAGGAGCTCAACAATTCGCTTCGTGCCATGAAGCAAAGTATTATTCGTGCTGTGGACAATATGATTGTCAGCCTGAATGTGAAACGCAATGACGCACAGAACCGTGAAATGCGTGCCCAGGACCGTGTGACGGCTATTCCGACAAAAGAACGGCAGATGCTGTCTATCGAACGTCAGCAGAAAATCAAGGAAGCTCTTTATTTGTTCCTGCTGAACAAACGTGAGGAGAATGCCCTTTCACAGGCCATGGCCGATAACAATGCCCGCGTGATAGACGGAGCAGAAGGAAGCAATGCACCGATTTCTCCCAACCGAAACCGTATCCTGTTGTTGGGATTGCTGGTGGGAATCGCTTTGCCGGGAGCAGTTTGTCTGGCTATTCTCTTTATGGATACACGGGTTCACGGACGGAAGGATATAGAAGGAGTTACTTCCGTGCCTTATTTAGGAGAAATTCCATTGGATAAAGAAGCCATGAAAGACCATCGGAAGAAGGTGATGGCAGTGAAAGAGCAGGGTGATGACATTGTGTCGGAAGCCTTTCGTATTTTACGTACCAATATGGCTTTCCTTTCCAAAAAAGACAAGCCTGCGCAGGTAATTACCTTTACTTCGTTCAATATTGGAGCGGGAAAGACCTTTATTGCACGCAACTTGTCCATGAGTCTGGCTTATATGAAAAAACGGGTAGTCATGGTCGATTTGGATATTCGTAAGGGTACATTAAGCCGTCATTTCGGGCACTATCATGTAGGTGTTACCAATTACCTGTCGGACAATACGGTGAAGGTGGATGATATCATACAGCATCAGGAAGGGTTTGACCTGATTCCGGCAGGAATTCTGGCACCCAATCCGGCTGAATTGTTAATGGACAATCGTTTGGATGAACTGATGAATGAACTGCGTACCCGTTATGATTATATCATTGCCGACAATGTGCCGGTGGGTTTGATTGCCGATGCTACGATTGCAAACCGTATAGCCGACCTGACCATTTTTGTGGTACGTGCAGGCAAGCTCGACCGTCGTCAGTTGCCGGATATAGAGAAACTTTATCAGGAAAAGAAACTGAAGAATATGGCACTGGTTTTGAACGGGGCCAATCCAGAGCGTCATGGCTATGGTTATAGCTACGGGTATGGTTATGGCTATGGTTATGGAACTAAGAAAAAGAAAACGTTTTTTTAAAATAAATGCGTATGAAAAAACAAAATGAGAGTTTAGTAAGGGTCTTATTTAGGGAGACCAAAGTTAATTTTTTAAATCTAAAAAGAAAGTGAGGATTTTATGAAGAATCAAGAACAAAAAGAGTATGAAGCTCCGCAAACTACTTGTCTGGAGGTAGAGCTGGAGCAAGGGTTTATGAAGGCCTCGGTGTTTGTGGATAAAGAGGATTCCGAAGCCCTGTCTATTGATAATCAGAAAAAAGGAGCTGAATTTAATTTTGGTGAAGGTTTCGGTGATAATACTTGGGATTAATAAAAAAGGAGATTATAGAATATGAAAAAGATTAAACTCTTAACAGGAGCATTGCTGGTTATAGGTTTAACGGCTTGCTCCGATGATTTGGATGTTAAGCGTGAAATGCCTGTTACAGGTGAGGAAGTAGCTTTTGGCACAAGTTTACGAAACTTTGAAACGCCTCAATCAAGAACTATTTATGGAGTACCTGAAGATGAAAGTGTGAATAGTTATAGTGAACTCACAATAAACTGGGTTGAAGGTGATAAAGTGCGTGTGTATAGCCCACAGGCCACACCGGGTTTTCAGTATGCCGATTATGTGATAGATGAGGCTACTGAAGGAGGTAGTGCACATTACTTCTTAGTAAAGGACTCTCATAATGATACAGGTGTACGTTGGGGAGATGTAAGTCAACTTCATCACTTTTATGCGTTTTATCCTACAAACATCAACCGCAACAACTATACTCCTATCAAGGGACTTGGCGATGGACAGACTGCAAATAACATGACTGTTGAGGCTGAAATTCCTGTTGCTCAGGAGCATGGAGAACTGGTCGAAGCTGGTGAAAGTGATAGAAATATTGGTAATATTACCCTTCCTGCACACTGGAAACTCATTCGTCCGGATATGACTTATGCCATTATGGCCGGTCATGGAACATGGAATCCCCAAACAAATCCGGATAAGAATGTAACTATCAATTTCAAACCGATTGTTACAGTGGTTGATGTGGTGGTTAACGGTCCGGCAGATGGTGCGAATGCGTTGGACGTTTATCGTGTAACAATAAACAGTAAGAAGACTCCTATAGTTGGTAAGTTTACTGCGCAATTTGCTGAAAACGGAGACGTTACTTTCGGTGGAATGCCTGAGACTATTACCGAGAATAATAATATGGCAACTATCAACTGTCAGTATAATGGTATGCCGACAAAACTTGGTCCTGGTGAAAAACTGACATTGAAGTTCTTCCTTCTGCCGCGTGATATTGATGCAAGTGAGCTTAGTGTAACGGTGCAAATAAACGAAGGACGAGTGCTTACAAAGAGTCTTATACCTGGTTTGGGTGAGGATGAAGTAACAGATAAAAATCCTTTGGATCAAGGAAAAATTGTACGCGTCTGGACTCCAAACCTGACTGTTCCTGCATCGTCAAACTGGATGAGCAGTATTCCGGATAATGTGTTGTTCAGCCAGTTGTCACTTCCGGGTTCAAAGCATTCTTATACCGGTGACCTTTATAATAATGCTGTCAATGGAGGACAGATTGATGAAAATGCCGGTATCATGCAGTATTATCAGTCTATTTATGTAACAGAAGGTAATGGTGATACTCAGTTCGACAAAGGAGTCAGAGCGTTTGACTTGAAGATATATAATGGTGATGAGAATTGGCGTGGAAACTGGGATGGAACAAACCATGTATATGCAGGTGGTGCTAAAGTAGGTTCTTTGCAAATTGGTAATGTACTTACTAACCTTAAGAATCAGATGGCAGAAGCCGTTTCTGGAGATGAGGCTTGTGTGGTAATGCTTAATTACGTAAGTCCTCCTACTATTAGTGAATGGCTTGACCGTTTGGAACAAGGACTGAATGATTGGAATAATGACAATCAGGGTACTTTGGTACGTATTGACCCTGCAAAAACTACCATGGGAGACATGCGTGGAAAGATAGCGGTGATTATCAATGTTCCAAACAATACAACTGGTAGAAATTATAATTTTGTAAATTATATATACGGTTTCAGTTCCTCTGTACAGAATATTGAGCTGCAGGATCTTAAACTCAACGATAACCAATTTGTCCGTATGCAGAACCTCTATCAGGTGAATAATCCTGATTTTGAAACAGCAACTGCTGCATCTCCTTATGCTTTCCGTGCCGGAGCAGGCCTTGTGCCCTACTATATTACGGAAAAAGTTGCTCTTGATGGTAAGCCATCAACTTATTATGATTTGATTGGTCGTAAGGAGGAGATGATGAATGAATTGTTCAATGAGATGAGAACAGAGTCATATAGCTCTTTGGTTATTAATGATCTTGCGGGATTCTGTGTAACGAAGAATGATCAAAGTACCGGTTCTGTTTCATATGGTACACAAACATGGGTTGATCGACTTATTCAAGAGGATTATTGGTCTGGTAGCTTAACTAAGGCGTATGACTTTTTAAAGGTAGATATGTCTGGGAACGAATCTGCTGACTATAAATGGAATGAAACTCCAACAGGACAGAGGGATGGAGACACTTGGTTCCATCTTGCCGGAGATCGTGATTTAGGTCAGGGCGGTAACACCGTAGCATTTGCCCGTCTGTTTAATCCTGTAGCCTTGAATGCTGTATATAATATGGTTGAGCACGGTCGTGTTCCTATGGGTATTGTTTTGATGAACTTTGCCGGAACGGATAAGGTTAAGATTAATAATACTGATAGAGAGGTTTGGGGTAACCAGTTGCCGAGCACTGTTATGTCAAACAACTTCATGTTCTCTTTGAAAACTGGTACAACAACCACAAGGTCATCTTCTAAAACCTCATATACTAAAGCAGGAAATGCATGGGAATAAGGTGTAATGAGCATGAATAAGATAAACAGATTTTTACTTCCGGCAGCCGCAGGGATTTTCCTATGCGGCTGCACGGAAGAATTTCTATCCGATACAGAGGTGATGGGCAATACTACCATTGTAGGGCGCATGGCAGAGAAATCTCAGACGCGTACCTGCATTGGTTCTGACGGAACTTCAGATGTGAGTATTTATTGGTCTCCGGCTGATAGCATTGGTGTATATGGAGAAAGATCCAAGAATGTACTGTTCGTAAACCGTAATACAGTAGCTTCGGCAGAGGGACAATTTATAGGTTATCTTTCTTCCAGTGCTCCGTTGTATGCCTATTATCCGTATAGTAAGGAGAATGCAGGAGCAGACTATACTTCGCTGAAAGGAAACCTACCTTTGGTTCAGTATTTTGATATGTCAACCGGCAGTTTGCAGGGAGACTACAAAGTAGGCGTTCCGCAGAATTCACAGTCTGAAGACGGCGCGTATGTCTTTGATTTTGAACATCTGTTCTCATTGCTGGAATTTGATATCAATGCTACGGGTACCGCCCTGGAAGGCGATCGTCTGGAACGTATTACACTGACTTTGCCCGATGGTCGTCAGGCAGGAGGTGACTTTACGTTTGATGCTTCTACGAAAAATGTTGTATGGGGTACTGCTCCGGCAAATGCCAATGTCATAGATATGGTATGGACTGATAAGCCGGCTTTGACGAACGGTAGCCAATATAAGGGTTATATCACATGTGCTCCCGTTATCCGCTCTGGTGATGAAATCAGGGTGACCATTCTTTCAGAGAAATATGAAGCTACTTTTACCCGTACAGCAAAGATTGATTTTGCAGCCAATGCCTGCTATACCTTGCCATTGACGCTTGCAAATTACACTGAGATTACGAACGGTTCCGGACTTACTCCGCGTGCCGGGATAAGCTCGTTTAAGTTTGAAGTAGCAAACAATGCCGGCAAGATATTGGGTACCAAGCTTGTGGCTTGTGAACTGACTAACGGCGTGACAACAACGACTTCTCCCGTGACAGAAGAATCTTTGACTATAGGTGAGGACAATACCATCAGTGGTTGTATCCCGTATCTGTATGACTTTAACCTTGTGCCGACTTTTGATGTGGCAGAGGGGGTTAAGGTAACAGTAAACGGAGTGGAACAGAAGAGCGGTGTGACTGTGCAGAACTTCAGCCAGCCGGTAACTTATACTGTAACTTCCGGTACGGAGAGCCGTGACTATACCGTTACGGTTACTAATACAGGACTGCCTATAGTTGTGGTGAACCAGTCGGAATCTATGGCTGCCGGAACGTGGAAGACTTGGGCTGAAACCGGATTGCAGATTCGTAGTAAGGACAGCGACTGGCCCGAAGACGACTATATCTCGGTATATAATGCCGATGGTACGGTGAATGTGGATAACAAGGCTTGCGGACTCCGCTTGCGTGGAAACTCCAGTCAGAGTTATCCGAAAAAGCCGTTTGCCATCAAGATGGTGAAAAAGGCTGCCATGTTGGATATGCCTGAACATAAACGTTGGGTATTGTTAGCTAACTGGATGGATCGAACAATGCTACGTAACCGCGTGGTGTTTGAGATGGCTCATCAGCTGGAAGAGAATAATGGCGGACAGCTGGCATGGAATCCGCATGGAAGAAATGTGGAACTGATTTATAACGGTATCCATGTGGGTAATTATCTGCTGGCCGAACAAATCAAGATAGACGGTGACCGACTGAATATCAACGATGCTTACGAAGACGTAATAGAGGATAATCCGGCTGCTGTTCCTGCGGATTGCGGTTACCTCTTGGAGTTTGACGACTATTATGACGAAAACTGCCGTTTCCTGACTTCTAATCTGCATTTGCCTTGTATGCTCAAGGATGATGTGCCCTGGGAAGATGGTTCCGCTTTCCGTTCTTATGTAGAAGATAAGGTAAACGGAGTGGACAAGGCTCTGAAACCAGGCTTGTTAGAAGGTGATGCTGATTATTCTGCAGCTGCTGCAATTCTGGATATTCCATCTCTTATTGACTGGTGGTTTGTGCATGAACTGGCTATGAATGCGGAATATCGTCATCCTAAGAGCGTGTATATGTATATTGATGGAAAGGATGGTAAGCTTTGTGCCGGTCCGGTGTGGGATTTTGACTATCAGACTTTCCCGAATCCTGACGGTATCAATTCAATAAGCCGTGAATTCGGTGGAAGTTATGCATCGTTAAGTTATGACGCATCATCTCTGAACAAGTGGCTTTGCAGTAACTATTCGTTTGATAATAGCTGGAATCCTTCTACACCTAACTATGGCGACAAACCATATATGTGGTATCCGTTACTGTTGCAGCATGAAGAATTCAAGGCAGCCGTAAAGGCACAATGGCTTGTATCCTATCCGAAGCTGCAGCAGGTGGTGACTTCTATCCGTATGTTTGCGGAAGAAAATCGCTTGTCTGATTCATTTAACAATGCCATGTGGCCGCTACTTGACGGCAGACGTACTGCAGAGTTGTCGCCTTACGTTATCGATTTCAGTGGAGACGAGAAAATGACATGGAATGAAGCTATAGATTCTATGGTGAAGTTCTATCAGAATCGTCTGGAAACGATGAACGCATTGATTACCAATGGTAGTTTTTAATTGGATATTATAATGAAATTTTGGAAGTTATGATGAAAAAAACAATCTTTGCAGCCTTAGCTTTGGCGGCTGCAGGTCCTGCTCTGGCTCAGTCGGAGCAGACCATACAAAACGGTGATTTTACAGAAACCGTGGAGTACAGTAATGACAAGTACAAAGTGGAAACCAATCACTTCTGGGATAACTGGTTCCTCAGTGTGGGGGCCGGACCGCAGGTGATGTTTGGCGACCACGACAAGCAGATAGGTTTTGGCAAACGTATCTCGCCTGCACTCGACATTGCTGTAGGTAAATGGTTTACTCCAGGAATCGGAGTTCGTTTGATGTACAACGGCCTTTCTCTGAAAGGTGCAACTCGCTGGGGAGAAGCTCATTCTACTGGCGAACAAGTGCCTGGCTGGGGAAGCGGTATGAATTATTCGAAGTTCAAATATTACAACTTGCGCGCCGATGTATTGTTCAATCTGTCTAACCTGTTCTGCGGTTACAAGGAAAACCGTATCTGGAACAGCAGTTTCTATGGTGGTGTGGGCTACATGCGCACATGGGAAGCTCCTACCGCTGGTGATGTAACGATGAGTGCAGGTTGGTTGAACTCCTTCCGTTTGTGTGACGCGTTCGATGCTTTCATCGATTTACGTGCTTCCATGGTGGACGATGCCATTGACGGAGAAATTGGTGGAGCTAAGTTTGACGGTCTGCTGAGTGCTTCTGTCGGTTTGACTTACAAGTTCAAACGTCGCGGATGGGACAAGAGCAAGACTGTGGTTCGTACCAATGTGGGCGAAATCAATGCTTTGCGTGACCAGTTGAACCGTGCAAACGATGAAAACGCACGCTTGCGGAATGCCATCGACGAAAGCAACCGTAATCCGAAACAGGAAGTGAAGAAGACGGCTGCTTCTAATCTGGTAATCTTCCGTATCGGAAGAGCTGACCTGTCGAAGGAAGCTCGTGCGAACCTGGGTCTGTTGGCTGAGGCTATCAAGGCTTCTGATTCGAATGCAGTGTACACCATTACAGGTTACGCAGATGCCGGAACGGGTAGCAAGAAGACGAATGAACGTCTGAGCAAGAAACGTGCGGAAGCAGTTTATGACTGTCTGGTAAATGAATACGGTGTATCAGAATCACAGCTCAAGATAGACTATAAGGGTGGTGTAGACAATATGTTCTATGACGATCCTCGTCTGAGCCGTGCCGTAATTACACGCGCTAACTAATTTTTATGTATCCCCTTTCCGGTGTGGTAGAGCCTGGAAAGGGGATTTTTTTGTGTTGATTGCTATAGAATGGGGGCTGATAAATTACTGCTTAATAATGAGGCTTTTTTTATAGAAGTAAGCCAGATGCTTCAGAGTGGGAATTCGGTAACGTTGCGGGCTAAAGGAAACAGTATGTTACCGTTTATTATGGAGGAGTGTGATACTGTGGTGCTGCAAAAGGTGGAAGCGTTCGCCGTGGGAAGTGTGGTGCTGGCTTGTTTGCCGGGCAATCGTTGTGTGTTGCATCGGGTGTATAGAATAAAGGGAGAACATATCATGTTGATGGGGGACGGAAACCTCCATGCCACGGAATGTTGCTGCAGGGAAGATGTGGCAGGGGTAGTGGTGAAGATTATACGCGACGGCCGTGTGATAGACATCACTTCTTCTTCGCAACTGTTTATGGCGGCACTTTGGCGTAAGCTGCTTCCTGTACGCCGTTACCTGTTATTTGTGTGCAGATGGTGGATGCGAAGGGACAGGAGAATGAAAAAAAGATAGTATTTTTGTCTGTATGAGGATAGGAAAGTGTATAAAGTGGCTTTGGAATATTTCCTGTGGCTTCCGGATACCGATAATGGTGTATGCTTTGACCGGGATGTTGCAGGTGGGGGCTTCTTTGTTTTTTGTGTTTGTCTGTAAGCACTTGATAGATATTGCCACAGGTGTGTCGGGAGATAATCTTGCCATATATATCGGATGGTTGGTGGGCTGTCTGGTACTGCAGCTGGTATTGTCTGCTGCCCGTAGCTGTCTGACCAGTCGCATGGAGATTGCGTTACGGAATGAATTGCATCGCAAGCTTTTTGTGCATTTGATGGAGAGCTGCTGGTCGGGAAGGGAGCAGCTGCATACCGGAGATATGCTGAATCGTCTGGAGGAGGATGTGCAGACCATAACCGATGCATTGTGCCGGATGCTGCCTGCGGTATTTATCACGTGTTTCCAGTTGCTGGGAGCTTTGTATTTCCTTTCTTATCTGGATATGCGTCTGACCATTGTGCTGGTTTTTATCATGCCTGTCGCATTGTTGTTCAGTAAAGGATATATACGAAAAATGCGCCGTCTGTCGCGCGAGATACGTACGACGGACAGTGAGATACAAAGTCATTTGCAGGAGAATTTGCAGCATCGTATCCTGCTTCGTACCTTGGAATATACCAGCCAGTCTGTACATAAGCTGGATGCAGTGCAGTCTGTACTGCAGGATAAGGTAAAGCAGCGTACTGATTTTTCGGTGTTTTCCCGCTCGATGGTGCAGGTCGGTTTCATGACTGGCTATGCCGTTGCCTTTTTATGGGGCGTATTCGGTTTGCGTGAGGGGACGGTAACATTCGGAATGATGGCGGATTCTTGCAGCTGGTATCGCAGATACAGCGTCCGATGGTGGACTTGAGCCGGCAGATTCCGGCTGCTATCCGGGTACTTACTTCGGCGGAACGTTTGATAGAACTGACTGACTTGCCTTTGGAGGAACGGGGAGAGTCAGTTCGTTTGGAGGGAAACCTGGGTATCCGTATGCACGGAGTGAGCTATACTTATCCGGAGGGGAGCAAGGCTGTGCTGTCTGATTTTACGTATGATTTCAAGCCGGGTAGTCTGACGGCTATTGTGGGAGAAACAGGAGTCGGGAAAAGTACGCTAATCAGGCTGATTTTGGCTTTGTTGCGCCCTGATAGAGGAGATATTGTATTTTATAACGGGCAGCAGGAGGTGGTAGCTTCACCGCTTACACGTTGCAATCTTTCCTACGTGCCTCAGGGGAATACGCTGGTAAGCGGTACCATCCGGGATAATTTGCGGATGGGAAATCCTCATGCCACGGAGGAGGAGCTGAAAGAGGCACTTTATCTGGCGGTGGCAGATTTTGTATTTGATTTGCCGGAAGGGATGGATACGTTATGCGGAGAGCGTGGTTCGGGGCTTAGCGAAGGGCAGGCGCAGCGTATTGCCATTGCACGGGGCTTGCTACGTCCGGGAAGTATCTTGCTGTTGGATGAGCCGACTTCTTCATTGGATAGCGAGACGGAAAAGTTGCTTCTGGCGCGTCTGTCGGACCAGTTGCACGGTAAAACACTTCTTTTGATCAGCCATCGGGAAACGATTGCACAGCTTTGTACTTCTGTGGTCTGGATGAAAAAGCAGCAATAATTCTTATCAAGAATAAAGGCACTAAATGAAACGCCCTTATTTCCAGTTGCGCACTGGAGATAAGGGCGTTTGTTTTTAGGGGGCTATTGGCTGATGGTTTTGCTTATAGTTTCACTACCAGCTTCTTACCGTAAGCATTCGAAGAAATGCACCTTTTACACTTTGAGGTTTGGTTGTAGCTTTG
>OHET01000294.1_pt1 | contig 23913 bp, 19 predicted proteins | sample 1567351 | NCBI WGS metagenome assembly OHET01 (sample SAMEA3879529, study PRJEB24766) | human gut metagenome | biome: human-associated habitat; feature: feces | place: USA | collected 1985/1987
CGGTCAGTTGGGTAAAGGAATATGCCGTACACAACTGGAGAGTCAGCCGAAGCTGTTCCTGATACCTGCTTCGGGTTTGCTCTACAACGGCCGATTTCTGGTCGTATAGTTTCTGGTATGAACGGAGGTTGGCATCGTTCTCGTGCACAGCTTTTTCGGCCAGTTCGCAAGCCTGCTTTTTCTGTTGCCAATTGTCGTATACCGGTTTGAGGGATGATTGGAAGGTTTGGTCGGAAGGTAGTACCTTAATCTCTTGTCCACAAACCGGGCAATGGTCGCCGGGATGAAGTCGGCTTCGTGCTTCGCGTGCCCAATCTTCTACGGCTTCCTTCTGGCGGTTGTATAGTGTTTCGGCTTCTTCCTTCTGTTCCAAAGAACGCTGATAAGCCTGTAGCAGTTCCGGTTGGCGGTTGGCGTACGCATCCTGTTGTTTGCGGATGTCGGAAAGAGTCTCTTGTTCTTCGGTTTCCTTTTTCTTCTGTTCCAACAGGAGACTTAAAGCGTTGAAGGCCTTGGTACAGGTATCCCGTTGCAGCTCGTTCTGTTGTTGGGCGGTTTGTGTTTCGGAGGGGTGCAGGGCATCCAAGGTTGCTTGTCGGATTGTTATCTCTTGCTCTTTCAGGGATAGCAGTTTCTGCTGTTCCTTGACAAATTTGTTCCCCTTCTCGAACGTTTCCGTCTGTTGTCGTTTTTCTTGCTCGATGAATGCCAGTTCGGATGTCTTTTCCTGCCGGTTTCGGCGGGCATTTGTCGCCGCCTGCAATTGTGCCAACAATCCTTGGCTGGCTTCATACATCGGTACAAACGGAGCTTCCAGCCGCAATTTTTCCTCCAATTGATGCAACTGGTTCTGAAGATCCTGGCAGTGCATTGCCAGCCATGCGTCGCCGGAAGCCAATATTTGTCTTTGTTTTAGCAGAAGGATTTCCTGCTTTTCGGAATTCTGTTGCTGATTACGCAATGTCTCCAGCTGACGGATGCATTCCCTGGCTTCGGTACCGGTATTCCAGGCCGCGATGAAACGGTCGGTGGCCAAAAAGGTATCGGAAGAAAGAATCTCCTGCTGCTGTTTCCAGTCTGCTTCCTGATGTACGAGCGTTTGCCGTAATTCGGCTTCTTTCTTCAGCCAGTCTATTTTCCGTCGGATGCTTTCCTGTTGTTGCTTATAGGCAGCGGCGGTTGCCTGTTGCTGGCTGATACGGCTTTTCAGTGTCTCTTCCTCTTCGGGAGTCAATAGCTGGATGCCCGCCAGTTTTTGCATCTGTAGCTCGTATTGTTGCTTCTTTTCTTGTGTCAGGGTGTAAATTTTCTCTCCCAGTGTGGAATAGATTTCTGTACCTGTGAGCTTTTCCAGAATTTCGGATTTTTCTTTGGCCTGACTTTGCAGGAATTTGGTGAAATCTCCTTGGGCCAGTAAGGTTGTTCGGCAGAACTGTTCGAAAGATAGGCCGATAGCAGCGGCTTGTTCGGCCGTGATTTCTCCTTTCTGTGTGTAGGTCGTCTGTGTCTGGTGGTTGTCCCAAGTCCATTTGACGCTTTGGATGGTCGTGTTAGCTTTTTTACGGGCGCAGCTTACGTACCAACGGGCGGTGTAAGGAATTTCGTTGGTGCCGATAAAATCAAGCTCCACCCAGGCCTCGCCCGTATTGCGGCGCATCAGCTGGCGCTTGTCATTGATGGCTACACTGTCTTTGCTTTTGGAGAAAATATGGTTGGTGTCCCGGTAATTTTCGTTGGCCGACTGATACATGCGGGGGGTATCGTTATAGAGTGCCAGGCAGATGGCATCAAGGATGGTGGTCTTTCCTGCACCGGTTTCTCCGCAGATGAGAAAGATGGATTCTCCGGACAATGGCTCCTGTTCGAAGTCAATGGTAGCTTCTTCGATGGAGGTCAGGTTATGGATGGTAAGTTTCTGTAGTTTCATGGAATAAGGGATAGGTTCATGGTTACTGTTGTTCCTCGCGTACGGTATCGATGACCGTTTTCAGCAGGTGGCGGAGTTCCTCGTCCAGCGGTTCTCCGGTAGCCTCTTCGAAATAACGGTCGGCTATCTCCAGCGGCGATTGTTCTTTCAGCTCCTGAATGTTGAGAGAGGTCGCCGTTGCAGAAGAAGCGGAGGTTTCCCGTTGGGTACGGATGTAGCAGAAGCGGCAGGCTTTGTCCCTGACTGCCTGCGAGGCCTGTTCGTTACAATCCGGACTCAGGTAATCTTTCAATAACACGTTCAGTCGGATATATGCCGGATTGTCTGCCGGAAATGTCTGTAGCTCTTTCAGGGCCGTTTCGAAAGGAGCCGGTTCTTTGGGGAGCGTCACTAAGGGGAAAGGGTTATCTATCGGGATAATCTCCAGCTTGGGGGTGTCGCCGTGGCGGGATAGTTCTACACAGGTCATCGAATGAGGATAGGTCTCATCGAAATTGACCGGCAGGGGAGAACCACTGTAGCGGGCGTACTGTTTAGTGTTCCGGAGTGTCTGTGGGCAATGGATATGCCCCAAGGCCAAGTAATCATATCCTTCGCCCAAGGTCTCGATTGGCAGATAGTCCATACCTCCTATGCCGTCGTCGTGTCCGGTTATATCGGAACCTGCTACCGCCAGATGAGCCATCAATATCACCGGGACACCGGTCGTATTCCGCTTTGCGGTTTCTTCCAGTAAAGTATGGAAGAAATCCGCTTGCCTTTCATCCCGAGGAATGTCAGGATGTAAAGCCGGGAAGTTCTGCGGATAACAATGAGGCACGGCAATCACATAGCCGGTTAGCTTTCCGGATTCATCGGCCAAAGGGATGATGTGTTTTTCCCATAACACCTGGTTGTCTTTCCGATCGATGCTTCCGATGACATGCACCCGGAAATGTTTCCATAGATTGCTGTCTATTTCCAGTCGGGAACTGCTGTCGTGATTGCCGGCTGTCACTATGATCTGCATGGTGGGGCAGGCATCATGAATGGCCAGTATGGCATCGGTATACATGCGCTGGGTGCTGGCAGAAGGAGAAGAATAATGATAGACATCGCCGCTGATGAGCAATGCGTCCGGTCGGTGAGTACGTACAGCTTCGGTAAGTTGTTTCAGGAAAGCCTGTTGCTCGGCTGTACGGTCAAAATTATAGAGACTATGGCCTAAGTGCCAGTCGCTGGTATGTAGAAGTTTCATAAGAGAAAACTGGTTTAACGGGGATTTGATTCTTGCAAAGATAAAATTTTTATCCCTATCTTTGCATCCGTTCATGAAAAATTGACTTGAATGAAACCACAGATACTGGTAGGTGCTGCCACCTCAGGCAGCGGAAAGACGACATTTACCATGGGACTTCTCCGGGCTTTGAAGAAACGTGGGCTGAAGGTTCAGCCTTTCAAATGCGGACCGGATTATATTGACACGCAGTTCCATGCCGTTGCAGCCGACCGGGACTCCATCAACCTGGATTCCTGGATGGCCAGCCGTACACATATCCAGCATATCTATAACCTGTATGCCGAAAAAGCGGATGTCTGTGTAACGGAAGGTGTGATGGGGCTGTTCGACGGTTACAATCGGATGCAGGGAAGTACGGCGGAAATCGCTCAGATATTGCAGGTCCCTGTTATCCTGGTGGTGAATGCACGTTCGTCCGCCTATTCAGTAGCTCCTTTGCTCTACGGTTACAAACATTTTCGTCCGTCGATCAAGATTGCCGGGGTCGTTTTCAATCAGGTGTCGTCTGCCGCGCATTTCGGTTACCTGAAAGACGCCTGTAAGGATGCCGGACTGGAATGTCTGGGGTATCTGCCCCAAACCGAAGGATTGCGTATGCCTTCCCGGCATTTGGGACTGACCTTAACCGCCAAACGTCAGATGGATGAGGTCATCGAACGGACTTCGCTATTGGTAGAGCAATATGTAGACATCGATAAGCTGTTAAGCTTGTGTACCCGTATCTTCCCTTGTCAATATACCCTCCCTTATACCTCGGAAGTCGGTGTGGAAAGCATGCACCGACCTTCTGCCAAACTACGTATAGCCGTCGCCCGCGACGCAGCTTTCAATTTTACATACCGGGAGAATCTGGACCGTTTGTCCGAATTGGGTAAGATTACTTATTTCAGTCCCGTATATGGCAGCGACTTGCCGGAAGCTGATTTGGTGTATCTGCCCGGTGGCTATCCGGAACTTTTTGCCCGCCAGTTGCATCGGCGGAAACGGATGATGGAACAGTTGCGGGAATATGCCGAAGCCGGCGGTAAGCTGTTGGCTGAATGTGGAGGGATGATGTTCCTCTCCCGTTCATTGACGGTACGCCAGGGAGGTACTGCCTACGAAATGGCCGGGATATTCCCCATTGATTGTACCATGGTGGATGCCAAGCTACATTTGGGTTACCGCCAGACGGTTTATCAGGGACTTTCGTTGAAAGGTCATGAATTCCATTATTCTTCAGTGGTGTGCCCCGACGTAATTCCTTCTGTAGCCCGGCTACGGAATGCGAAAGGTAATGAAGTGAATACACCCTTGTACCGTTATCGGAACGTGATAGCCGGATATACCCATTGGTACTGGGGAGAAACCGATATTCTGAAACTCTGGGAATAAACAATAGCATGAAACAAGACATTCATTCAGCAGACAGTGACCGGAAGCAACCTTTGCATCCGCTGATGCTTGCCGGCACGGGTAGTGATGTAGGGAAAAGTGTCCTGGCTACCGCTTTGTGCCGTATATTCTTACAGGACGGCTATCGTCCGGCTCCTTTCAAGGCACAGAATATGGCCTTGAATTCGTATGCTACTCCCGAAGGACTGGAAATCGGTCGGGCACAGGCCGTACAAGCCGAAGCGGCAGGAATTCCTTGTCATACGGACATGAATCCGCTGCTACTGAAACCGAGTTCGGACCATACTTCTCAGGTCGTTCTGAACGGAAAACCTATTGGCGACCGGGATGCGTATGATTATTTCCGGAAGGAAGGACGTGAAGTGTTGCGGCAGGAGGTACATGCGGCTTTCGACCGCTTGGAGGCGCGTTATAATCCGATTGTGATGGAAGGGGCGGGCAGTATCTCGGAAATCAATCTGAGGGAAACAGACTTGGTAAATATGCCGATGGCCCGTTATGCCGATGCTGACGTCATTCTGGTGGCTGACATTGACCGTGGAGGTGTGTTTGCCAGTGCTTACGGTTCCATCGCTTTGCAGCTTCCCGAAGATCGGAAACGAATCAAGGGAATTATCGTCAATAAATTCCGGGGAGATTTGCGGTTGTTCGAATCCGGTGTCCGGATGTTGGAATCTGTCTGTCAGGTACCGGTCTTGGGAGTTATTCCGTATTTCAAGGATATCCATATTGAAGAGGAAGATTCCGTTGCCTTGTCTCAGAAACGTCGGGAGGCAATGGAAGGAAAGATCAATGTGGCGGTAGTACTGTTGCGGCACTTGTCGAATTTTACAGACTTCAATATGTTGGAACGGGACGAACGGGTGAATCTGTTCTATACGAACAACAAGGCTGAGCTGCAGAAGGCCCATATCATTCTGTTGCCGGGTAGCAAGAGTACATTGGCCGACTTGTATGAGCTCCGACGGAATGGGGTAGCCGAGGCTATCTTACAGGCTCGTCGTAACGGAGCTACCGTCATGGGCATCTGTGGCGGATATCAGATGATGGGGCAGGAGGTACTCGACCCGGAAGGTGTGGAAGGAGGAATCCGTAAGCTGCCGGGATTGGGATTGTTGCCTGTATCTACAATGATGGAAAGAAATAAGGTCACCCGTCAGGTACGGTTTACTTTCGAAGGAGATGAAACCTGTCAAGGGTATGAGATTCACATGGGAAGGTCTGTGCGAGTAGGTGAGTCTCCGGCTCATCCGGTAGCCTTTCTTGAGGACGGAATCCGGGAAGGGTGTCTGGTAGACCGGAAATGTCTGGGAACTTATCTGCATGGAATTCTGGACAATCCGACGGTTATAGACTGGTTGCTGGAACCTTATACCAAGATGCCGTCCGGACAACTGATGGATTATGCCGCCTATAAGGAGGAACAGTATAACAAACTGGCAGAACACGTGCGTGCTCATGTGAATCTGCCGTTACTTTATCAGATATTGCAAGGAAATGATTAAAGGACACGGAGACGATATTTATGCTTATCCGCACATTTCGGCTAATTTCAGTTCGAATGTGTTCGGAGGCCTCAGCCATGAAGGGCTGAAGGAATACTTGATGGAAAAAATGGACTGCATCCGGAATTATCCGGAACCGGAGGCCTTTTCTCTGGAACAGGAATTGGCGGACAGGTATCAGACGGATGTGGAAGGGATTTGTGTAACTTCCGGAGCAACGGAAGCCATCTATCTGATTGCTCAGGCTTATCGGGAGAGCCGTTCGGCCATTCTGATGCCTACATTCAGTGAATATGCAGATGCCTGCAGGTTACATGCGCACGAAATTGTTCCTTTCTATACACTGGATAATCTTCCTTCCGGGGTACGGATGGTCTGGTTATGCAATCCGAACAATCCTACGGGAGAAATCCGTGAGGTGATGCATTTGCGTAAGTTAGTAAAGGACCATCCTCAGTGTCTGTTCATCATCGACCAGTCGTACGAGGCCTTTACGGAACAGGAGGTACTGGAAGTGACAGAAAGTCTGGAATCCTCCAACCTGTTGCTGATACATTCTTTGACCAAACGTTTTGCTGTTCCAGGACTCCGTATCGGGTATATCACCGGAAATCCTTTGCTTATACGTCACCTTCGTACGTTCCGGATGCCATGGTCCGTCAATGCGCTGGCGGTGGAAGCCGGACGTTATCTGTTACGGAATGCCCATCGCTTCCCGTTGCACTTGCATCAGTTGTTGGAAGAAAGGGAGCGTGTAGCTACGTCGTTGGTCGAAATGGGAGGACTGGAGGTATGGCCATCGGATACCCATTTCATGCTTGTCCGTATCCGAAACGGACGGGCGGCGGCTTTAAAGGCATTCTTGGTGGAACAATACGGGTTGCTGATTCGGGATGCTTCGAACTTTGAGGGGTTGGATGACAGCTATTTCCGGGTGGCTGTGCAGACACCGGAGGAAAACGATCGGTTGATAGAAGGAATTCGTACATGGATATACAGTTACTGATCGTTGTGTGGGTCCTTCCACTGCTGATAGGGAGCTTGCTGGACAAATGGCTGGGTGATCCGGTGTGGCTGCCGCATCCGGTAGTCGGTTTCGGAAAGCTGATTTCTTTTTTCGAACATCGCTGGAACAAGGGGAGACACCGTCGGTTGAAAGGGGCTATAGCATCCGTTTCCTTAGTGATCGGAACTTTTGCAATTGTCCTGGGTGTGGTTGTCGCAGCTTATCGGATATCTCCCTGGTTGTACTTGATTCTAGCCTCTGTCGGAGTCTTCTATTGCCTGGCCGGAAAGACACTTATCTGCGAGGTCCGAGACGTGTTTCGGGCGGCCGACCGTTCTTTGGAGGAGGGACGGAAGCAGGTTAGCCGCATTGTCGGTCGGGATACTGCCCAACTGACGGATCAGGAGGTACGTACCGCCGCACTGGAGACCTTGGCCGAGAATCTGAGCGATGGAGTTATAGCTCCGTTATGCTGGTATCTGATAGGTGGCCTTCCGGGTATGATGGCTTACAAGATGATCAATACCCTCGATTCAATGATTGGTTACCGGAACGAACGGTATCGCTTGTTTGGAACTTGGGCTGCCCGCATGGATGACGTGGCCAATTACCTGCCAGCCCGGCTGACGGCTCTCCTGATGGTATTGGCTTCCGGTCGGCTTGCACTCATCGGTTTTGTCTGCCGGTATGGAAAAGAACATGCCAGTCCCAACTCGGGTTATCCGGAGGCAGCTTTAGCCGGTATTCTCGATTGCCGTTTCGGTGGACCACATAATTATTTCGGTGAACTGGTCTACAAACCTTTCATCGGTATCACTCATCGGGAACTGACAAGCGCTGATATGATACGGGCTATCCGGATAAACCGAATCGCTGAATGGGAGATGATTGTGTTTATGCTGCTAGTGTTTGTCCTGTTGGCATTCTGCCGTTAATCTCTTCTGCCATCAGAATTTGAAGCTGATACTTCCATACGGCAGGCATCCGTTCCCCCAGCTGACCGAGTAGAAGTTCAGCAAGTCCTCTTCGGTCGGATTTCCAATCACATTGTACAGTCCACATCGGAAGAGTAGCAGACTTTTCTGGAATTCTCGTCTATAGCTGTAGCCGATGTCTACTCGGTAGTTTAGTGGCCTGCGTAGCTTCCGGAAATTGGCGGCATCTACCGGCTCCCAATCATCCATGTCTATGATTTTACCGGAATGGACAAGTCCACCTACTGAAAAAGTGGAGCGTGTACCTAGCTTGTAAGAAACGGCTCCATTCCATTGGTGGGGAATATCGAATACGGAGGGCAGGTTCCCCCGCTCGCTGAACTCATCGAAACGTTCCAGACTCCGGGCATACGTATATGACATTTGAAGCATCCAATGCTTACAATGGTGCTGAAAATAAAACTTAACCCCGTAACTGTTTCCGTTGCCTACCATGATGTATTGTTGCCATCCGGTTTCGGAGTAGAAGATGTCCGGGTGTAATGCAATCAGATTCTTTCGGGTTTTATAATAAGCCGATAGTTCCAATTGCCCGTTTTTCTGGTAATGCTTCCATCCTGCTTCGTAGTGGTCCGAAGAACGGGGCTTATAGCCATTGATACTGGGCATCCTGAAATCTGTCGGTAGGGCTACGCTACCGAAACGGAGATAATGATAGAACTGTTCCATCCTGGAAAAACTCAGATAGAGCAGGTCTGATTCTGTTGGCGCATACCGCAACGAGAACCGGGGTTGTATGCTATAATATGATTTTGATTTTTTAGGCAGATAACCGACAAAGTTTACCCCGACCTGTGCGGTCAAATCATTCGTCAGGCGCAAGTGGTTGTCATAAAATAAGGCAAACTGGTTGACCGGCTCATGACGTACCGATAATTGGTCCTCACCATCGGTTAGCTCATAATCATCGTATGTATATTTCCCTCCCCATCGGGCGCTATAAAGCGCATCTGCACTGTAACTGAACTCCGCAGAAACATTGGTGGAACTGATTCCGCTCTCTATGTAGCGGTCCTCGTCATAACCTAAAGCGGCAGCATGTACCCGGTTGCTGTGTGAGGTATGGTACGCAGCAGCTGTATAGCTTAATTTTCCTTTGAAGCCGGAGTACCGTAACTGATAGCTTTCGTTCCTCCATCGGAGGAGGGAGAAGCGGTTGTCGTTGTCATCCGGTATATGGTATTCGTCCCATGCTCCGTAGGCAAATGCCTCCAAGCTTTGAGTAGGAGTAATGGTATACGTCAGTTTGGCATTGTAATCGAAAGAGGAGTGGTTCATCCGGTTTTCCTCCGAAAGTAGTTCATCGAACAGGTCGAGCCAACTTCTCCGGACAGCTACCAGGTAGGATAGCTTTTGCTTGACAATCGGCCCTTCCAATACAACCGATGCCGAAGGCATATCCAGACTGATTGTGTGTACATGCTCTTGTTTGTTTCCTTCTTTAAGCCTTACTTCTGTAATGGATGAGAGTCTGCCTTCAAATCTGGCAGGAAAATATCCTTTATGGAGAATGATGCTTTTCACTGCGTCGCCATTGAAAATAGGGAAAAGATTGTTCAAGTGTCCGGGATGATAGATGGGAACTCCATCCAGCAACAGAAGGTTTTCATCATTACTCCCACCGTTTACCTGAAAATTATCGCCTGATGGCGTTCCGGTGACTCCCGGTAAAATCCATATCTGGGAGAACAGGTCATTCCCACTGAAAGACAGGAGGCTGGCCGGAGTCAGTTCGTCCAGTTCATCGCCCTGTTTATGCGATTTAACCGTTACTTCATCCAATTCAAAAAGTAATGGCTTGAGTTTCGGAAACAATCGACAGTCCCGACTTATATAGATGGATCGCTCATAAGGTTGGTAGCCCATGTAGCTGATACTCATTTTATAGTGCCCTTCGGGAATAAGAAAGCGGAAGATACCGTTTTCATCGGAAAGTGTATATTTTTTCCCGTCAGAATTGTTTTCTAACAGGATTGCAGCTCCGTATAACCGTTCGTCGCTTCCGGATTCGGACACTGTACCACTGAGGCAGAAAGTCTCGGGACGGACTACCTGTATCAGTAACTTGTCACTGGCAAGCGAGGTTGTCCGGATACGGTAACCTTTCAGTATTTCCTCTATCAGTTCTTCTATTGTCATTTCTTGGGAATGTTCTATCCGACAGACTTTATTCAGGTCTATCTGAGAGGGATTGTAGGAGAGTGTAAGACCTTTTTCTTTTTCAATCCATCGGAACCATTGAAGCACTGTAGCTGAAGAGGCATTCACATGAATGCGCTCTTCAGCTATTGAACTCTGTTGAGGCTTGATTTGTCCATATCCTCCTGATAACAGCATACAGAGTATCAAGAATATGTTTGTCCGTTTATTCATAATACAGCCTGTAGTATTTTCCTTTTTCTACAGTGTCGCATTTGCATCCGCAGATAAATGTCAGTTCTTTTAGAATGTTGTTGATATTGTCCAGTTTCAGACGGGTTGTTATGGCATCCTGTTCGAATCCTTTGTCCAGTTCGATACGGATACCGGTATGCTTTGTAATCTCTTGTACAGCTTTTGAAAGTGGAGTCCGTGTAAAGGTCAGTACCGTCGTATTTTCACCGAACAGTTCTTCTGCATTATCAATCTGTCCGGTTTTCATAATACCGTTGGTTACTTCTACCAGCTCATTGGCTGTTAATGTTGTCTCTTGTTGCTCGGTTGTTACACGTACCACTCCATGCTTGACAAAGACTCCCGCTTTATTCTGTTCCTGTGCATCAACCAGAAAAGAGGTACCCAACACTTCGATTGAAAGGACAGGGACAGTTATTCTAAACGGTTTCTTGTCTTTCTTTACATGGAAAAAAGCTTTACCTTCCATTGTAACTTCTCGGGCATTCCCTGATTCGTAAGTAAGTCGGGTATTGGGGTAAAGAGTTACCTCAGTACTGTCAGGAAGCAGGAGATGCGTGATACCGTTTGTTGCATTGGCATAGTGTTGTAACGCATCCTTCGTATCAGTCTTCAAACTATATAAGATTCCGATTACCGCAATAAGTGCTATTGAAGCGGCAAAAGCCAGTCTCGTATAGTTCTTTTTCCAATTGATGGATAGAACTTTCCGTGGCTTTTCTTCAAGTTTCCCTTCAATTTTATTCCAAGCCTTTTCTGCGTTGAAATCGGGTAGGGAATCAGTTCCTAAAGGAGTATCCATCCACTTTTTCAACTGCTGATATTCATCTGCGTTTGAACGAATCCATGCTTCCAGTTCCGCCTGTTCATTTGCTGACAGGTTTTCATGGGAGAAATGTTTTGCCAACAGTCCGTTTATTTCTTCATTGTCTTTCATTTATGTATATAATTTTGGATGGTTGATATGAATAGGAAAAGGTAGGTTATCAGCATTGGATGGCAAGTCGCAGCATAAGCGCGTAGAAGTCTGATGGCTTTGCTCATCTGATTTTCTACTGTCTTTTCAGAAACAGCCAGTTGCTCGGCGATTTCCTTGTATTTCATGCCTTTCAGTTTAGCCAGCAGAAAGATATTCCGGCATTTGGGAGGCAGTGTTGCAAGGGCTGCCTGGAGTTTCTTTTCGGTAGAGGATTCGTCTTCGGGCTCATCATCCGAAAGGCTGCTTGCGACTCCTGGATTCTCCTCGATTGAGACAGTATCCTCCTGTCTTTTCCTCAGGAAATTGATGCAACGGTGTTTGACCGCAACAGTCATATATGCTGCAAATTCAGAATCAGTCAGTGAATCCTTGTCTTTGTCCCAAACGTGGATGAAAAGTTCCTGTACGATGTCTTCCGCATCATCAGAGTCCGATACATATCCGTGAAACCAATCGGATTCACCTGGTAAATGAAAGATGTTGTCAAATCGGATTTGCTGAGGTTTTTACGACCTGCCTCAGTCAGTGCATCTTCTGTGTGGCGTGACAGATTGATACCTGCACTGGCAGAGCCATACATTTCGAATAATCCTTTTCGGAGATACACGAACTCAGCAGTCGGCAATACCAGGAAGTTCAGATTCTTCTCTTTGATGGAAGGTGAACTTTCACCTGTCAAAGTCAGTTTGCTGCTACTGCGGGCAAATCCTAAATCGGCTCCGACTTTAAACCGGTTGAGTGAGTAACGGTATCCTAGTCCGTATAAGAGTGTACCTTTCTGGTCAGAACGTTTTCCACCGGTTATCGCATCGGATATTCCTGTTCCCAAGATATCTACTGTGCTTAAGGTTAAACCGTCGCTGACAGAAAATCGTATCTGGTTTCGGTTATCTGTTTGTCCTTTAGCTAAATTGATACTTGCCAATACACACAAAGATAAAACGATTAATTTTAAATTCATAATTTTTCTGATTTAAAACATTAATAATTCAATTGTTTAGGTTGCCCATTTGGGCTGTTTCATCTCTATAACGTATTGGGTATGGAAAACCCCTATGCATTGTCTAAAAGAAAAAACAAAAGAAAAGATTGTGTTTCTGAAAAAAATAAATGGAAATGTTTGTCGGTTGACTAAAAATATCCTACATTTGTGCCACTTTCAGATGCGGTAATAGCTCAGTTGGTAGAGCATTGGCTTCCCAAGCCGAAGGTCACGGGTTCGAGCCCCGCTTACCGCTCAGGTATTTCAAGCGTTTCCTTCCTGAGGAGACGCTTTCTGTTTTTATAAGTTACCAGATTTTTTCTTTGCGTCCATTTCCCGTTTTTATCCTGAATCCTAGATTCAGTTCCATGTGTTCGGCTCTCAACAGGTGGGCCTTTACATGGTATCCTATGTAAATATTGCCATTTCGGGTCAGTGTATATTTGATTCCTAAGTTCTCATAATAAGGCTTTTCGAATTCTGATGCTACGCCTCCTCGTTCCCTGAGTAAATAATATGCCAGCCCCATGTACATGGTAAGACGTCTGTAATATACTTCGTGACGAGCTACAAGTGCTACGGAATGTTTGTTATAGGTTTGGTTCTGGTAGCCTAATTTCTCGTCTTCTTCCTGTAAGGCATCTGTATATGGATAATAAGTGTAATCCAATCCGATTCCGGAAGCGTAACGGCGGCTATACCTGTACATGGCAGTGGCATGGGCTGTAACTCCTGAATATATGCGATAATCCTTGGTATGATAATTGGGCGAGTCGGGGGAAGTATGATAGCTGTTTATCAGCCATTCACCCATGGAGCTGTTTACATCCCATCCTGCAGACAAATCCATAAAAAAATAAGAGTCGAAAGGTACCTTAAATACCATTTTCTTTGTTGGTTCAGTGGGCTGAAGATAATATTTGGCACCAAGAGAAATGCCTGTAGTATTGATACCTTTGTTCGGACGGTCTACGGCACCGTTTGAGAAATGCTTCAGTTCACCTCCTAGAACCAGTTCCCATTGTGGCGTGATTCGATACCGGGCATATAATCCGAAACCGAAATAGATGGATAACGGGCTGCCAATTAACTAGTTATCTTCGTTGGTGAAACCATCATAAGGTTTGGAGCACCTACCCAAACCATTTTCGAAGGTATAGTTGAAAGAGAATCTATCAGTGCGCAACAGGTCTCTACTGAATGAAGCATATGCTCCCATCATATATCCCGTGCCAGAAATATATGGAGTATTTTCTTTTTGAAGTTTGATGCGATGGTAGTCAGCAAAGAGTAGTCCCACAGAGAGGGAAGGAAAACCGAATAACTGGTCGTATTGACAGCTGTCGGTTGCTAAGGCCCGATGACTCATCTGTAAAGAGTAGACAGAAGAATGATGTGTTCGAATCAATTCCTGGGCATATTCATCGCATGGAATCATATATCCCCAACCTCCTTTAGCCTCTATTGACCACCGCTTTGTCCAATCCTGTTTTGCTGTTTGAGCATAGGCAAAAAAAGGTTGGACAAATAAAGTGGTTAGTAGGAGTATTTTCTCAATCGTCAGTTTTTCATCCCTGTTAATCATCCTGTGTCTTCATATTATTGGAAAAGGTTATTCTTAATCGCAAAGAAAAGAATTCAGTTTACCATTTCCAAGAGAAGCATAGGAAAATTAATGAAAGCAGTATAGTAAGTTGTTTATTCGTAAATAGTAATCTTATCCAGGATTCCAGCCAGATAGGCAATGGTTACTCCATAATTGGTCATGGGAATGTGCTGCTCCTTAGCGCTGTTTACTCGATTCAGTACATATTTTCTGTTGAACATACAGGCACCGCAATGAATAATCAGGTCATATCCGCTTAAATCCTGTGGAAAATCAGTGCCGGATACAATATCGATTTGTAATCCGGAACCGATCCTGGTCCGTAGCAAGCGTGGAATCTTCACTCGCCCGATGTCTTCCTTAAGTGGAGCATGTGTGCATGCTTCTGCTATCAGCACTTTCGATGACTCTGTCAACTGTTCAATGGTATTTGCTCCTTGAATGAAATAGTCGATGTCTCCTTTGTAACGGGCGAAAAGAACTGAAAAGGAGGTCAGCTTGGTAGCTTCCGGTTTCTTCTCGTATACAGTCTTGAAGACCTGTGAATCTGTGATTATCAGTTGGGGAGGATTAGCCAATGCCTGTAAAGTTTCATCCAGCTTATCAGTAGTACAGCTCATGACGATACATTTCCGGTCCAGTAGCTCACGGATAGTCTGTACTTGTGGAAGAATCAGTCGTCCTTTAGGAGCCTGAATGTCCTGTGGCATGACCAGCATAACCACATCGCCGCTTTTTACCAATTTTCCAAGAATACTGGTCTGTTGGTTTTCATCCGGCATTTTGTCTTGGATATTCCGGCGGATTGATTCGATACCCTGTTTCAGTCTGCCACTTACCAACAAAGGGACCTGACCGGTTTTCTGTTCAATGGCAATCATTTCCGCTTCGGCGTTTTCCAGAATGTCGGATTTGTTCAATATCCAGATGATTGGAATCTTCTTGTCCTTCAGTCGGTTGCTCCATTGTATTTCCTGCTCGATATTGCTGTCGGTGCAGATCATTAGGGCGATGTCGGTCCGTTCTACGGCCCGTAATGTCTGTTCGATACGTAGGTTACCTAGCTTACCTTCATCGTCAAAACCGGCCGTATCGATGAATACACATGGCCCTATTCCGTGAAGTTCCATGGATTTGTATACCGGATCGGTTGTTGTACCGGCTACAGAAGATACTACTGCTACTTCTTGGTTTGTCAAGGCATTAAGGAGGGCAGATTTACCGCTGTTGCGTTTGCCGAAAAGTCCGATGTGGAGTCTTTCGGCACGGGGGGTATCTTGTAAACTACTCATTTCTCTTTGATTTAGAAGCGGAAATCACGTTTCCCTTGGGTTATGGCACTTAGATTCTCGAGGGCACGTCGACGGATGGCTGGATTGGGAATCTTTTCCATCTGCTCCTGGATTATACGCACACCCAGTTCACGGGTCTTGGGGGATGCATAATCCTCCAGATATTCCTGTAATGTCATTAAGGCATTCGGAGCACAGCAGTTGGCTATCTGGCCCGTTTTTACCAGTGACATGAATCGGTCGCCAGTGCGTCCTTCACGGTAGCAGGCGGTACAGAAGCTGGGAATATAGCCCAATTTCAATAACCAGGCTACTATTTCGTCTAATGTACGGGTATCGCTTACATCGAATTGGGCAGAATTTTCTTCCGGTATTTCTGGAGTTGCGTATCCGCCTACGCTGGTCTTTGATCCTCCACTGATTTGTGAAACTCCCAGTTCCAATACTTTCTCACGGGAAGCTTGAGACTCACGGGTAGAAATAATCATCCCAGTATAAGGAACGGCTATCCGGATGACTGCAACGATTTTCTGGAAGACTTCGTCGGAAATGGCATTCTGAAAATCATGTGCATCAATATCATCTGCCGAACAGATACGGGGTACACTGATGGTATGCGGACCTACTCCATAAGTTGCTTCCAGGTGTTCGGCATGCATCAACAAACCCACAAAATCATACCGGTAAGTGTTCAGACCAAACAATACACCGATACCTACATCGTCAATTCCTCCTTGCATGGCACGGTCCATGGCTTCTGTATGGTAGGCATAGTTACTTTTCGGACCTCTGGGATGAAGCTTTTCGTAATTCTCCTTATGGTAGGTTTCCTGAAATAAGATATAAGTACCGATACCTGCTTCATGCAGACGTCGGTAATTTTCTACGGTTGTAGCCGCAATATTGACGTTTACACGGCGGATGGCACCGTTTTTATGCTTGATGCTATAGATGGTCTGAATAGACTCTAAAATGTATTCGATAGGATTTCGTATCGGGTCTTCACCCGCTTCCAGCGCTAACCGTTTGTGTCCCATGTCCTGCAGGGCAATCACTTCCTGACGGATTTCTTCCTGCGACAGCTTCTTACGTGCAATGGTCTTGTTCTTTGCATGATACGGACAATAGACACAGCCGTTGACGCAATAATTGGACAGATAGAGAGGGGCAAACATGACAATGCGGTTTCCGTAGAATTTCTGTTTGATTTCCCGGGCAAGGGTGAAAATCTCTTCCAGAAGTTCCGGATCATCGCATTCCAGCAATACAGCGGCGTCACGATGGTTCAGTCCTTTGCATGCACGTGCCTTTTCTATCAGCGAACGGATGAGTTCACGATTGTTCTTGTTTGATGCTGCATATTCCAGCGTTTCTGTAATTTCTTCGTGGCTGATGAATTCTTCAGCTTGGGTGGAATCTATCTTGTACATAATACGATATACTGAATGTAAGTTTGTTTTTATAGGGGGTCGGATGTTCCCGGATAATCACCTCTACTTTTATCTATGATATATCCGATGGCTTTCATCCGTTCTTCCAGTAGTTTAAGTCCTTCGGCTGCTTCGGCACCCATGGAGGCCTTGTTGTCATACAAAGCATATTTATGCCGTTGCTGGGAGGGCGACAGGTTGGGCATGACAACATTTGCTCCCGACAGGATTCCGAGTTCACGGCCGTCTGGAACCAATGTGGCGAGTGCCGTAGTTGAAGGAATCAAGGCTTTGGGGTGCATCAACCGAAAAATAGCCAACAAAAGCAAGGTCTGTTTCAGGCTGCCTGTCGGTCGGTCTGCAAACGGAGTGTCGTGGTGGGGAAGGAAGGGACCTATCCCAATCATTTGAGGACGGAAATCACCGATAAACAGCATATCTTCTATCAGATGGTCTATGGTTTGTCCGGGAGACCCTACCATGATGCCCGTTCCCGTCTGGAAACCGATATCTTTCAAGTCGTTCAGGCAACGGAGCCTGTTGGACAGGGACATTTTCTCCGGATGCAACATCCGATAATGCTGTTCGTTATGAGTTTCGTGACGAAGCAGATACCGGTTGGCTCCGGCTTCGTAAAAACGACGGTAGGTAGCTGTATCTTTCTCTCCGAGAGAAAGCGTAATCGCTACGTCCGGATAATGTTGCCGGATGGTGGTGATGATATCAATCATCTGTTCGTCGTGCGAACGGCTGTCTTCTCCTCCTTGCATGACGAAGGTGCGGAAACCTAACGCATATCCCTCCCTGCAGCAAGCCAGTATATCTTCTTTGTCGAGCCGATAACGTTCAATGGCCCGGTTACTGCAACGGATACCACAATAGTAGCAGTCATTCCGGCAACAGTTGCCGATTTCTATCAGCCCCCGGATATAGATGCTGTTACCGAAGTGCGTCTGTGCTACTTCGCAAGCTTTCTGTCGGATAAGTGACAGATGTTCATCATCACAGCAGGTTAGGAGTGTACGCAATTTATCGGGAGGCAGTGTCTGCTCCCGATAAAGGCGTTCTATCAAATCTCTCATGAGAGAATTATTTATTCTTCTTTGTACATTTCGTCACTGTTTTCGTACTTCAAGGTACGTTTCAACAGGTCTTGGTTCAACTGACGTTTTCCATTCAACGGATCATTGTAGGCGCTCGGTCCGGTTACGCAACCTCCTTCACAAGCCATCATTTCGATGAATTGTGCGTCTACCTTTCCGGTCTTGGCATAAGCGCGCAGCACACCGATGTTCTTCTTGTTGAAATCAGAGAACTGGAGCATCTTGATGCCGTCGGCTTTCGGGCCCAAGTATGCCTTGACCGCACCTGCTACACCACCGGCTTGTGCAAACCCATGTGCCTCGCACACAGATTCATAGCTTACCTTGTACGGATTTGTCTGCTCGAGTTCGATACCTAATCCCTGGAAGATCGGGTGAAGTTCTTCGAAGGTCATAACGTAGTCTACACATTCATCACGGTCGGCTTCCTTACGTTTGGCAATACACGGGCCGATGAAAACTACTTTCGCATTCGGATATTTCTCCTTGGCGATGCGGGCTGCGTAGTACATGGGCGATCCGGTAGATGAAACGTATTTCTTCATGTCAGGAATATGTTTGTTCACCAGTTCGATGTACGACGGACAGCAGGAAGTTGTCATGAATTTCTGTCCTTCTGCCAGCTTCTCCAACAATTCTTTTCCTTCGTTGCTAGTGGTATGCATAGCTCCTTCGGCTACTTCAATCACATCCTTGAAACCGATCTGTTTCAGGGCACCGTAAACCTGGTCGATAGTGGCCTTGAACTGACCGAGGATAGAGGGAGCCGGAATGGCCACCACTTCTTCTCCGCGGCGGATAGCCTCCAGCACGTCGAATACCTGCGAGATTTCGAAAATGGCTCCAAACGGACATGCGTTCAGACATTTACCACAGTAAATACATTTGCTTTCATCGATGTGTTCGACGTTGTGTTCGGTCTTGCTGATAGCTTTCACCGGACAGGCTTCTTCACATGGAACCGGAATGTATACGATGGCGTGATACGGACAACTTTTATGGCAGAGACCACAGCTGATACAAGTATCATGGTCTATGTGTGCCTGGCCGGTTTTCTTATCGAAATGTACGGCGCCTTTCGGGCAATTCATGTAGCAGCTTCTGGCTACACAACCCCGGCACAAGTTACTTACTTCGTAATTTACCTGTACACAAGAAGAACATGCCTCATCAATTACGCACAGGATGTTCTGTTTGATTTTTCCTCGACGCTCCACTGCCTTACGGGCATATTCAGATAGGGGAGTCAGTTCGTCTGTCTCGTCATCCATGTCCCATCCCAACAGAGGAAGCAGTTTGTATTTGGTTACTGCACGTTCCTTGTGGATACAGCAACGTCCTACCGGTTGCGAACGGCGGGGGCTGAATTCCAATGGAATGCGGTCAATTTTTTCAATTAGTTGGTTTTCTTTCCAGAGAGCTACGAGATTTGCTAGCAGCTTGTGCCGGACAATCATTACGTTGTTAGTAAAAGCCATACTTGATCTGGTTTAATGTTAGTTATCCTTGTTGTTAGTCTGCATGTCCTTTCTGCACATGATGCAGAACACACTTAAATTCGTTACAAAATTAAAATAAAATATGGAAAATTCCAAATGGAGAGCCTGTTGCCATCCGGACAATTCATCCTTTCCGAGGAAGATTCTTTGTATAACCGGAACAGGCAGGGAAAAAGGAAGGAATACTACCATCGGTACTCCTTGGCTTTTTGGTATCATTTGATTTTGACAGGAATACCCGAAACCATCCAATAGACTTCCTCTGCTTTGGAGGCAATATACTGGTTCGCCCATCCCAATAAATCCGTAAATTTCCGTTGGATTCCGTTTTCGGATACTCCGCCGGCACCGATTTCATTGGTGACAAAGATAAAGGTTGCTTCTTGGGCCGTGAATGCATCGAATTCATGTTTAAGCGCTTGTAGGCTCCGTTCCACATCCGACTGGAAATCAAAAAAGAAATTGGTGGCCCATAAGGTTACACAGTCTATCAGGATGACCCGTCCCGGCAACTGGAGCTGGCTTAATTGCCGTTCTTTTTCCAGGTTGGTCCACTCCGGACCTCGCCTTTTCTGATGGATGCGAACCCGTTCGCGGAATTCGTCGTCCCAGATATGGGCGGTAGCTACATAGACCGGTTGAGGAGAAAGCTTCAATGCCATTTGCTCGGCATACGTACTTTTTCCGGAGCGTTGCCCGCCTGTAATCAGAATGATTCTGCCCATTATTCTTCCGAAGTTTCCGCTGTACGTAGAATCAGTGTCGTCGCTCCCAATGTAAAGATGTCTCCTTCTTCCAACCGCACCTGGTCTTTCGGTCCCAGAATTTCATTCATCAGGAAAGTACCGGTTATGCTGTCATTGTCCCGAAGCGTATATATAATCTTACCCTGTTTGTTGCGTTTCACGTTCAGAATGCAATGACGGCGGTCCATACTCGGGTCGTTTGTCTCAATCGCGATATCTACATCGGTTCCCTTGCTGCGACGTCCTATCAGGTTGTCTCCTTCATGCAGGGGGAATACCTGTTTGAAACCGAATACGTTTTCTATCACTACGATATTCCCGAACTTCCGGGTCCCTTCTGTCTCATCGATGATTTCGGATTTTTGGTTGGCTGCGTTCAGCTTTGATTTCCCGATGCGGATACCGAACTGCTTGTGGCAATTATCACAAAGGAAGACCAGCGATTGGCCTTCCTCGTATCTTGTCTCGTCAAACTGGATGTAGTTGTCACACTTGGGGCATCTAACTCGTTTCATGATTTTATCGTAGGGTCAGTCTTATTTGGTTGTAAAGACCCATGCATCTTTAAATTGGTTGTTAGCTTTAAATTGATTGATTTGCTTATAGGCGTCTGCAGCATCAGTGAATTGCGAAATGGCAACCCGGTACCGTCCGCTGCCGGCTATTACCTGTGCGTCCTTATAGCCCTGTTTCCGATAGACATCAGCCTGTACTTCAGCGTCTGCGGCTTCTGGGAAGCTGGCTACGATGACGTATGATTTCTTTCCTGAGACCTGTTTTTTCGGGGTGGTATTCTCAGCCTTCTTTTCAGAAGCCTTTACCGGGACATTGTCCTTTTTAATCTCTGTCCCCGATGCTTTTGCCTGTTGCTTTTCTGTTTTTTCCACCCGAGGAGCTGCTGCTATCTTTTCGGTCTTGACAGCGACAGGTTTCAAGGTGTTTACATTATTTTTCGGACGGCTTTGCCGACGAGCTTTCTTTAACGAATCTTCTGTGACGCTTGCGTAATCTGTCTGTACGTAGTTGGCCAGTGTCGTTACAATAGATTCACCGCGGATGGCATCGAACATGCTGGTCGAACCCAGTGAAGCATAGTTCGCCTCGTCGACATAGGTATTCTCTACAGGCGTGGAAAGGATAAAGAACAACAGAATTGCCGCGGCTACCGATATCGCGTGCTGTATCCAGTCGGATGACAGGATTCGCTTCCATGCGGTCTGCTTCCACACTACCAATGTCTCTTCCTTCTGCGGATGGATTTCTATGCGTGGCGATGTTTTCGGTGCAGTCGCTTCCTGTTGTATGAGTTTCGGGAGGGTTACCTTTTCCAGCCCATATAGGGATGGGGTAAAAAAGGCATCCTGACGTGGCTCAAATTCGTAAACTCCCTGAACATTGTAATACAACGTGCCGATATTTCCCAATTCTACCTGTCCCTGTTGATAGATATCCTCTTTCAGTTGCGATACGATTCTTTCTATCTTGCGGGTAGCATCCGGGAAATCGGTATTATAGGCTTGCATATACGATTGTACCAACAGCCCGTCGTTCATTACCAGTTGCGGATTGAAGCCAATGGTACGTAGAGGAGGGCAGAACTCGTTGGTCTCCGTGCAATATTGTGCCGGACGATTGTGGGCGATAAATCCTCCCAGTCCCGGAACAATGACACAATCGTTCTCAAGCAATAGTATCTCTATGTGTTTAACTAATTCAATCATATCGCAAATTTAGTGTTTTTATCCATTCTGACATATTTTTCGGGCCTAAAATTTAAGGCCTGAAATAAAAATCAGCCTGTTTGCTGGCGGAACGTGTACTTCAAAAAAGATATCCATGCTTCGTATTCTGCAGGCTGAAAAGATGGTTTTAGTTTTGTGCTTCTATCGGTTTGCACTATCTTTGCAGTACAAAAGAAATTGAAAGAATAAGACAAATGAAAATCGTTGTTGCTGTTCTACTATTGCTGTCCATGTTTGCTTCCTGTACGTCGAAAAAGGCAGACGAAGAAGGTGCACGGCAGCACGCAACCGATACCCGTGTCCTGGAGGAGCTTCAAGGGGTTTGGTTGGACGATAATACTGAAGCGCCTCTTTTCAAGATTGAGGGTGATTCCATTTATTATGCGGGACAGAATAATGTTCCACAGCAGTTCGCTTTGTTCAACGACACCTTATTTATATATGGTGTACAAACGGTATGTTATCCTGTACGCAGACGTACGGAGCACAGCATTCATTTTGCTACTCCACAGGGCGACCTGGTATCGTTGCATAAATCGGAAGTCGATTCGGTGTATGTGGATTCACAACAGGAAATTCATCAACCGGTCCAGGAGGTGATACAGAAAGATTCTGTGATTGAATTCAAGGGTGAGAGATACCGTGGCTATGCGTATATCAATCCTACAGGCATTAAGGTGATTCGTCCCGGAATCAGCGAAGAGGGCTTGTCGGTGGACAACGTCTTCTATGACAATGTCATCCATATCTGTGTCTATCAGGGTACTCGCCGACTTTATTCGAAAGATATCAAAAGACCGATGTTCGCCGGACTGGTTCCAGATGATTTCCTGAACAATTCAATCCTTTCGGACATGAATTTCATCGGTGTCGATGCAGACGGGTATGTATTCGAAGCGACACTCTGTATGCCGGATGGGCCTACCTGCTATAATATCCGGTTGTTTGTCGATCTCGATGGGAACCTGACATTCAAGCTTTGCCAATAATCGGCTGTAACCCATTCTGTAGTACATACTAGTCAGGGCGGAACCGAGGAATCACCTCAGTTCCGCCCTGACTACTTTTTAATAGGAGATATCCTTTAAAGTAATTGTTGCTGTCTGTCAGTTGGAAGAATTTTCTTCTCCCGACGGAGATTTCTTTTTCGGCCGGTTGTTGTTCTTCGGCTTTCCGGAATTTTTCCCCTGTGCGTTTCTTTTGTTCCCTCCTTTGCGCTGAGGGCTTCTTCCTTTTTTGCTGCTGCGCGGTTCATAGGCAGGAGCTTCTCCCAATTCTTCGGGCACCGGTATCTTGTAGATTTCTTTTCCCAGAAAATCTTCAATCTGTTTGAACCGGCTCTGTTCCGTTTCGCTTACGAAAGTGATGGCGCATCCGTCGTTGTTGGCGCGCGCTGTTCGTCCGATACGGTGGACATAATCTTCACTGTCATGCGGCACATCGTAATTGATGACAAGGCGGATGTCATCGATATCGATTCCTCTGGCTACGATGTCGGTCGCTACCAGCATATTGATTCTTCCGTTCCGGAATTCATGCATGATTTCTTCCCGTTGTGACTGGTCGAGGTCTGAATGCATTTCGCCTACATTCAGTTTCATGCGTTTGAGCGCCTTGGTCACTTCTTTCACTTTCAGTTTGGAAGAGGCGAAGATGATGACACGTTCCGGCGACTGTTCCTTGAACAGGGACTGGATGATGCCTAGCTTCTGTGCTTCGTAACATACATAGGCGACTTGGATAATCTTGTCTGCAGGTCTTGAAACAGCCAACTTGACTTCTACAGGGTCTGTCAGGATGGTTTTGGCCAACTGCTGGATTTTGGCAGGCATGGTGGCCGAGAACATGATGGTCTGTCTTTCTTTCGGCAGGTATTTGACTATCTGCATGATATCGTCTGCAAATCCCATGTCCAGCATGCGGTCAGCCTCATCAAGGATGAAGAAAGATACTCTCGACAAGTCAACGTAGCCCAGGCTCAAGTGGCTGATAAGTCGTCCTGGAGTTGCGATGACTACATCGGCCCCCAACGT
>OHET01000295.1_pt1 | contig 23897 bp, 10 predicted proteins | sample 1567351 | NCBI WGS metagenome assembly OHET01 (sample SAMEA3879529, study PRJEB24766) | human gut metagenome | biome: human-associated habitat; feature: feces | place: USA | collected 1985/1987
TTGGCTGGTTATTGATCAGGGCCAGCATAATAACACCGAAGGTGTCCTGCAGCTGGGTGTGCTTTAGCAGCTGGTTCAGGAGATTGAGGTGTTTCTTCAGAATTTATTGAAGAAGGAGTATACCCTTCCAATTCTGAATCCAAAGCAGCCATTCTGATTTCTTTGAAGGTGTTAATAATACGTTCCTGACTAGGAGTTACAGAAGTTCTATCTTCCTTAATAAGATTCTTCTCTTTTACATATGCAGATAATCCATTATTAATAATGTAAGTTCCTTCTTTAGAACGAGACATCATAGTATAGAAGGATTTAGCAAAATTAATAAGGTCTGCCCAGTCAGTAGAATCGTATTTAGCAAAGTCTACATCAATAATGAAGTGAGCAGCTTCTGAGCCTTGTACAGATTTAGGAGTGTATACCTTGATTCTACTATCATTCATTCTCTGAATTAACTGATATGTAGGAGAGTTTTCATTATCATATACATAACCTATTTCACCATCAGCTTCCAATAATGCCTTAATATCTTCCTCTGAAATTTCATTTACTATCTTCTCTCCATTTAGTGGATTGTCATCGTCTTGATAATGTTTCAGAATTAAATTACTAGTAATTTCATTGAATATTCTATCTCTAACTTCTGCATCATTATCAGCGGTCACATTATCCTTGTTAAAGTTGATCCTACTAAGAATTGCATTAACCTGCTTATTATTATCGTCTTTCTGAACATTAGTAATACGTAAGCTAATATCCAGTTTAGGAGTTCTAACCGTTAATGCTTCAGTTGGTTTAACATTATATATACTAGTTTCTACATTCTCATATCCATTCTGATTTAAATCCCCTAATAGTATTATTGTAACACCATTCTTGGATGCCCAATCAGATAAGAATTGCATATAAACACTATTAACCCAAGTAGCTTCATCAATAAACAGCAATCTAGGAGTAGCATTATCACTATATTCTATATCAGACTTAGCAACTGCTACAGTGTATCCTTGCTTAAGTTCATTAAATTCTACCAAGTCATATAATTTAGATTCAGTATTAGAGCTATTAATGTCCTTACTAAGCTCACCATAAGTCTCATCACCTAAGACATGTCTCATTAAACCTTCTACAGTAAAAGACTTTCCATCACTTCCTAGAGAACTTACCAAGTTATTAACTTGTTGCTCAGACGGACCTACCTTCCACACAGTAGAATTAGGGTTAATTTTAGTAACAATTCCCTGTACCAACTTAGCAATTACTGCTGTTTTACCAGCACCTCCGATACCATTAACCATTACAGTATTGAAGTACTTTAGTAATTCACTACCGGGTTGTCCTTTAGGAACATCAATATTATCTATGGCAGCATTCATTACTTCTGGGTTAACTGCCATAGCTGTAGACATGTAAGCAGCATATTCTTGGGCAAATAAGGGAGCATAGGTAGCTTCTGAATCAGCAAGAGTTTCTCTTAAATAGTAATCAAAATCAGACTTCTTAAATGCTAATGTGGCATGCAACCACATATAAATGTCAAAATCTTCTATATATTCTGTTTCCGGGCTAAACCTAGTGTTATTTTGATTTACTAAACTAGACATATTGAATTTAGCCCCTAAATTAGAGAACATAGCTTTAAGTACTGTACTTACTGATTCTCCACTTTCAGATACTATTTTATGGAAAGTATCATAAAGCTTGTTCTGTAAGTTAGCCAATTCGACGGATATTGCTGGATTATCATAGGCTGCTTCGTCAATATTGTCCAAGGTTGGGGTAGATATTTCATCTAGACCTGCAAATAACTTGGTTCCGTTATATTCCAAGTCTTTTAGGAATCCATATTTACCATTACCTCTTAATACATCATATAGCAATTTAGATATCTTTTGACCAGTTCTAGCATGTTTACTAAACTGATTTACCCCATTCATTATAGATAAATCAGTTAAGAACAGCAACTGATTAATAATTTTATCCAATTCTATATTCATCATGGCTGCTACATCGTCCCTAATAACTCCATATTTCTCTTCTTTAGGGAAGTATGTTTCTAAGAAGTGGTTCATAAGAGCATTATGTCCAAATGGCCTATCAATATCCAAATCAGCAGTAGAACTAGAATAAATTACTGATTTAAGCATATTAATTGCTGTAATAGCATCTTCTATTTCCTTCTCTTTGTTGCCATCTAAAACATAATCAGATATAGTAGGAGCTGCCTCAAATCTTCGTTGCTCATTCTCTATAAGGTCTATAATATTAGAAGTGCTTCCGAATACAGTTCTAGTAAAATCCTGAAGATAATCATACACTGGACTAGTTTTAAGTTTAAGCACATCACTACGTAGTTGCAATACTGTTGCATTGTACGGGTTGGCTAGTACTTCGTTATTTATTTCTTTAGCAGCATCCTGATATATCTTCTCCATGTTATTAATACGCTCTTCAGTGTACTTCATAACATTATCTGCATCTTCAGACTCATAGTATTCTCCTATAGCATCAAAGTAATCTAAAGTTGCATTAACAAGCTGTTTCTTGTACTCTTCAGAATTAATAACATCATGGATTTCTTTGTTTATGTCTTCTAAGTTCTCTCCATTAACTTTCTCTAATGTTTCTATTAGTTTATCCATCAATGGATCAGGAAGTAAGTTACCACTAGCATCAACGTTTCTACTAATAATCCCATTAGCGAACATATTACCTAAAACAGTCATAACTGCTCGTTCGTTAGAGATTTTATCACCAAGAACACTAAGTAGTAAGTCTTTAGTCTCGGCATCCATAAATCCATAACCTTGTGCCATTTGAATTACTCCTTGAACTCTTCCTAACACTTCTTGGTTGTACAGTTCAGTTTGTTGTAACCTAGCTTCAGCCTCTTCATCAGATTCGTTGTCCTTTCTGTCAAATACTTGTCTAGTAAACTTCTTATTAAGAACCCAGTCAATGTTACGGTCTACTCCAAATCTAGATTGGAGTTCTTGCTCAGTAACATCCTCCAGATTAAGTCTATCTATAGTAGCCTTTAAATCAATCATAGTTGAGAATACTTCCTTTCTAAATTTGTAATATTCATCAACTGAGATACTACCTTCTTGAAGCTTGTTAGAGAACTCTTTATTAACCTTCTTATATATACCATAAGCAGCATCTAGAGCTTCCATCTTATCTTGCTTCAGATATGCTTCGTATTTAGGTTTCAGAGATTCTATTTGTTCTTCTGATAAATCCTGGAAGTTCTGTTTAGTATCAAATTCAGCAAAATCCTTAAATGTAGCTGCGTAATACTGATGATTGGCTAAATTATCTATAGCAAACAACATTTGATCTGTATAATACTCAGAGAATGAGCCGTCCAAGAATTTCTGCTTTTGAAGTTGTAAATCAGAATATTCTTGCTGTAGTCTTTGTAAATCAGCTTGATAAACTGACCCTTTCTTGTCTGTGTCATTTGTCTTATGCTCCAGATCTGCTATTTCGTTGCGTTTCTCAACTATTTTAGAAGTAAGGGTATTAAAATCTTGAAGCATTTTACCATTATAGCCATTAAGAATAGCCTTACCGAATTTCTGACCATCGGATACCTCAATGCTAGCTAAAGCCTTCATTCTAACATCACTCATTACCATCTTGTCTAATAGCTGTTCGTCGGATAGTCCCATACCTTCTTGGTTAATAACAGCATCTAGATGTTGAAAGTAGCTCTTAGTGAGATTATATACTGCTTCATTTTGATTATCTGCTCCACTAGTAGGAGATGTCCATACAGTGCCTTCCTTAGTATCCTCAGTCTTAGTAGCAGATAGATTCTTATTACCTAATTTACCCTTCTTCTTAAGATTATTAAGCTCTTCTATTAGTTCATTAGTACGCCCATTTCTGATTAGATATATAAGCTCTTGATTAGTTTGCTCATTAGTAGCTCTATGATTATTAACCACATCTACACCATGAAATATAGCGCCACCAATAGCTCCTCCGAAGAAACTCATTCCGTATCTTTCAAATGCATTCTCTCCAGCATTTAACTTATTCTTGCTCTCAGTAAAGCCCATTTCTTGGGCCCAGTTAAATGTAGCTTTAGCTAAGTCAACTACAGCTTCTTCGGACATTTCCTCTAGACCTTCAGTAAGCATCTTCTGAGCAAACCCAGTAGTATGATTTCTAACATCAGACCAATAGTCGGAAGACTTCCTTTTAGCTGTATCAAAGAATTTAGCTAGCTTCTTAGGTTGTGGTATATTAGATTTAGCTAATGTCTGGAATCCCTTATTAACTTCCTCTGCAACCTCTTTAATTGCTTGTCTGTAAGCAGGTACAGAAGTTTTAAGCTCTGGGAAGAATATTTCGCCAAGACCAGTTCTATCAACTGCATACATACCCGCAACAGCACCCCATGCAATAGCAGCTGCTTCGGCTCTAGTAGCTCCTTGTTCAATGGCATCCTCAAAAGACTCTAGACCCTGCATCATTGCCATATAACCAAGTGCAGTATTTGCTGCCATTCTATTATTTCTCTTAAGAATGGTTTCAAACGCTTTAGCAGCCTTTAGCTGATTCATTTCTATGACACTGCCAGCTACGTTCTTATACTTCTCTGGATTCTTAAGTAATATTTCGGCAGCTTCTTCTCCTGCTTTGGCTAAAGCAGCTCTTTGTTTAGCCTCTGTTCCAAGTAATTTATGAATACCTTGGAATATAGTTCTCTGCTGTGCCCACTGCAAAGCTACATCCGTCACTAAATCAAAGAAGTTCTCAGTTGAAATTAAGTTCTGCTGAGAATATTCAGATTTAGAACCTTTAAATGTTCTGCCTATACCCTGTAATAAGTTGGCAGTAGGAGTGTCTTGATTTAATCCTATAGTGGATTTATAGATTGTAGGAAGAATATCCATTAATTGAGCACCAATCATGGCACCTCCATATACAGTATTAACGTAGGGAACAAATAGAGGAGCTATTGCAGCTACTGTCTTCATTACAGTACCAGTAACTGATTTATCAAGTCCGTCAGAATCGAAGAAATCATATTTATTAGCAGCCGAACCATCTACAGTAAATGAATCAAATGCCGATTTAAATTTACGTCCGTATGCTTCTCTTCCTCCTAGGGTCTCGTAGTAGTAAGTACCTTCATCGTTATATTTTAAGTCTCCCTTATTATGCTTAACAACTCTTCCAGTAAATGGATCTGTATGTTCTCCATCTTCATCCCACTGTGCAAGAACTAAAGGTTCACCTAATGACGCTAAGAAACCTACTGGATTACCAAATAGTATATTATCATTAGGTGTATATTCCTTATACTTCCCAGTTTTATAGTCGTATACCTTTTGAGTTTGAGCTAGTTCAGAGGCAGTCCATTCTCTATTGTCAGTCCTTCCTATTTGAGATACACCAGTCTTTAATCTATCTGGATTGAGTACTTTAGTTACATTAAAATTAATGTCCCTAACTTTACCATCCTCTGGTCTTAACTGAGAATAAGGATCCCAATCAGCATCATCCATAATACTTTCCTCAAACTCATCATTAGCAAACTTTTGATAAGTTTGAGCGGCAGCATCATACACTTTATTAAAGGATACTTCATCAAACTTACCTTCATCATCCTTAAATTTATCTTGGACATATTTACTATTCTTATAGGTATTTCTATCTAATAATCCAGTATTGTCGGCAGTTAATCCTACATCTCTAAAATTTCCAGGAGTAAACGAAGGATTATCTATCTGCGCTATGAACCAATCATTAGGTTTCTTTACGTTATTCATATTTAGTCTAATTTAGATGTACTAGCTCCAGTAAATGTTGATAACTTCTTAGCTTGAGCAGCTTTACCTTTTATAATTCTCATATCTCCCCAATCCGCAGGAATTGTTGGATCTTCACCTGCTACATTAAGAGCTAAACCAGCACTTTCAAGTATAGGCATGTAAGCTACAGTTCTAAACAGTTCACTTTCTGGAGTAATACCTAACTTACCTTTAAACAAATTCTTAATATTATCAGGGTCTACTTCAGGCATACTTCTGATATTAGTCATATACCCTTCCCCTGCTTTATCTACATCAATTACTCCACTCTTTCCACCAATCCAGCTATCACTACCTCCAGCTATTACATTAGTCATTAGGAATGGTCGGAACTTAGAAGGATTCCATATAAGTTCCCCATCTTTATTTTGATACATATAATCTCCTAAATTGTGAGTATTCAATATCTGTGATAGCTCAACGGCAGTTATATTATTGCCTCGCTCCTTGATTTCTTTCTGGGCCTCTATAAATTCCGGCATTAATTCAAAATCTGGGACAATCTTACCATTAGCATCATATGTGTATGGTAGTATAGCCCTAGCTAATTGTGTGCCATCATATAGTACCTGCCCAAGATTGGAAGAATCTACTCTCTGATTTCCTAGAGAAATAGAAGTAGTATCAACTATACCTCCAATTCCTGAATTTAATAAAGATTGTAATGACCCTTGCGGAACTACGTCACCTTTCTGGTCTAATGGCATCCCATAAATAACTGCATCAGTATGCATTTGATATCCTTGACCCGGATTTACTATGTAAGTGGATTCTACTCCATTCTCTCCAGCATAATAAGACATTATGGGTTTCATACTCAAAGTCTTCTTATTACCATTACTATCGGTATTAGCTCCAGTGGTAGCAGCTTTATCAAAATCAATTCCAATTTCACTAGTATTGTCAATTCCAGATGCAACCATATCAGCCACTAATTTATAAGCACCTTTATTAGGGTCTAATCCGGCTAATGCAGCTTTACCTCTTAATAATGCCTTAGCATTAGTAGGCATTACAGAGATTAAATAATTTAAAGCAGTTACAGCTTTCCTAGATTGGTCTGTATTCTTCTCTGTGATTTTATAAACACCATCCTCCCCAGCAGCTAATAATTCATCAATACCGTCTTTTATATCCTGGCCTTTCTTGGTTCTAAAGAATTCTTTTGAAGTACTATCCTTTCCAATTTTACTAATAAGTTCCCAAATAGTCTTATTAATACTCTCCATACTAACACCATTAGCTATAGTAGTAGATATGTTATTAGCAAATGGGACATTATTAGCTCTCAGTTCAGCTAAATCTGCATTAGTAAGTACTCTATCACCTCTTTCTAAAGTAGATTTTAATTCCGGACCATCTTCTCCCATCACATAGTATCTACCATCTGTACTTACTGCCATTTCACCATAGGAACCATTCTTCTTAGATTCTTCTATAGCCATCTTCCACTGCTCCTTACCCTCTCTAAGTCTAGCCATTAACTGTAGTGTACGTCTATAAGCAGTTGCAGTAGAATTTGGATCTAACGGATTATTCCTATTAGCAAACAAATTACTTACTTCGGAAGCCACAGCATCTACGTCACTAATGAGGCCTTCTTTGTATAGAGCTTGTAATAGGCTCTTATCTATACCTTCTGCCTTATCTTTAGTACTCTCCACATTATTAGAGCCTTCTGTATATGGAGCACTAGGCATTGGTTGTGGAACATTAGTGTAGCCAACGAAGGCGGGAATACCCCCGCCTTGTAGCTTCTTAACTTTATTAATTATTTCCATGACATTCCTTTCTTAATCAGCTCAGCAGTTAAAGAAGACATGTGCTTAATTAAATCTGCTTGTTGCTTTTTAGATTCGTTAATATTCTTATGGAGTTGTTTATTATCTTCTAGCATTCTCTTATTAAAGTCTCTTGCTCTTTGCATTATTATTCTGTCAGCTGAATTCATTTTAGCTCCAGATTTATTATAAGGTATTTTAGCTTGAACTGGATTTACTTGCTCAAACAACCAAGGCATCTGAGTTAGTTTCTTTCTTTGAGCTAACATTTCCTGATTCTGGGCATCAACTAATCGATAATAATCATTCATAGCAGCTTTCATTCCCTCTTGATCATTGTTCTTTTGAGCTTCAAGATATCTATCTTGTAATGCTTGTAATTGAGGTCTATATTTAGTAGCACTAGCTAGTCTAGCCTGTTCTAAATCGAACTGCTTACTAGCTGCCCTATTCTGTCTAAATCTTCCTTCAATGCCTGCTAAGTAAGGAGAAATTACTCTTTCATAGTTATTAGTAATTCTAGCAGAATCAATTTGTTTCTTAGCCGCATTAATTTGTAACATTGAAGCTCTGTTTCTATTGGCAACATCAGTTCTTCTAGCCTTAGCAGCGTCGGATTCTTGTTGTGCTAATGTTCTAGTTCTATTAAACATATCTGCATCCGCCATATCTCCTTGGAATCTCATCTGGGCGGCTCTGTTACCAGCTTCTAACTCTCCAGCTAACTGTAAAGAGCCATCGGAAGTTCTAGGTCTAGCAGCTAACGAGGTGAGATTAGAAGCCTGCTTATCAGCTGATACTTTAGCAAGATAGTTACCAGTAATAGGTACTACATTCTCATAGGTATCTACTAATAGTGGCTTTAATCCTTCTTTATATTTATCTGCGGCTCTACGATTAGCTCTTAACCCCCCAACCATCCTACCTAAAGCAATAATATCTTCTGGTAGTGTTCTTAAACCAGACAGTATATTAGTAGCTGCTTTACCCTTAGTATTTAATTTATAACTACCTGAATTATTTGTAGTTTTAATATCTTGAGGAGTAGCTTCTACGTCAGGAACTGTTTCGTCTAATAACCCTGTAGTTGCAATTGGAGTATTAGGAATATTAAATCCTTTACCATCAGTAATACCAGCCATCTTTAGTTTAGGCATAAAATTTACCATACCTTGATTTAAATTCTTAATAACATCTATATCATCGGGAACTAGGGATTTCAATACATCCATTCCCTCCTTAGTAGTGGCTGCTGTACCTAAATGTCTTAAGAACGTTTGATCTCCCTTAAGTCCATCTGCTGTCCACTGTGTCCCTTTATCCGAGCTGCCACCTCTACCAGTAATACGTCCTCTTCTTACTAAATCAGACATGGTATCTTGATTAACAGAAGTAAGATTATTAAATGTAGTTTGATAAGCAGCTGCATTGGGATCATATGTGAGAGATGTATCACCAGGTTTAGAGGTACCAAATCCTAATTTAGCATAATCTCCCTGCATATTATTATACTTACTAGCATTAGCAGGAGTTATATTACCTAAAGTGTTTTTAAGTCCTAAGCTATTAAGTATGTCATTATTCCAACTTAAATCATCTGCTGACCTAACGTTACGACGTTGTATTGGAGCAGCAGGAGATTGAAATTTAGGAATTAACAATCCACCATCTGCCTTCTTGGTAACTCTATCATCCTTAGATTTCTTTTTAGTCTTAGGCTTAGGCTTAGTCTGCTTCTTAGGAAGTTCCCTCTTAATGTGAGCAGTGCTACGTTTAGGAGGGTTAACAAGCTCCCACAAGTATCTAGCATTCTTGTCTGTAATAGAACTAAAATTAGGAGTAATTTCAGTTGGAGTCGGAGCAGTATATATATTCCTTCTAGGAGTTACATCCTCATATCCGAAGTCTTTCCTATTCTTAACTGCTTCATCCCATACTTTATTGTACTCACGTTCAGTTACTGGTTGGAATATGTTTCTGTAAGACTTCTCCTTACTAATTCTAGCAGCTCCAGCTAATGGCTGTTTAGGGAATGGTTGATTAACAGCCCATGCAACTAACGCCTCATTTTTAGCCTTCTGAACTTCTCTAGCTTCAGCTTGCTGAGTGAGCCTTTCACTTCTAATAATTTCATTACGTCTGTTTCTGTCCCCAGTAGCTTTAGTTTGTGCTAACTTGTTTGGATCAGTCACATCAGTGGTGTGTCTACCAGTAGTTGCATTATATCCAAATGAACCTCTAACACCTGGGGTTACTTGATTAGGAGCGGGTAGTGCTAATAGCTCAGAAGATTTAGCTACACTTTGGTTCTTACCTCTAGCCCTTTTATAAGCTTGGGGATGTATAATTCTGTTATAAGCATCTCTGACACCAGGAAGATGAAAGTCGGGGAACTGTGCAGTACCTAACCATCTTTCTCCAGGCCCAAACTTATGCTGTAAAGGCAAATCTCCAGAATATGTAGTTACTGGTTTGCTAAAATCATATACCATATTAGCTTTATCAGTATCTGGTATCTTCGCAACCCCCTTTCCTTTACCTGTCCATGTTTTAGCTTCTGGTAAAACTATACCAGTTCCTTCTAGTATCTTATTTTGTTCTTCTAATGTTTTCGCCTTTCTAATTGCTTTCATTTTATCAGCAGAGACACGTCTGTAACCTTGATTGGTTTTAACCCACTCATCACCAGTGACAGCAGCTTCTACATGAGATTTTGCTTTAGATGCTCTGTGTGTAGCAGCAGTCCCGCCTAATACTAGTTGCAATGAACTTAGTATATTTCTCCAATCTCCTACAGTCAAAGACTCTCCATTCTTAGCTTTATTCCAGCTATCAAGATATTCCCTGCCATTAGACAATCCTTGATAAGTTGCTAATGCTGTTGTCATTAATGGGGCAAATCTGCCGACATTCTTAATCATTCTAGGAACCTTAGCTGCTTTAGCAAATGGGATAAGAGATATTGCATCTAAAACATAACTTCCTGCATTATTCCATAGTGCTTGCCCAAAGCTCTGTCCCTCCATCATATCAGCAGCTTGATTAGCAGCTGTAGATGCAGCCCCTATACCAGCTGACGCAACTGAGCCCACTCCAGTAAAACTAGCTAGTAGACTAGCTACATCACCTGCTAATGCCCCCATTCTAGTTATATCTGCTTTAGACCATTGAGTATGAGGTTTAGAGTCATTAGTAGCCTGTTCTTCAGATTTACCAGATTCTTTAGCCTTAGTTTTGGATTCTTTAGCCTTAGTTTTGGATTCTTTAGCCTTAGTTTCTTCTATTGATTTAAAATACCTCTGATCAGCTTGACGATTTCTCTCATACATTTCTTCATTAGCACGCTTGTTTAAGGCATTCCAATCAATTACATTACCTTGCTGTGCTTTTAAAATCCCACCTTCTGCTTTATATTTGGGAGAATTAGCTATATTATATAGATATTCAACACGATCCTTACCAGTCTGAGTAGTAAGAGCTTCTACCCATCTAAGTTGTCTAGTTTTAGGGTTATAAACTCTAATAAGCCCTGTGCTCGGATTGTAACTATCAGGAATTACATATTCTCCCGAACCTAACTGTTCTAGCCTGTATGAATCATTACCCTCCTTCTGGGCACGTAAGTCAGCAGCTCTTATGTAATAATCCAAGTCATTAGCCAGTCTTTGAGCTGCTGTAGTTCCTGGGACTGTTTTACCAATATTTAGAACCATCTTCTCTATGAAGAGGAACAGTTTGTGTACTTTTATCAGGATTTAAATCATAGGCACTAAAACTTAAAGACCATGGATTATCATATCTGGATTTGTATACACCTTCGAAATTATATGGAGTTACTTCAGGTAGAGTAGAAATTGTGTTATAGTTTCCTATATTGAAAGCTCCTAACTGTCTTATACGTTCCTCTTCAGCAGCTTTAGCATCAGCATGTAATTTCTCTTCTTGAGCAGTATTCCTAGCATCCACTTCTTTCTGAGAAGCCTCATCTAGTGCTCTTTGTTTATTATCAATATAAGCTTGAATTGCCTCATCAGTATATCCTTTCTGTCTAGCCTCAGCTTCCCATTGCTTTCTCAAATCGCCTCTTACATCGACTGTAGCAGTTTGTTCTTCTTGTGGCTTTAACCACCTATCTAGACCTCCACCGCCCAGTTCTGCAAATGCATTATAATCATTGTTGTCTAAAGTTCCATTATTAATAGCTTCTACAAAGCGTTTAGATCTATTGAGAATTTCATCAGCACCAATAGTACCTTCTAGATCATAACCACTCAACATTTCTGGAGTTATACCACCAGCTATGTCTGCCATTAATTTCAATCTATCTTCCTCGCTTCTACGATTAAAGAAATTATCGTTATCTATGTCATTGCCTCCGTACCATCTCCTAGATACTTCTCCAGTGAAGTACTTATTAAAATCAAACTTCTCTTTCTTAGGAGTTGCTACTGTAGGCTTCTTATATGTATTCATGCTTTTAATATAGTCTAGAACATAGTCCCCAGCTCTATTATTAGCATTATTATCGGTATTCTTCTCTCCTCCCAGGAAATTCTTATCAAATTGTCCTGTACTACTTAATGACTTATCAGAAACGTTAAATGTACCGTCTCCATTTAATGTAACAGTTCCGTTCTTGATTCCGTCAATAAGTCTAGAAGTGGCTGTTCTGAATGCATCAGCCTTCTTTCCAGAAAGGTTGTTATTTGTAATGTAAGTATCTACATTTCTATATAATCCAGATATTAGATCTGATTTATTGTACTTACCTACATCTTTCCATTCAAATAATTCTGGTTCTTCTGGAGATTTACCGCCACTGTTATACTTTCTAATTACTTGTGACATACTTATATAAACTAAGAAAGGAACATATACTTAATTATATATGCTCCTTTCTAACTTTGTAAATGATTATCTAACTCTTCTAAGTTTAGAACCATTTCTAGCGAATGTTGGTTCCTCTTGAGGAGCTTCTCCAGGCCCCATTCCGCCTTGCATTGCTTGAACTAGTGCTTGACATACAGCCATTGCAGCTTCACAATTCTGTGTCTGTACAGCTTGAGCTGCTACTTGAAGAATCTGTTGCATTGGGTCTTGAGCTCCACCTTCTGGTGCTCCACCTTCTACCGGTGCTCCTTCTGCTGGTGCAGCTGCTGGTGCATCTTGAGGTGCAGGAGCTGGGCCACCTTGTTGCATAAATTTAATTGATTTACTTTGAATTCTCATGTTAAATTACTGTTTAACGTTAAACCTTAACTGTCCTACAAAGGTAGTTATAGTTAATGGAACTAACAAGTTAATCTTTCTTTTCCACATATTCAGGTTCACGTTGGTCTTGTTGCTTTAAATATTCAAACATCTTCTTACCAAGTGCCTTATAATCTTTATCTGACTTACTTTTACTAGCTCTTTTAGCCATCCGAATCAGAGTCTTAGTGTTCTTTCTACTGAAGATTCTCTCTCCTCCTTCTAGTTCCATTTGAGTAGAACCATCAGGAGCGATTACTTTCATAGTAGGTACTTCATCATCATCTTCTATATCAAGTTCGTCCCCCTCACTTATTCCAGAGCCTTGATTAACTTCTAGTACTAATAGTACATTATCCTCTTCAGCTATAGTGTCATCGTTTGGGTTGCCCTGATATATTGAGATCACTTCTAAATCCTCATCTATAAAGATAATGTCAAGAGGAATATCAGTATCTTTCATCCAAAATCCTACAGTCTGAGGTTCATCGTAAACAAACAGCATACCCTCATCTTCAGCTAAGGACTTTCTGCCTTGTAATCCCTTAATTTTATCTTCTTCTGATTCGGCTACTTTAACATTATATGTTCTATCACCTATCTCTATTCTCATTTGTTACCAATGTTTAGTGAGTCTAAATCCAAACTTGCAAAGTATAGTGCTCTATTTCCGTAGTCTATAATAGACAAAGTCCTCTCAAAGAAATCAGAACCTATAATGCCTATAATATTATATCCCTCTATTTGAAGCTGCCTTCTTACTGATGATAAATCAGATTCCATAAATATTACATCTCCTATAGATAGTTCGCCTATAACTACATCTACTGTCATTTCCTCAGTAGAACCACCTATTCCATGATATTGTACATCTACTGTATGACTAAATACAAACAGTTCTTGATGTGTTCTATAATAATCTGAATCTATAAGTGATGTGTTAGCACCAGTATCTATTATAAAATAAGCAGTTTGATTACCTACTTGGCTCTTAACTACAGGTATGTTACAAGCTTCTGTATATTTATTCTCAAAATATAGTAAAGATTCTGTATTAGTAGGTCTATTATTACACCCCACAGCTAAGAAGAGCATGATAATTAATAAAGCAATTCTTCTCATTGAATTTCTTTTAATATTCCGGTATTGTCGATAGTATTATTAAGTATCTCATGTACTAACAACTTACCTGCCTCAATAGCGGACTCATCATCGCCCTTCTTCATTAGCTCTTCAAGCTTATTAGTTACATCTAGGTTAAATATAATCTCATTACGTTCAATCTCTGCATGTTGTACTAACTCGCCACCATCTTCCTTACTAACTACTGGTATGCCTTTATTAGTTACATCTTTAAATTCTGGATTTACATCTTCTAAATGATGCTTATTCTTATGTAATGCTCCCTCCGGAATTACATTAACTTTACCACCAGATTTAAATTCTGGAACAGAGGCTTTAGTTTTATTAAGGATAGAGTTAGCCCATTGTAATTCTTTATCCAAAATCTTTATTCCGTTTCTACCTATAGCCATACTTCTATATCCGCCATTTAAAGCTATTTGATTTCTAAGTCCTATGCCACTGTAGTTAGATGCTGCAAATGCATCTTGTGCTTCTTCATTAATATCGGCAACTAAATTCTGCTGTCTCTTAGCTTCAGATATTTGAGCATTGGCTTTCTTTCTGGCTCTATTACTAAATAATCCATACTTCTTACCACTCTTAGTAAGAGCATCGTCTACCTTAGCTAAAGACCCTCCGTAAGCAGAACCTTGCTGTTCCCAAGTCTCATTATCTTTATTAATAGTATTAGCTCTTTTACCAAAGGCACTATTTATAATGCCTAATCCGGTTAAATTACCTAATGTAGAACTAAATATAGAATCTTGAGTTGTCATTCCATCAGTACCACCAGTAATGGCATTAATTCCATCTGATACTAAACCTCCAACTTTCATTGCTCCTCCTATCATAGGATTAATTTGCATAGCCATGTTAGCAGCAGCGTCATATGCATTATCTACACCTCTAGTAATAGATCCTTTAGGACCTTGATAAGCATTATTCTCAGGCATAAATGATCTTACTACGTCAGCTACTTGACTAGCAACATTTACGGTACTGCCTATATTGGACTTACTAAAGATGCCATTTCTAGATCTTCCTCCAGAAGGATTTAACGTATTAATAGGAGGCATCGGTGGTAATGGACTGAAACTAGAACCTCCATTCTGTATAGGAGCAAGCAAACCTGCCTGCCCCTTCAGAATTCTTCTTTTATAAGTGTTATGCATAGCTTATTGTAAATAATGTCTTTAATGCAGTAATTATAGCCAGCTCTTCACCAGTATATCTAACTCTAATCTTAATGTACTTATCTCTTAACCTAGTTTCTTTCCTACCACTCCACCAATCAGATACATCTATATCATCTATATTATATCCTAATGTTCTTAAATCATTAGGCATAAAATTCTCAACTGGTGTACTTTCAGAAATATCAAAACCTTTAAGGTCATTAGGTATTGGAGAATTACCTACAGATATAGGAACCTTATTAATTACTTCTCCATTTACATTAGATTTATTCCAAGTTGGCTCATTCTTCTGCACAAAGGTAATAGAATTAATCTGTACATCCCAAACATCTTCCTGATAATTCATATTACCTCTTAGACGTCCAGCTGTAGGGTCTTTAATATCTACTGCTTTAGCATGAGTCCATACTCTAAATTCATTTAACTTCTCATTGTATACTATTTCAGTTCCAGATAAGTTAACATAATCTTTATTAGGGGCAGTTTTCAATCTATAGTAATCCTCTACTTCATTAAAAGTATCTACTCTAGCATAATACAGAGGGAACATAGTAGATTTATCCATAGCTCCTGTTGCTATTCCATTTCTAGATATAGATCTTTGGGAACCTCTTAAATTTAAGAAATTTCTATTATATAAGATGTCAGAGCCATTATATTGATAAAAGTCTTTAGTAGCTTCTTGTCTTATATACATATTCTTCTTATCGTCATGGAAGTCGTAAACCTCACCTACAATTTCGTAATGGAATGAATCTGGTTTAGCTTTATTACTAATAATATGCAAATTATTAAATATCTTATGAACTGATGGATTGTCAACTACTACAAATTCATACTCAAACGGATGTTGTTTACCGTACCAGAAACAGGGTTTAATTGGATCTTTTATATCTATGATTCCTGCCTGACCATGTTTCCAGAAGTCCGTAGTAAGATTCAAGCCGTCATTCACTCCGTTCTCTAGAATTTCTTTAGTAGTAATAGCAATACTAGATTGATATAATCCTAAATTATATGATAGATAATCTTTCCATCCAGTTAAATATTCATTAATATCTGTGGGAACTGTTCCAGACTTGTATCTAGCGGTAATATCACATTGAATATTTAATTGAACTACAGGATACTTCCAATCTGGTTCAGAAAGCATTACTAAGTGATTACCTCCTCTAATGTCGAAATGCTTGTAAAATCCAAAATTGTCTCTAACGATACTAAAAGTCTTCTCATAAGTAACTCCAGTTTTATCATCGTTAGGAACAGCTCTATTTACTAAATCTAATTCCGTAGATTTCAACCCGCCATAAGTACCCCATTCATCAATAACAACGTTAGATAGAATAACTCCATCTTGTGATGTAGAACCTTTCTGGGAAGAACCCAATTTACTTATCCATTTAGAAGTATCCCTATCGAAGCTAAAATATACATTATCAATATTCTCTGAGTAAGACGGAACCCAAGAATAGAATGTAATCCATTTACCTAAAACCTCATTATAACATATATTCCAAACTTTCTCTTCAAATCCGTATAGATTATCATAGAATGTGAACATTACGTCTTGCTTGAATCTATTATAATGACTCTTAACATTCCTAACCCCTATTATTGGAGTTAGCTCACGCTCAGTTAGACTAATGTTCTCATTCAGAAATTCCTGTATCTTAAAATCTGAAATAACTTCAAACTGTTTGCCGTTGGTTCTCCATATCTTTCTTCCTACTGTATCCACTCCATAGACGTAATAGGGAGTCTTGATGACACTTTCTGGCCATTGAGTACCGAATGTATCTGACAACATCATTGGATTCTCTGGCAGCACGTTAGAAGTGTTTATGAAGACATTTCCACCCGAACCTTCTCCAGCAACTGCACGTTCATTGACTGGAATAAGAGCTACTCCATGTTCAAATATGCAAAGTAGATTACCGAACCATTCAACCATCTTCATTAATCCTCCATAAATTCTAGGATAATCCCTATAATGAGTAAACTGGAATACTCTAAGTCCATTCTTGAAAGCATCATTAATAGCTAAATCAGAGTACAATATCCTAGTATCAAATCTATTCTTTATATAAGGCACTTCAGGTAATGTGTATGAGACTTTCTCTCCAACTGTACTTGCAAATCCTTCATTTACTACAGACGATTCTGGAATTTTATAATTACCATCTGTACTCATTTCTTGTAAGGGGTAGAATCCTCTTTTAAGTCCAGTAAGTCCTTCCTCACTCGGATAACTATAATCAAGAGACCTTATAGATAGATTTCTGGAAGTATAGTATTTAACGGTAATCCAACTTCCAAGTCTAATTGCATTAACGTCTCCTCTATTTATCTTCTCATTCTTCTCCTTGTTCTCATTATCATAGTTATCTTTCCAAGTATTATCGTCTACTATCTCATCATTTATAGGAGCTGACGGGTCTTGGAAATTTCTATTAAGTCTATGGGTATAATTGCATATATAACAATCTCCTCTATAATAAGTCTTAACATAGCCAGAAACATCTCCTACTGTAGTTAACTCATACTTACCGATTACATCCTCTATACTGACTCTATCTCCTATAGCATAATAAGGAGATGTATCATCATATCTAGTAGTGAAATATTGTTTATATGCTGACGTACCATATCCCGGAGTATATATGTTTATTATATTACCTATGGTAGTATTTCCTATGATTCCTAGATATGGAGAATAAATACCTCTTACTAAATTAGAAGCCTCTTTAGTCTTATTGTCTGATTTAATATACCTAAATCTAAAAGCTTCTTCAGCCTCTCCTGCTCTACCTCTAAATGAAGTATCTTCAATAGCAATTAATGGCACATTGTCACCAACTCCCACTATTTTAGCATTTACTAAGTTATCATCTGAGTTAGCCTTATATCCTGGTACGAAGTAGTTTCTCTCATTATATACATCAATATCAAGATACTTAGATGTAGGCTGCACTCTAGAGTTCTTAGTAAGGTATTGTGTTCCAGTGAATAATGAATTAAAATATCCCTGATTAGTGGAGTATTCTGGACATATTGCTGCTCTAGCTCCCAACTCTGATGAGTTCGAATCAATGCTCATTAATCTTTCAGAATAATTCTGATTTAGGATTCTATCATCATCCAAGAACCTTTCAATTTTATATTCTTGGGCAGTTGGTATTGCTGGTACTTCAGAATTTATATCTCTAGGTAATACATATGCTTGTGCTAAAATCGTAGGAATTCTCTTCTGTCTTACTATAAAGAATCCTTTAACTTTATCTTTTAAGTATTCTGCAACTTCTGTAGGAATGAATACTCCAATTCCACATACTGTAAAGTCTCCTGAATCTGGAGTATAATCTATTTTAATAACACCCTTAGCATTCTCATAATTCTGTGAATCTTCTATCTCGTAAGTTTCTTCATCAACTGCTATATACGTTCGTTTACCTTCACTATCAAACAAGTCAGTAAGTCCATCGAGAGTATATCCATCAACTCCAAATAAATTATCTCTGGTTGGAATCTTATTCTTACCTCTAATATTGTATGCTGGAGATAGAGTTCCGTCAGTCATTACCCATACTATGGCAAGTCTATAAAACTCCTCATTCCAATATCCAACATAATTATAGATGTTCTTAGTATTATAATACTCTCCAGGGGTATTCGAAACACTTATATCTGTGTAGGTATTATCTACATATCCTATAAGATCCTCAGATTTCTTTACATCAATATATGGGAGAATTCTTAAGCTTATATCAGTTAAATCCTGATACATTTGATCTGGCTTATTAAAGTTACCCAAGAACAGCATGTTCTGACATACTGCCTGGGCTTTAACTTTATCAGCAATCAAATATTGCATATTTATATCTGATATAGGAATCTCAACTGCATTTTCATCTCCAGTAATGATTATATTACATATACCATTTCTTACTGGATATTTCTTCTCTATTTTAAATGCAGTTACAACTCTATTCTGGCTAACATCTGATGTGCTTCTAGTATAGTAAACTTTTAAATAATCATAACTTCCATCAATGTCTGACACTAAGAAGTTGATAGATTTATGACTATTTTGATCAATAAATCCTCCATTGATAGAGAATGGATCACCATCATTTCCTATAAAGCATGATATAATACCTGATTCTGCTACGAAATCAGTTTCGTTATCATCAGCATCTGCATATTTAAAGTATAATACATAGTTTCCTACACTTAAATTTCCATGATGTAAAACTCCATTGAATGTTAATGAGGGAATTGTATTAACTCTTTTATAAAGAGATGTATCTAAATCGAATTGATTCTCGTCATATAGATTAGTGTCGTTATTTCCGATTCTATCTACTACTTCATAAGTATTATTTTGAAGTACAGAGAATCTAGTGTTTATTAATCTTGGTATGTTTCTATTGTCATTAATAATAAGGTTAACTGAGCCATCGTAGGAAGACTGAGTAACTATATCTACAGGATTATTTAAACTAAATCCTAATAACTCTGTATCTAAGTCTATTATACTTCCAGCCTCAATGACCTCATCGCTATTAAAGCCTACATCGCCTGGATGTCTACCCTCATTATCTATATCCTCAGACAGTCTAAAGTTGCGCAATGGATTGTATTCATATACAATCTTACCTTCAGGCTTTATCTGGCTTAGGTAATAAGATATGCTTAGGGTTTGGAAGTTTAAATTGCTAATTGTAAAACTGCCCTCGGATAATTGTACCATTACTCGTATACGCTTAATTTACCCCAATTGGTTCCTACTGCTTTACTATCTTTAAATTCTATATCTGTTACTGGCAAGCCGTCGAAATACCAGGTAGCGTCTCCACTTGCGACTATCTCGAACTGTTTAGTTACTTTAGTAGCTTGTTTAACCATGAGAGTACCGTCTTGTACTTTTAGGTTTCTAACTACATTTGCCCCAGAGGATATAGTTGCCAATTTAACATCTTTGTTCTCTTCTGCATAATATATAGTACCTGATACGAATGGTTTATCATTATAGTCAAGAGGTACAACTGTATTGTCGTACAATACTGCAACAGTTCCGAATGTACTACCATCTGCTACTCCAACAGCCGCATTATACACGTCCTCCATTCCTGGAGCCTCTACTGTAACTTCAACTGGGATGTTAAAATCTTCATTGTCTACATGATTAAATGTTGCTAGCTTAACTATTTCTGTAACATCCTCCTCCTTAGCCTGCTCTTCTCCGCTAATGATAGCATCCACTTGTTCTAGCACCTTATTAACTTGTTCCTTAATAGAGTCGCTAGTATATATAAAGGAACCATCCTCTGAAATTAAAACCTCGTCACTATATGTAGAAGAACAAGTAAGATTACCTTCTACTGAAGCATCATACTCAGCGTTGTATGAATAGTGTTTCTTATTCAAAGAGAAGAATGTATGAGCTACTGCTGTCCCCTTTTGAATAAGTACATTTTTAAATGTTCTGTACACTATTTCAGTCATTTCCAAGGTAGGATATGAGGAATTACCATAACAGAAGTCTTCTACCCATACATAATCGTTACCATCGTACCATAGCAATATTTGGTTAGAGCGCCCTCCTAAAAATTTATTACTTTTACTCTTTATATGTTCATAGGTGTTAGAGCTATCATCAAATACGTTAGAATGATTGTATGCTCCTGGATTTCCGACAATTACACATATAGGTCTTTCAGCAATAACCTTTTGAATAACCTCTTTTACTTTATCTCTAAAATCTCTAACATGCAAATCGTCCTTCTCCTTTATCTGCCATACACCACTATCTCCCATTCCTCCATAGTAATTGGGTCTACTCTTGGCATTAGTAGAATCTCTCCAGAAGTAGTCTATTATTTCTCTCTCAACACTACCTCTGTCCCTAGTTCTAAATCCAATTTCTTTAGTATTGATAAGTCTTCCGTCTAAATCCTCTACCGGATTAAATCCAAATACGTCTGGAATAGTATCTTTAGTAATAAACGGTACATATGGGTTTGTTAGAGTTATAGATGTACTAACTGTATTAGTGTATAGTCTAGATAAAGTGATCACAGTTAACCTTAGTCTATTAGTAGTATCATCCCAAGCGAATTTAAATTGTTGTCCTATAAGGTTGTTACTAGCATCGAAGAATTTACTATCGTCAACATCATCCTTAGACTCATCCCAGGTAGAAGTTTTATCTATTTGGAATTTATACTCCTTATATCCATTAATATTGCCTGGTTTGGCAGTGCCTATTAGAGTAATTTCAGGAATTGTCATTTTAGGCTTAGTATCTTCGTTATCTCTAGATACCTCTATTTCTGTTTCAATACTAGCTTCATTTACTTTAAATGGATACTTTTCAGCTCCTTCAAGTTCATGCACTGGATTTACTGAATATACAAATTCAGTTTTAGAGTTCTTATAAGTGTTATATTCTTTAGCTTCATTAGTCATATAAGACTCGTCACTAATAATAGGAGTACTAGGAAGTCTACTTAGTAATTTAAGTGCATCCTCTATATTAAATACTAACTTGTTAAGAGTATCTACATCTAAATTAGCAAAGTCATCTACGAATGATTCATCGGTTCTAAAATACTGGGCATTATATAGAGTAGTTGTAAACATCCATCTATATCCTACTGTAGTGTAGTAGTCTTTATTGTCAGTATTTAATTTATAAGCTATTCTAACTAGATACAGTCTTCTTGGTTGTAGAACTCCAAAATTAAAAGTTTCGGTAAATGAACCATTGTAACTTCTTCTTCTTGGAGCTGTATATGTCATTACCTTTGAAGCAGTGAATATATCATAAAATTCAAATATTACAGATTCTATAGCTGTACCATGTCTAGGATAAGCTTCAAGCCCCCAAGTAAGTGTCATAGAATCTGGATTACAATAATATCTCCAAACTTTCATACTTATATCACCACTACCTAGCTTTGCTAAGTTAATAGACCCATTAATTTCTAATCCAGGTAACTTAGTATACTCCATACACGGAATAGCACTATACACTAAAGTATCATTCTCTACGTCCTCCTTTATTGACAAATTGAGTTGTCCTCTAACCTTTCTGTCATATAAACCAGTATTTAAGTCGTATATAGGCCATGATTTGTCAGAAGCAGGATTTGTATGAAATGGCAATGTATAAGTAGCTTTGCTAGAATCCCTGGAAGTACTGAACTGAGTCCCTAGAATAACATTGCTGGGAGAATATTCAGAAGAGTTACCGTAATAGGAATTATAAGATGTATTTACATCAGCAATGTTTGTAACTACGCTACTGTCCGGAGAACCATAAATTCCGTCTGGACAATTGTATTTATACTCCACTTCAAAGATAACAGCCGCATTTTTAGCCGGAACAGTTACCTCTATATCATCATAACTTACATCTACATCTGTGGTATTTCTGTATCCGAATGTAGAAACTCCTATAGAGTCTATAACATTTAAACTAGCTACTAAGTATAAATTCCCAAATACTTTATTATTATAGGTATTTACTGCATGCTTCTTTCTAAATTCGTCTACATCTGTACTTTCAGAATTACTCATAGTCTGAATAAAGTATCCAGAATTAAACTTCAATATTGGAGATGCTGATGCATCAAATGTTATAACTTTATTAGCATCAAATCGTTTTAATTGGCTAGTAATGTCTCTAAGATTATTATTAGAGTCTAATACTGCTACAGACAGAGTTAGTAGTTTATTCTTCGGAGATGTTGCCTTACTTCCGGACGCATTTAAGAAATTTGATATAAATAGCTTTAAGCTATTAACATTTGCAGAGTCTAGAAGTATAGTAAACTTATCTCCAGAGCGTAAAATAGTATCTTTGGGGAATATTTCAACCTTTACTATAGTTTGATCTAAAATTCCGTTTAAATATTTAAAGTTACTTGGAGATATAATTACTTTAGCTCTTTCTAATTCTTGACTACTAATGTTTCGTTCAGGGGAAGGAAATGAACCTATCTGTCCTTTATTAGTAAGGGGGTTATAAGATGCAACATATATAATCCCTCCATACTCTTTAATTCCAACAGGAACATAACCAGCAGGTAAGTAAGCAGTCTCTACTCTACCATTACCCATATCATTTTGAAGTACAAACTCATTGCCATTATATGTTATTATAGTAGCATTGAGAGCATTAGTAAGCACATTACTAGGAGTAGTCAATGGATTTAAATCCATTATTATTCCTTCCCCAAATGTATTAATTGCTTCTTTCTTCATATTATAAATATTCGTAGTTATTATTGCTTACTAAGATATCTTCAAACTTAGCAGCCCTATCTCTTGTAAATGCAATCTCTGGAGATTCACATCTAAGTTTATCCTTCTTATAAAAGTATCCTAAATCTATAGGCATTTTAAATTTAAGAAAGTATTTATTGCCGGAGAACGTTAACTTACATTCGTCTAGAATTTTATATACGAACTTATTCTCGAATATGTAATATTTCTTCTTGCGCCCTCTTTTATTCTTTGATGCCATAAAGTCTTCATATTCTTCATCTGTAATAGCTATATAATAATATCCATCCCACTGAATATTCTTTCTCTTATACATCATTCTTACTTTAGTTCGCATCTTCTTTCTGTAATATCTAAAATGCTTTATAGAATTACGTGTTAGTTCTCCTATATAGAACCAATATTTATATTTATGACTATTAATTAAAGTA
>OHET01000303.1_pt1 | contig 23417 bp, 37 predicted proteins | sample 1567351 | NCBI WGS metagenome assembly OHET01 (sample SAMEA3879529, study PRJEB24766) | human gut metagenome | biome: human-associated habitat; feature: feces | place: USA | collected 1985/1987
CCTCCTATTGTAACTTTAGATGATGACCCTTTAAGGATTCTCAGAGGTATAAGGTTCTCTATTACCAAGAGACTACGGGTATCTGAAGATATGTGGCAGGCTATGAAGGCTTATGACTATTTCGACAAAATGCCAGTAGTATCTGAGGAGAGAATTAGAGAGGAACTGATTAAGTGTTTTAAATGCAATACCATTAGAACCTTAACGTATCTTGATTATCTTCCAAGACTTAGGGATTACATCTTTAGTAAAACCAATTTATGGCTTAAGCCAACTAACGAGAAATGAGTAGTTATTTATCATTTTATTTAGTGCCTAAAGCACATCCAGAGGAGAGGTTACTACTTCAATCATTCAGTAGGTCTAATGAGGTGTATCAAAGATTCTTTGATAATCTTAGTGTAGCATATGCTGGTAATGAAGAGAAGTATACTAAACTCACTGTTAGTGATGTTGAATCAGTAATTCAAGACCTTGATGATGACATTGCTAAAGCAGAAGCTAGACGAGTGGAGTACGAGAAATTCTGTCATGGTAATTCGGAACTTATAGAGGAGATGATATCCACTAAGGAGTATATACGGGATTTACAAAGTACTAGAGATTACATATCGTTTATACGAGACATTTTAGCCGACTTAGATTATAGTGGATTTAGTGATGTCTTATGTAATGTTGATTAATGGAAACATTTGAATTCTTAGTAACATCAACAGTGCAGGCAACTCTTTATGAGCATATAAAGATTCAAGCTCTTAATTACGAAGATGCCGTCACCAGAATAGAGGACAGAGATTATTACGAAGAGGACGGAGAAATAGTAGATTCTAAAACAGAGATAGACGATTATCTAGAGGTAGATGATATTTCTAATTGGGAAGATATTGTAAAGTCAAACCCTAAATCAGAAGAATCTTTGTGGACAAGCGAGTATTAATAATCTGTAGAGGCATACAAGGCTCTGGTAAATCTACTTGGGCTAAACAATGGTGTCATGAAGACCCAGAGCATAGAGTTAGATTCAACAACGATGATGTTCGTAACATGTTAGGAGACTATTGGGTTCCTAGTAGAGAGAATGTTGTCACTGCAACTTATAACACTGTACTAGCTTATAGTATGGAGAAAGGTTACAATATCGTAGTTGATAATATGAACCTTAATCCTAAGACTTGTGCTGAGTTAGAGAAGATGGTTAAGGACTTTAACGAGAATTATACCTACGATTGGAAGTATGAAGTCGAATATAAAGATTTCTGGACTCCCGTAGATGAATGTATTCGCCGTGATGCTAAAAGAGAACATCCTATAGGTGAGAAGGTTATTAGGCAGACTTGGAGACGCTATAGAGACTTCATAATTCATGAGGAAATTATGGCTGCTAAGGCTAAAGCATTAGTTCAAGACACTAACCTACCAGCAGCAATTATAGTAGATATGGATGCAACTGTATGTCTGAATACTAGTGGTCGTCCGTTCTATGGAGAAGGTGCAGCTGAAGGTATGCTTACTGATGAGCCTATTACTCCTATTCTTGAACTTATTAGAAACTTCTGTGATAATTATCCTGCTAAGTTAATAATACTAACTGGTAGGGAAGATACTCCAGAAGTTCGTAAAGCTACAGAACAGTGGTTGGAGAATAACTTCCTACATCCAGATATGATTCTTATGCGTCCCGCTAATAGCTTCGTAGCTGGTCCTATATGTAAGAAGAAGCTCTATGAAGACAATATCAAAGGTAAATACTATATTCCATTTGTACTTGAAGACAATTGCAAATGTGTGGAAATGTGGCGTAATGAAGGTCTGATTTGTTTACAACCTAATGAGGGTAAATTCTAATGAGACTATTACAAAGACTAAGGAATTTGTTCAATGTTCCTGAAAGATGGAAAGCTGATGAATGGGATGGTCATACTCCAGTTGAGGCTGCAAACAGATTATACAGATTCTCTTTATATTATGACAAATGGCATTACTAGTAGGTCAATTGATTGAAATTCTCCAAAGGTATGATCGAGACAGGGAAGTTATGATACATACTCTCAAGGGAGAGACTGTAGATGTTAACGGATACTTCGTACAGAGAGACCTAGATGATAACGGATTCTATTTAACAAATTTAGATGTAATTCCAAGTGACTGATATGAAACAAGAAATATGACGGATTTTGACAATAATAGCATACTAAATCTATTTATATGGGTAGTTCCTTGGCTAATACTAGGAGCTGTACTTGGGTTCATAACTTTATTTATAGTTCTAGCTGCTCCTTTATGGGCATTTAGTATTGGATTGCTCCTTGTAACTACAGATAGACTAATTGAAGTAAATAAGTATAATAATGAGCGAAGAAGAATTTCACAAGAAGCGTAAACCATTTTATTTGGAGTCTGACACACTACTAGTTAAGTTTCCAACTAGTAAGCATATGGATTGCTCGCATGCTAAATGGTTTAGCGAGATTGGTTATCCGTTTGTACACACAGTTAGAGGTTATTATATAGAGGATGAATATATAATGCTGTACTGGAATGATTTTGAAATTCCTAATGTAAATGCCAGTGTATTCTCTTATTTATTTGACTTCTTTCCAACTATTAAGTGGATAGGTCTAGGATGTAACAAAGGAGCATTAGGAGAAGTATGGACACCTAAACTTAAAATAACAAGAGGATGATAGTAGATAATTTTGATCAGATATATTAGAGTTTAATGACCCTAATGAATTCTACTTCTTACAAATTATCCAGCGTAAGAAGGACGGTTGTGTAACTGACACAGGTAATAATGGCTATAGAACCATTAAAACTTACTATATATTTAGTAAAGAGCAGCTAGAACGTAAAAGAGCTAAAATTACTGAACTGTGTCAGAGTAATCATGCAAGAGCATATATAACTTTGAATAAACGTAATGCTGAGCAAGTTGCTTGTACTGCAATTCAAGAATATGCTAAATTAATTCAGGAAGGCAACTGTTATCAAGGATATAGGATTTGGGATTCTTCATGTGGACATACTAGAGCTAGAGGTTATAAACCTCTTTGGATTGTTGATGTTGACAGTAAGAATGAAAATTATCTTAACAATATTATTAACATAGTTAATAATTGTAGAGGTTCTCAAGACGTAAAAGTAAAGCATATTATTCCTACAGTCCACGGATACCATCTTATAACAATAGGATTTGATACTAATCAGTTTGCTCAACAGCTTGCTATTAGGAACTTAGATTCTATTGATATTCAAAAGGATAATCCCACATTATTATACTTTGATACCGGAAATTAAGACTCGGTAACGAGATCTGTTAATAGATTACTTATTATTAATTTATAATCATTAATTAATGAGTAATTTACCTTTAGGGGCAGACGTGGATCCATTTGCTCCATATAATGTAGAAGAGAAAGTCTTTAAGATTGATATTAACGCTAAAGGATTAGCATGGTATGAATATTATGGACATCTAGATGTGGATGAAGCTGTAGAAGCTATTAAGAGTAGAATACAAGCCGCACTTAGTAGTTTAGGAGATGTTGATATTAGTAATATTGACATAGAGGTTTCATGATATATCTAGTAAGTAATCAGAAATCACTATTTGAAACTGATGCTTATAAAGAACTGTCTCTGTCTGATGCTATAGACATGATTATGCCTCATAGTTGGATTGAGTACGATTCGGAGACCGCGGGATTAGATCCATATACAAAACCGCTATTGTGTACTCAATATGGTTTAGGGGAGGATCAGATAGTTATTGATAATGTAACCATTCCAATTGAAAAGCTTAGATGTGTGCTTGAAGATCCTACTAAAACATTTCTAGGTTGGAATATTGCGTTTGATTTAAGGTTTCTATATCATCATAGAATAGTTCCTTATAATGTATGGGATGGAATGATTGCTGAGAAGATACTCTATCTAGGGTATCCTCCTCAGTTTCATAGTCTTGCTTTAAAAGCTGCCGCTGACTTCTATCTTGGTATAGATATTGATAAAACAGTTCGAGGACAAATTATCACACAAGGTTTAACAATACCAGTAGTACAATATGCTGCTGGTGATGTTATGTATCTTACTAAGATTAAAGAGAAGCAAGATGCAGAGCTAGAGAAGAAAGAATTAACTAAGGCTGCTGAATTTGAAATGAAGTTTACTCCAGTAATTGCTTATATGGAATATTGTGGAGCTAAACTTGATCCAATCAAATGGAAGCAAAAGATGTCGAGGGATAAAGAAGAAGTTAATAAAGCAGAAGCTGCTCTTAATAAGTGGGTAGAGGATTATTATGAAGAACATAAATCTTCTACTGAGGGATATATTAGAGTATCTACCGAAGAAGTTCCCATTATGGAAGAGTTTAAACTATTTGATTCCCTTAACAATAATATGAGTAATGTAAAGAGAGTTCAGAATCCTCAAACTGGACTTATTCATTATGAGTATGATAAAGCATTTCCATATGTAACACGTAATCTACAGGGAGATTTGTTCTCTGGATTTGATACTTGTGCTAAATGTAATGTAAACTGGTCTAGTAGCCAACAAGTAGTGCCTTTATTTGAACATCTAGGTCTTAACTGTACTACTATAGACCCAAAGACCAAAGTTAAGAAGAAATCTGCTGATATAAAGCTTATTAAGCCACAAGCCAATAAGTGTACTATAGTTCCATTATATGTAGAGTATAAGAAGGCTAAAATACTTGTTGATACTTTTGGGCAGAAGTTTATAGATAAGATTAATCCAGTTAGTGGACGTATTCATCCAGATTATTTTCAATTAGGAGCTGATACTGGTAGATTGTCTGCAACTAACCCGTCCCTAATGAATCTTCCACATGATCCGTTTACTAGAAGTTGTTTTATAGCAGATTCTGGATATAAATGGATCAGTTGTGATTATAAAGGACAGGAATCCTTCTTAATGGCGTCTATTGCTAATGATGTGGCCATGTTGGACGAATTAGTAAATGGAAGTGGAGATTTACATAGTCTAACTGCTAGAATAGTATTCACTGATATTCCTGATGATACTCCATTATCTGAAGTTAAGGCTAAATATAAACCTCTTAGAGATGCTGCTAAAGGGTATGAGTTCTGTTTCAACTATGGAGGAGATTGGAACACTTTAATGAAGAACTATGGTCTTACTAAGAGAAGGGCTCAAGAAGTATATGATAATTATATGTCTGGTTTCTCTGGATTAAAGAGATATCAGGAATTTAGGAGGGAAGACGTTCTAGATAAGGGATATATCCTTCTTAATCCTATTACTAAACATAAAGCATTCATATATGATTGGGATAATCTTTGTAAGATAGACAGCGAATTGGGTTCTCCAGAAGCTAAATATATGTTAGGATCTAACGGTGATAATTATTACAAAACAAGCTCTCAGCATTTGAGGAGAAGGTTATCTGATTCAATGAAACAGTCAATAAATTATCCTATTCAACATGCTGGTTCTATGTGTTTCAAATTATCTGCCATTAAATTCTTTAATTGGCTAAGGAAGAACAATTTGTTATTCACAGTTAGATACTGTGTACCTGTTCATGATGAACATAATGTCGAAGCACCGGATGATATTGCTGAAGAAGTAGGTAATATACTAGTTAAATGTATGGAAAGTGGAGGTGAGCCATTCTGTACTAGAGCACATTTAGGTGCGGATATATCTATTGAAGACTATTGGGTACATTAATTATGACAGAAATTGAAAGAAAGTATTTAGTAAAGAATAATAGCTATAAAATGCAAGCTCAAAGAGCAGGATTGATAGTCCAGGGTTATCTTGGAGACAATCCTCTATCTGAGACTAGAATAGCTATTAGGGAGAATAAAGGCTGGCTATTTATAAAAGCTAAGGGAACTCTTAGTAGGTTTGAATGGCGGCAGGAAATTCCAAAGTATGAAGCATTAGAATTGTTAAAACTTTGCCCGAACGTTATACGTAAAGTACGTTATATAGTTTACCATAAAGGTAACAAATGGGAAATTGATGAGTTCTTGGGAGACAATGAAGGATTAACAATTGCTGAGTGTGAATTAACTCAGGCAACTTTGAATCCAGAATTGCCCGATTTTGTTGGAGACGAAGTCACAGAAGATACTAAGTATTATAACTGTAATCTTGCATCTAATCCTTATTTGAATTGGGACGATGACTCTGAATGATCTAGAGAATACAATGGTTGTTAAGCTAAGGGATGGTGGACTGTATGTAGTACTTACTGACGTTAGGATCTTTTGTGATAAGATTGTTGATAAAGTTACCACCATATTTGCAGCTGATAATGGTTATATGAATATTTCTAGTTATGCTCCAGAACCTATAGATGATATAGTATAAGATGAAACAATTAAAGAATTAGATGAATTTGGTTCTAAAGAAGTAACATTTTATTAGTGCGTCTAATCAAACCGAAAGTAGAAATTATTAACCAGGAACCAGGTGTTGAAGGTTTATTCAAACACATGGAACTGTGTGCAAGGACTTGTTATAAGTCTGAAGACAAGATAACAGAAGACAGTGCTAAGAAGTTTATTAATAATGTCATTATAGCTAGAGGACATACTGCTATGTTAGAGCATGGCACTGTATACCTCATAATTGATTGCTCTGGAAGACTGCTCGATGTTGCAAATAAATATGTCAATAACAAGTATTCCGAATGGACTTTACATCCTGACGGAGTACATTACTGCATTACGACTAACTATAGAGTACTACTTCAGAATGGTTGGCTTGATGATTTGCAGTATCTATGTGAACCTACAGAATATCACGTTAGACGTATCACTGTAAGGTTTATATGTGATATGGGAGTTGCCAGAGAGTTCTGTAGACATAGAGTATTTAGTTTTGCTCAAGAGAGTACTAGGTATTGTAATTACTCTAAGGCTAAGTTTGGTAAGGAGTTGAATTGTATAATACCGTGCTGGTATAAGAATATGTTCGAGGGTAATTCATATAATATAGAATTATGTCATACTTATGATTTAACTATATCTGAAGGATTGTCTCGAACTGAAGCTGCATGGATACAAGCTATGTGTGAGGCAGAAAGTACATATTTCGGATTGTTGACAGAGGGTGAGCCTGCTCAACAAGCTAGAAATGTACTACCTTTAGCATTAAAGACAGAATTAATAATGACTGGTACTGATGAACAGTGGGCAGGATTCTTCAATTTAAGATGTGCACGTGATGCTCATCCTCAAGCTAGGGAGTTAGCAATTGAGCTGAGGGATAGAATGATATTAGCAGGTTATATTAATATCTATGATCCAGGGAGTATACAAGTTTAGAACTGATATCAGAAGAACTAAACGTGAACAGCACAGAGCTGATCAAAGAATCTTCGATATGCAGATTAATAGGATATGTAGATTAATATTATTTGTTAAATATTTATTCACATTTAGAATGCAAGAAGCTAAAGCAGCCTTAGACCTTGATAAGGAACTATCCCCAGAGGAAGAGGTTAAATTAAGAAACATGATTAGTAAATATCTAAGTAGAACTCCATATGTACGTGAAGCTCCTAAGATTGGAAGGAATGAAACGTGTCCATGTGGCAGTGGTAAGAAGTATAAATATTGTTGTGGTAAATGAAGCAGTTTGAATTTGACCCGGAACATACTTTCTTTACGTCTGATACACATTTTGGTCATGCTAACATTATCAATCTATGCAATCGTCCATTTAAAGACGTTAATCATATGAATGATATGTTAGTTGAAAACTGGAATAATGTGGTCTCTGACGATGATACAGTCTTCCATTTGGGAGACTTTGCTCTAGGTGGTAGTGCAGTATGGAGTAATGTTTTGTCTCGTCTGAAAGGCAAGATTTACCTCATACTGGGAAACCATGACAGGAAGAATATAAGACAAGGTTACATGGGTAAGTTTGAGATAGTGGTCCCCCAAATGCAGATTTCGATAGAGACTCGTAGTATATACTTAAATCACTATCCGTTTCTGTGTTATGGTGGAATATATCGTAAACCAGAGGATGTCGTATGGCAGCTATTTGGACATGTACATTCAGGCCCAAATAGTGCTGGAGCTGATGCAGCTAGACTGCCTTATTTACTTCCAACCCAGTATGATGTAGGAGTTGATAATAATAATTACACTCCTGTATCTTATGCTCAAGTTAAATGTATAATTAATAAGCAAGTGAATGAAGCGCAGGAATCTTAGTGGGATATTCATCTTCGATAAGTTAGAAGGAGAGGAGAAGCCTACTCCTACTTGTCTCGAAGATTGCACTCCAGAAACTAGACTTAAATGGCTAGAAGGACTGGAGAAAGGAGCTCTCATAAATTGCATAGAGCATTTGTGTGAGACTATCAACGAATTTAGTGAATTGTTGGACATTTATAAAGAATAAGTATTATGGCTAAAATTATTAGTAGCAGAAAGAAGTATGTTCCAGTTAAGGACTTAAAGGTGTATCCTAGTAATAAGGAAACTATTGAAGTAATTCCCGATGATGGATTCAATGGAGCTCATCGTTACCGTGCCCAAATGTGTGCTGGCTTTGTTAATGGTAAAACCAAGTATGTGGATGCTACTGACACAATTCAGTTTGTTCACAAGCACGAAGACGGTACAGTAACTCCAGGGTGGCAATCAGAACAACTTGCCCTTATCCTACTTGATAGAGTGAAGAAGCTGAATGAGAAGTTCCCTTGTGAGCAAAATGCCAAACAAGTTACTGCACTTGAAGCTTATCTTGATGCTTGTAAGGAAAGAATTGATGACAGGCTTAACCGTAACGTAATGGGAGACTTGAAGGAATGAAAGCTGGAATGTGGACCCTACGTATGACTGCTTAGAATGTATGGGAGCTGTTAATGATTTACATCCTGCAAATCTATTTAGCTTTCCAATTCCGGAAGATATGACGTATGAAGACGAACCTATAAAATTTGAAATATGTCTAAAGTAGTTACAGTTCACGGGCATACTCTAGAATTAGATATGGGGCCTTCTTGTCCAAATCCTGGGATAAGAAGACAGCTGGACGCTAAAGGTGAGCCTTACATGCGTACATCCGACCTGACCACTTGGATAGGAATAGACGGGGATTGGTATCGTGTATATGCGCCCAGTGTAGTCTTAGAGTGGCCTGGTATTTTAGAACTGGCTGAAACTGAAGAGGAGTTGTTAGATTATTTAAAAGACGTATCTGAATTTACTAGAGATGAGAAAGGAAATAACTAATCCTGTAGGTAAGTGGTGGGTCGTTGCCAATAGAAGTGGAAACCTTCGTGTAACTGACGGCGACATGCCGGAGAGGGCTGTCGGCGGTTGGTATGGAGTGAATAACGACTATCTGTGGACTTCTGCCACAGATGATGTATTTAAAGACTGTGTTATTCCAGCTACTACGTTTGATAAAGGCCCACTACAATTTGAGATTGACGAACAGTTAAATACGACTTGGTATAAAGAATGAAACGAGCATGGTATTGTAGAGACTTAAAATGAAGTAACTATGAGGTTTTGGTATTGTATAGACGACATCGGAGATAAATGGCTTTATAAAGGGTCAATAGCTCCAGTTAAGTATGAAGATATATGGAATAACTCTGATGAGGAACCAGAGGATTATGAGTGGATACCAGAAACGGAGATTGAGGATGTCTACGGTATAGACTTTATGGAATCACTTCCTAACATTGACGATGGAGAGATGGTTGAAATACTGATTAAATGTACAGCCGAGAAATGCGAATAGGAGCAACATCTGATTTACATGGAATACTTCCAGAAATAGAACCCTGTGAGTTATTCTTCATATGTGGAGATATAATGCCACTGTCTGTTCAGTTAAATATGCCTGCTTCTCTAGAATGGTTAAAGACTGAGTTTATTCCGTGGGCTAACAATCTTCCGTGTAAACATGTTATATTTATAGCAGGTAATCATGACTTCTGGTTTGAAAGAAATGGAGGTATGGAACCTGAAATATATGAAACATTTAATAAACCTACGGATGGTAAGTTAGTATATCTCCATCATAAAATGTGGGATTATGATTACGAAGTAAAGCCTGGAGTCTTTGTTAAACTTAGAATCTTTGGAACTCCATACTGTAAGATCTTCGGTAATTGGGCATTTATGCGAGAATCGGAGACATTACAGGATAGATATTCCGATATTCCCATAGATTGCGATATTCTACTTTCTCATGATGCCCCTAAGATGTTAGGTTTAGGAGAGATACATACTGGAGCGTGGGCAGGTAAAGATGCAGGCAATCCTTGGCTAGCAGACGAAATAATGCGTAAGCAACCAGATTATTGCTTTTGTGGACACATTCACAGTGGTAATCATGAATTACAGGAAATTACAGGTATTCATTTAGCCAATGTAAGCTTAGTGGGAGAAGATTATAATATTCATTATGAACCCTTATATTTAAATATCTAAAATGAAGTATACAGTTAACACTCCTGAAGTAATATATAGAGGACCCAGTTTGTGTACACTTTTAGCAATTGTATTTATAACTCTTAAGCTATTAGGAGTTTCTGCTGTAGCTACTTGGTCTTGGTGGTGGGTGCTGGCTCCATTATGGATACCAGTTGCCCTTGTATTCGGAATTTTAATAATTGCTCTAATAATTATAGTAATTGGGGCTGCTATAGCAGCATATAGTAAGTAGAATGGACAAGATCTTATTAATTGTAGACCCACAGGTAGATTTTATCAGTGGGTCCTTAGCTGTAGAAGGAGCTAAAGAGAAGATGGATGCTCTTGCTAGTGCATTACAGAACGGGGAAATTGACTGTGACTATGTAATGGTTACTAAGGACTTTCACCCATCTAATCACTGCTCCTTTAAAGAGAACGGAGGTCAATGGCCTCCACATTGTGTTAAAGGTACTACTGGTAGTTGTATATATGCCCCACTATGGAGTGTAATATGCAACTACGCCTATTGTAAAGATACAGACATCTTTATTAAAGGAGATAGTACTGACAAAGAAGAATATAGTATCTTTGATAATCTAGAAAGTCTTTCTGTTATATCAGACATATTACTTGATTTTGAATCTGACCCAGATAACGAAATTCGAGTAGTCGGTATAGCTGGTGATTATTGTGTGTATGAAACCATTTGTAGTTTAATAGCTATGGGGTATGCAGACAACATAATAGTAGATACTAAGTATATAGCCTCTATAGACGGAGGAGATAAACTAGTTGAACTAATTAAAGAATATAACTTAAAATGGGATTAATTTATGCTATTTCAGTACTGGTGTTTGTATGTGTAATTGCTAGTGTTTATTCTAATGAAGTTACTAGGCCTTATCTTACTACTAAAGTAGTAGTGTTTACGGGCATAGTAGGCTTGATTCCTTATGTCAATGCTATTCTAGTAATAGGCTCTATAGTGCAGAGAATAACTAACCATAAAGAGTATAGTACCTGGTCTAAGGAATATAGAGATAGTAGAATAATAGAATCATTACAAACTATCGATTCAATAGTGTGTAGAATTATAGAAATGTTTAAACGAGATGATAATTAAATCTATATTAGATACAGATTTATATAAGTTTACAACTTCGTATGCTTATATGAAATTATTTCCTCAAGCTAGAGGAACTTTTGAATTTATTGATCGTGGAAGAATTAAATGAGCTGGGAGCACAGGGATGGATTCTCTGTGCTGCTGTTAAAATGACCGAAGCTCAATATAACTATCTGTTTTATAAACACAGTTAATATGAAGTTTGAATATAAAATGTTAGAAAGAGTCTATCCAGTATCAGAGAGTGAATTAGACGCTCTAGGGTCTTTAGGCTGGGAATTAGTAGGAATGGTATCTCATGAATATTCTAAACGTGTAGACATTTCTATTTCTACTAAGATTTCAAGACTTATATACACATTTAAACGTGAATTGAAATGAATAACTTGGATTATAGTAAAGTGTTTGAAGTCCTAGTAAAGGAGACTGCAAACTATGTAAAAGTTAATAATCTCAAGGCAATGGTATTAGGCATCAGTGGAGGAATTGACTCCACTGTTGTTGCTGCTATTTGCCATGAAGTAAGTAAACAAACTGGCATTCCACTTATAGGTAGAAGTCTTCCTATTAAGAACAAGAGTGACGAGTTTGATGTGTCTAAGTTGGTGGGAGAAGCATTATGTAACGATTTTAAAGTTTATAAACTTGAACGTTCCTATCGTGCAGCTCTCTTTGACGCATGTGCTGATGCAGGTGATGTCAATATAGCTAACTCTTACTATCTCGATGAGCTAGAAGAAATGCCCAGTAGGACTCCTATTGCTAATGGTAATCTTCAGGCTAGATGCAGGATGATGTATTTGTATGATATAGCCAGTCGTTATAAAGGACTAGTAATGAGTACAGATAATCAAACTGAATATCAGCTTGGGTTCTGGACTATTCATGGTGATGTGGGTGACTTTGACCCAATTCAGGGATTGTGGAAGACAGAAGTTTATGGATTAGCTAACTGGCTACTAAAGTTTCATTATCCTGAAGTGTACTTTGATTCTTCTGTAGAGGAGCTAGAAGTTACTGACATAATGTATGCTCTTAGGGAATCTATAGCTTTGACTCCTACTGATGGTTTAGGTATCAGTAATAGTGATCTAGAACAAATTGGGGCTAAGGACTACGCTACTGTGGACGATATACTTAGTAGATTTATTCCATTTAAGGAGTATCGTCAGAAGCATGGAGAACCATTACATCCTCACGATGAAATGGCAGAGTCTGATTGTTGGTCACAGCTATGTGCTAGACATGGAGAAGATGTAGTTAATAAGGTTTGGGGCCGCCATCTAGCTTCTGAATTTAAACGTAAGAAAGCACCAATTTATATATCTAGAAAGTTATATGAATAGAGTAGGTTTATTCTTTGGCTCATTCGATCCTCCTCACATTGGACATGCCAATGTAGTAATGGGAGTTGTTAATTCTAAACTAGTAGATAAAGTATTAGTCATTCCTGCATATCAGAATGTATGGAAGAGTAACAGTTCCGAATTCTCTTATAGACTTGCTATGTGCAGAATGACATTTAATCCATTAGCACCGGAAGTATATGTGAATGCTGTGGAGAAATCAATGTATGTACCTAGCTACAGTAAAGGTATTCCGACCTATGATGTGTTAATGGAATTAAAATCACAAATGCCTAATAATGAATTAGTAATTATTACTACTCCAGAGACCTATAGTGAGATTCCTTTATGGCATAACGGATCTACAATACTTAAAAACTATAAGTTTATTATGGTAATTAACGGAGAAGAACCTCCGTATGGCTTACCAGATAACGTATCACTAGTATATGTTCCAACTATCAGAATGTGTTCTACTTGCATTAGAAATAGAGTTAAGGATGGGGTTGGGATAAAACCCTTTGTTAGAGATGATGTGTATGAAATAATTAAGCAATATAAACTATATGTATAATATTTATATATCTTATCCATACAATATGCTTACAGTTCTTAGTAAAGTCACAGATGTGTTTAAAGACTATAACGTCAGCATTAAGTATAACAAATTTCATGATGATTATCACCCAGAATATTTGGATACATCTGATATTGTGATATGTGTATATATCCTAGGTCTTTGAATTTAACTAGTGGGGTTATAACTGTTGGTGGCATAGCTAACGCAAGAAATAGCATATTTAAACTAATGAAATCCAATTTGATTAGTTCTAATGTCTTAGAAGAATGTGTTACAGATAAAGAATTTATTAACTTTAATGATACTTATTGATGAAGAATTATCCGATTAAAATTGAAACAGGTGAACATGCTGGAGAAACAGTTTGGGTTCATCGTAGTATTGCTGTTGTAGGGTTTGTATTCTGCAAGATTAACAATGAATGGTGTGTTCTTGCTAACCAAAGAGGCGAGGGAGCACCGGACTTTCAAGGATATTGGAACTGTCCTTGTGGTTATTTGGACTTCGATGAAACATTAGCAGAGGCCTGCTCTAGGGAAATTTATGAGGAAACTGGAGCTAAGGTTGAACCTAGTGCTCTTTACATGTGTAGTATTAATGATGACCCGAAAGATTCCAATAGACAGAATGTTACCATGAGATTCATGGCTGTAGTAGACGAGAGTCATATTGGTATTTCTACTAATGCTATTAAGGGACAGCTAGGTGGAGAGGAGAATGAAGTAAAAGCTATCATGTGGGTTAAAATGTCTGACCTTGACAACTATCAGTGGGCATTTAATCACAAACATCTTATTGAAGGCATCTTTCATACTTATGTAGATTATGAAGAAATAGAAGACTTAAACAATTTATTTGCGGAATGATATACTTTATTAGTGGACACAGAGACATAACTCAAGAAGAGTTTGATGCTAATTATGTACCAGCTATAGAAGATGCTATAGATAATGCACAAACTGCTTGGGAAGATTGTGAATTCATAGTTGGTGATTGTAAGGGTTGCGACCAAATGGCAGCTGAATATATAGCAAAGTATATTGAAGAGAATATGGATGATTGGGACTGTGTTCCTTGTACACTTACCATTCATCATATGTTCTCTGAGCCTAGATTTAGAGTTGGAACTAAGGCTGACGATGGCAACTATTATATAGACGTTAGAGAACGCTTCAATGAAGGTGTAGAAGACGAATCTAATCTGGTAACACTAGAGGATTGTCCTCAAGTACATTATGTCGGAGGCTACGAATGTGATACTGATAGAGACTCAGCAATGACAACCTTCTCTGATGTGGATATAGCATTCTTAAGAGGTAAGTCTAAATGGAAATCTGGTACAGCTGAGAACATTCTTCGTAGACATACTATGAGTTCTAATTAGAACTTGTAAACTGTAAGTGAACTTATTGAACATATAAGACATGAATCTGGAATTTGAAAAGGGACAGACAGTTAAGATGGTAAGTCACGATAATATGGTAGTCGAAGGTGCTATAGGTGTTATCGAAAGCACTACAGATGTTACGGCTGATGTTCAAACTAGAACCGTAAAGGTGCTTTGGGGTGGCATGTCTGCTTTTAAGGCTGACTACAGATATAGGTGTGGATTCAAGGAAATTGGAACAACTGAAGTAGATATTGAAGACATTAAGTTAGTTGATAAACTTAGTTCCTGGCCTACAGAACCTCTAAGAAGATACTACATTGATGATTGTGTTAAGTATATAGGAAGGGATACTGAAGAACTTCAATACGGAGATTTACTCTGTATATATGCCATGAATTATTCCGAGCATGAATTGAGCTGCATTAAGCTTAGGGATTGTAACATATGTACCATAAATACCTCAGACTGTGTACTTCACAGTATTTGTTATCCATTACGGAAAGGCACTAGAGTTGTAACATCTATGGTTTCTGAGTGTACTAAGAGAGGTAAAACTGGTTTTATACTTAAAACAGACTATAGAACATATTTACCTTATTGTGTCAAATGGGACGATGATAGTACATCTTGGGTTATAGGCTGTACTATAACTCCGGAGGATTCAATAATAGAGGAATCTATAGGAGATGAGATAGTCTTTACATTAGAGAATGGATTTTATAGGGAAGTAACATTTTATGAAAGGAATTAATAAATATTTATTTTTAGACGTAGATGGAGTACTTAATAGTGTTTCATGGTATCGGGAGGAATGGAGTAAAAACCATGCATATCTTCAAGGAGACTTTGATCCAAAATGTGTTGAACTTGTAAACAGAATAGTTGAAGAGACTGGTTGTAAGGTAGTTGTAAGTTCTTCTTGGAGGACTGAACCTAACTTACAATCAATCTTTGACAAGGCTGGTTTAAAATTCAAAATACATAGTATTACTCCGTTCGGAAGCCATAGAGGTTGTGAAATACAGGAATGGCTTGATTCTCAAACAGAACCTTATGTATACGCTATAGTAGACGACGATGGAGATATGCTATCTCATCAGAGGAAGTACTTTATAAAAACTAATACAGTTATAGGCATTACTGATGAGGATGTTAGACATATAATTAATATTTTAAATAGGAATGATATGTGGAATGATAAATTGAATGCAATGATTGCTGATTCTATGAAGAAGCATGACACTACACGTACTAATGTGTATAGAGCTATTAAGACTGCATTTACTAATTATGCAGCGGCTAAGAATGCTAAACCTTTGGATGAAGCTGCGGAAATCTCTATTATTAAGAAGATGAGGGATGAAAGATGGGCTAATGCAGAAACCTATCAAACAGCAGGGCGTATGGACTTATCGGCAGTTGAGGCTGATGAGGCTGAGATACTAGAGGAGTTGCTTCCTAAAGAACCTACTAAAGAAGAATTGAATGCTGCATTACTTAAACTTGCATTAGATAAAGGATGGTATGACGATAATGAAGAACATGATATTCATCCAGTACAAATCCCTAAGAATCAGATGGGGATAGCTGTCAAAGAATTGAAAGCTAAATATCCAGCTGCTGATGGGAAGAAGATTGCAGACTTAGTTAAAGCTAATTTATGTAATTAATGACATTAAAAGAAATTGTAACTTTACCTTATCCGGCCAGATTTACACATGCTATAGCTGGAGTGCTTTATTATCAGATAGAAACTGAGAACCAGAGAATTATGTTCCCGGTGGATATGAATGATAAAGAGGATGTAGGGACTGCTACATTTGTGGCAGAATATCCCAAACCCATTACTTTAATGAGATATATTCGCAAAGCTATAGATAGTGGAGAGCTAGTAACTATTACTATGTGTGATGCCGAGGTATAACGTAAGAGATTGTGAATATAGTGATGATTGTATAACCCTCTTCGAAGAATGATAATCGGAATAGCTGGACGTAAACAATGTGGTAAAGACACCATTTGTAATATTATTAGATACTTAAATTACTTAAAGTATAACCAGATCTTTAAAGGTTTAGAGCCCTCCGCTGCACATTTTAACAATATGTTTAGTGACGATCTAATTAAATTCTCTGAATGGGAGAAGCATGCCTTTGCCGATGCATTAAAAGCATGTAGTTCTCTTATATTAGGTGTTGACATGTGTTGCTTTGAAACTGAAGACTTTAAGGAATCTCCTACTACCTTAAACCTTGGAATGACCAATAGAGAGTTCTTACAAAAGCTAGGAACTGAAATTGGTAGAAACATTCATCCAGATTTATGGGTTTTGCATCTAATGCAAATCTATGAGTCTAACCCTGATTCTAAGTGGATTATTACTGACGTAAGGTTTCCTAACGAAGCTGATGCTATAATCTCTCATGGAGGAATAGTAATTAAAGTAGAAAGAGATACTGGTTTAGATGACCAGCATATTTCTGAACATGCTCTAGATGATTACGAGCATTTTAGTTATGTAATAAAGAATAATGGTACCATCGATGCATTGATTGATAAAGTCAAAGCATGCCTTGGTGACTATATTTAATAATAATGGCCTATGCAGGTGGAGTTAAACTCTACTTGTATAGGCCATTTTTTTTTATTACTGTGCTGTATCTTCCTCTATTGCATCCGCTGCAAGTTTGGACATATTATTAAGTTCTGTAGTCATTCCTTTAAATGTTCTACCAAGTCCAGTAGTTCCTGTGAGATAAGATGATAAAGATTTATCACCAAATGCAAACTCATAGGTATTATTAAAGAATGTACTTAAGTATCCTATAGATACAGGTTCTGAATTTGTAATAAGTCCTTGCAACACACTCCAGGGAGCTATGTCTCCGTATGAACTGTTGTAACCTCTTTCAAATAGGCTAAATACAGTATCTCTCATGGCTTGAGACATGTTAGGATTTAAAGGATCTCTATCTTCCTCTCTAGTCTCTCCCCATAGTTCAATAAGGTATTTACCTATAGTTCCAAGTATCATCCATAAGAACATATCATGAGCTAATCTCTTTAAATTTGCTTTCTTTACACCGGTCTCTTCATTCCAGATACTATCTCTAAATTCTGAGAATCCACCTTCATGTAAAGCCCTAAAGCAGTCTTTAATAGTATAATAAATACCTTCTAGATATCTGTCCTCATTAATAGTAGCAGGAACTCCAGTGTTCTCAGTAGTGACTATTACTATAGAATTACCGTTCTCGTCCACCTCATCTTTATACCATAATAAATCACCATTGTCATTCTTAGCTTGAACTCTTCCAGCTAAATTATAATTCTTGGGTTTAAGTAAATAGGCATTTCTAGTTGCAGATAAATAGGTTTTAAACTGTCCGAATAATGCTCCCATAAATGTCTTCTCAGCCAAAGCTCTACTTTCCTGGTCATAGTGTCCATAAATAAGATCTGACAAGGTTTTAGCAGCCAATACTTCATCTTTAGTATAGGCAAATGGTAAATCATCTCCTTCTTTTAGATTTAATCCATTGTCTCTATTATAGGCTTCCATTATAGATAAATAAAGTCCTCTTTGCTTATTGTATTCAGGATTACTCTTATTACCAGAAGCATATACTGCTAGACGCTTATCTTTCTTCCAATTATATTTAATGCCCTCATCAGTCATTTCTAATGCATCCCATGTACCATCATGTAAGCATTGAGCTACAAATATGGTCATACGATGGAAATAATCCGGGGCAGTAGTTAACTGATAAGCATGCCTAGACATATTAGCTAATCCAGATTTGTTACTAATAAGCCGTTTATTTAGAACTTGCATATCTATATTAGCTAGTCTAATCATATTATTAATAGCCTCAATCTTAGTAGTCCTACTAAGCATATCTGGCCCTTCTTTGGTTACTAATGCCATAGCTTGGGCCAAATCCTTTCTAGTGAACTTCTCATCAGTATAGTACATTTTACTAAAGGCTAGAGATGACTGCTTCCACATACCATTAATCATATCACGAACACCCCCAGTAACGTTAAATGCAAGTAGTCCAAAAGATGCTAGTCTTTTAATAGGGTTAAGATATCTAAAAGCTTGACGGCCTTCTTCACTAATAATAGATTGGTTAAATACTGCTACCTTTAAATAGTTGTCCAAAGTCTCATTAAGGACTGATAAATCTGTATCCGTAGACTTAGCATATCCTAATAATGACATCTTTATTCCCTTAATTGCAGGTAATATAATATCCAATTGTTCCTTTCTAGCTGATGCAAACTTATAAGTAGTTACTAGGGTCTCTATGTTACGTTCCCAGAAATCTGGTTTATATTCAGCTAATAAGGCGTCTCTAGCTTCCTCACTGGCTTCTGATAAATTAAATCTATTGTACATTTCGTACCTAGTAATTACTTTCTGTTTGTCACTATACTCCCTATCACTATAAGCATCGTTTTGGGATCTATTCCAATAATCCTTAAATCTTCCAGTTACGTCCTTTACTTCTTGGTTAATCCACTTACTAATTCCCATTTGTAGAATCTGATTATTGGCTTCCATAAGAGGAACCCAGAACCACTTCTCGGTCTTCTTAAGTTGCTTTACCGTCTCGCTATCTTCAGACAAGCTTCTGATATTAGGGAATCTTTCTTGGTTTATAAGCCACAGTGCTTGCTTTAAGAATCGTCTTTCCTCTGAAGTAAGTGGAGTACTGCTATCATAAGGATCTACAAATAACATCTTATTATTAAGACTTCCGTCAGAATTCCTTCTAAAGAAATTATTATACAGCTTAACCTGATCTCCTATAACAATGTTTCTGGCATTACTGTAACCTTTATCTTTCCATAAGGGTTTTACATATCCGGTAAGGAATTTCTCATGATAAGGAGTCATTTCTCTAGTAACGTTATCAAATGCACCTCTCACAGCAAGAGTAATTTGGCGTAAGTTATCCTCTGGAAATAAATCCGGATTAGTTATCATACCTCCAGATAAAGGAGTTCCTTTCTGTGTATATTTAGAAATCTCTTTAGGTTGAAGGAAGTCTAATCCTTTATAATAAGCTATAGCCTGTAATATTGACTTGTATAGTCTTTCTATTCCAGTGTTAGAAGATTCATTAGCTATAGATTCTAGAGAACCTCCAACTATCTTACCAAGACGTTCTCCATTCTCCATCCTTCTAGCTAGGGCTATTAGTCTATTGGCTATCTCATTCTTATTTACGGTATTAATGTTGAATAATTCCTTAGATAAAGCCTCTATATCTCTAGACAAACTATTAGTAAGTTTACCATTAGGTCTGTTCATCAAAGCTAGGAACTCATTCTTAATAACATCCAATTCATCCATAAAGGACAATTTGTTAATATTATTATTAACTTTAGCTGCTTTGGCTAACAGATTAAATGTTTCCTTTATCTGTCTTGAAGTAGCAGTGGTAGCTTTAGAGTCTTCTGTATTAATTACCTTAATGTCTCCTATTTTAAATACATCAGTTAATGCATTAGGAATCTCATTAATGGCAGCCATTATCTTCATTAACTCAATATTGCCATTAGTTGCCAATAATATCATTTTGTTATTAAGAGCATATGCGTCCTTTTCATGTTCTCCTAACATTGTAGTTCCTAAAGATAGCTTAAGTTCAGTATGTAAATCATGATGGCTTAATGCAATAAAATCAATTTGTTTGGTAATAGTATTACTAATAGCTACAATTCCTAATTGTTTTAGTGCTTCTATATTTACTAATTCCCATCCTGGATCGTTAACATATTTCTGGAATGTAGTTACTACAAAGGCATTAGTAGTATATCCAGTAGTAGGACTCACATCCTCCAACGGAATTTTACCATCAATGGCTCTTTTAAGATCATAGATAAATTTGTTAGTCTTAAGTCTATGATTCTTAACCATCTTATTTAGGTATTTCTCTACTTCTACTCTAAGCTCCGCATTCTTCTCTTTAGGTGAATCTTCTTTGATATAGATAGGCTTTCCTTTACTGTAGAAATCTTTAAAATACCATCTGCCCTCAGAGGGATTCGGAGAATCATAAACATGATTTGCAATAAAAGCATCTACATCAATTTGCTCTCTAATTGATTTAATCTTAGGATTAGGTATAAACTTACTAAGAGTATCTAGTACATTATCTCTAATAGATTCCCCTATAGTTTCATCGGTAAGTCTTACTGGAATTGCATAACTCACATTATTATAAAATTCACCTACTCCCCAAGCTAGTCTATTAATGGTGCCTCCAGAATCTTTAGTTCTGTCTTGCACTCCTTCGAAGCTAACTCCAGTTAATTCCCCATCCTCTAGCCCTTCCAGATGCATAGGTACTATATTCAGTTCCATATTAGCAGCAGGAATACCTTTGGAAGCTAACATTTGTCTATAGAAAGCTAACTGGTAATCATACTTAGTTTGCTTAGCAGCATCCCACCTATCAGACAACTTTACAGAACTTTTGAAGACATATAAATGCGGTTGACCATCCTCACCTATCACTACCAAATCTATAGAACCTATTATATTAACTCCATCCAATGTTTTAGAATCTATAGTAAATTGAGGCAGTAGTTTAGCGTCCTGTCCATGTGCCTTATAGATTTCATCTTTAAAAGATGCCATATTCTTGTATATACTCCTGACAGCTTGTTCACTAAATACTCCAGCATACTTATCTATAAGCTCTTCTAATGACATATGACCGGCAAAGTAATCACCTAAAACAGCATGTAATTCAGCGCCAGTATCTGCTATCCTCTCCCACATTTCCATAATATTATTAACCTGCTCTTCAGCTTCAGCATGAGTCATACCCTTGGATACCAATTCATTTATAGTATTATTTCTCCAATTCTTAATACTGAACGGCTGTCCTAAGAAAGTTTCTTTAGAATCTTTGGTAATAGTAGCAGTTTCTAAGAAATCTGTAACTGACATGTTAGAACCTTCTGCTTTGTACATAATATCACCAGATACAGGGTCTACTCCGTTGCTGTTGAGTTTAGCGGTAGCTTTAATAGATCTTAACTTAGCTACCATTTCGGACTGCTTAGTGTCTTGGCTAAACACAATATCTGATATAAGTCCCATTTCAATTTGGTTCTTATGTCCTATTAAGAAGTCAAACAATTCAGCATAATCGTTAAATTGCTGTATTTGACCATTTATATTTAAACTGTATGTACAAGCCATTAACAATCCTCCTTTAAATTACCACTTTTAATCATTCTTTCTATTAGATTAGTAATTACACGAGATTCAGATGCCATATCCATATCAAAACCTTCTCTAAAGTCCTTATTAACTAAAGCACTACCAAATTCTGACATTATATCATCTATGCTCATGTTAAGTAATTTACCTAATTTCTCATCTTTAATGTCTTCCGAAGTTTGGAATGTGTTTTGAGTTTTGGCTTTAAATAGTTCTCCCAGGGCATCCAAGTCAGTTTCCTTACCTTCAAACCACGTGTCTGCAATCTTACTAAAGTAATTACCAAACTCTGTAACAAATATTTCTTCATTTAAGTCTGTAACTGCTCTACTGTCTCCTATATTCCTAAATGCTTGTACTTTATCATCATAATCAGAAAGTTGCTCTACTTGGTTTACTAATCCGTAATATAAATCTGAATTAGTCCTCTTAATGGAACCCATAATAAGATGTGCAAATTCATGTAATGAATCAGCAGTTGTTGCTCTGTCTACATTTAAATATATTTCTCCATTATAAATAAATGCATTAGTTCTACCTACATTGGGTATTACACCCTTAAAAGAATCTGCTAATTCTCTGGCTGTAACTACATTAATTTTAATACCATAATTCTTTCCAAGATGATTAGCTATTTCTACCATTTCACTTTTAAATGACCTTGGCACCTTCTTATGAACTGGAACGTTGGTGCTCATTTGAAGCTTCTGTAAGTTATATTTATCCCCAGCTGCTGCAACTACTTCATACACTGATTCACTAGCATTTTCGATTATATTTAACGCCTTAGTAATAAGCTCAGTTTCATAATTTAATTTGTCCGGGGTAAGCATACTAGGAACCTTATTATTATATAAGGCATTATGGGTCTCTGGATCTCTAAGTTGGTTCTTAAGTAAGAAGAACGTCGCTACTTTCTCCGGAGTATCTAATATAGATTGAATGTTAATTCCTTGTTCATTCAGTGATGTTAATATTTTATTGTATTGTGGCTTCTTCATCATTTCAGACACGAAGTTATTAAATGTTATAGACTTAATAAGCTTCTTGTCATTATATAGATTTATTTTATCATCTAATGTAATATCTAATACACTAAATCTATCTCCTATTTCCAACTTAGAACTAGAAGATATGTTAACTTTGTCTCCAGATTTCTTCTTAATACTAGTTGCTACTGATTCAAAGTTAATAGGTCTATTTAGCTGTAGTGTAATCAGGTTTTTAGCATGTTTTAAATTGTCTACACCAGAGGTATGTATATTATCAGCAGTAGTTATTAAT
>OHET01000313.1_pt1 | contig 22950 bp, 18 predicted proteins | sample 1567351 | NCBI WGS metagenome assembly OHET01 (sample SAMEA3879529, study PRJEB24766) | human gut metagenome | biome: human-associated habitat; feature: feces | place: USA | collected 1985/1987
GATTGGCAGTCCATTATTAAGTTTTTTATTATGTTCCCTTTGTACACCGTTGCAAATAGCCTCAAAAAGATTTTAACCTATTTCAGGTTAAATGTCAACACTCTGAAACAGGGTAGAATATAATTTTTTTCAGAGCACAGCGGCAGAGGTGAAGTCATGTATAAGAGAATACGGGATCTTCGCGAAGACCATGACCTTAATCAGACGCAGGTTGCAAAAATTCTCGGAATGTCTCAGACGGGGTATTCCAAGTATGAGACAGGAGAGAACGACCTTCCGACAGCAGTGCTTATAAAACTTTCCCGATTCTATGACACAAGCATAGACTACCTTCTGGGTGAGACGGATGAGATAAAAAGATATCCGTAAAAGCGTATAGTGTGTCGACTTTGAAATCTGAGCGTAAAACGAAAAATCCTGGAACATCAATAGCGACGTTTCGGGATTTCCTATATATTTTTTAGCCGGTTTAGTCCGTAATACTCTGCATTTACTCTGTACTTTTTGGGCGTTTTTATGCGTTTGTACGCCTTTTGATGCGTTCAACGAACATTTTGATAATTTGAAGTAGATAAAGAAAAAGCCCGCAATCTCAACGATTACGAGCTTTTTTCTTTAATTGGTCCGAGTGGCGAGACTTGAACTCACGGCCTCTTGACCCCCAGTCAAGCGCGCTACCAGCTGCGCCACACCCGGAAAGCTCATCAATAATACCACATGAAAAGCGATTTGGCAAGTCTTTTTTCAAACTTTTTTAAAATATCCGCCACTTTTTTACTTTCTTTCTTATTTCCGCCCTTCCTCTTTACTTTTCGTCTCTATCTATGCTAAAATCTAAAGGACGGAAGGAGAGTCAGATATGGCAAAAATAATCGGAACAAACATACCAAACATCCCGTGGGAGGATAAGCCCGCAGGATTTGAATATCCCGTGTGGCGTTACAGCGGCAATCCCGTTATCACCCGCGACAATCTGCATATGGCGAACAGCATTTTTAATTCCGCTGTTGTGCCTTACAGCTCGGGCTTTGCCGGAGTTTTCAGGGCGGATATCCGCTCGCGCGCCCATAAGCTCGTTGTCGGCTTCAGCAAAGACGCGATAAACTGGGAGCTTGAGAATAAATATATCTTCAACGGCTACGATCCGCGCCTGTGCAAGCTCGATGGAAAATACTATCTCTCGTGGGTCAATCTCACCCCTCACGGCACAACTATCGGCATAGCATATACAGAGGATTTCAAGAGCTGGACTCAGCTTGAGGATGCCTGCTATCCTGTTGCCCGCAACGGCGTTCTTTTCCCACGCAAGGTGAACGGCGAGTATCTTCTGCTCATTCGCCCGTGCGACAGGGGACACACCCCTTACGGCGATATATTCATCAGCCAGTCAAAAGACCTCACTTATTGGGGTAAGCACCGTTTTGTTATGAGCCCGGTCGAGAACTGGGAAGCTACAAAAGTCGGAGCGGGTCCGACTCCTATTGAAACCGACGAGGGCTGGCTCATGTTCTATCACGGCGTGCTCACGAGCTGCAACGGCTTCACCTACAGCATGGGCGCCGCCATCCTCGATAAAGATGAGCCGTGGAAAGTGCTCCACCGCGCGGATAGCTTCCTGTTAGCTCCCCATGAGCTCTATGAATGCGTCGGCGATGTGCCGAATGTCGTGTTTCCGTGCGCCGCGCTCGCGGATGCCAAGACCGGCAGAATAGCTATCTATTACGGAGCCGCCGATACTTCGGTTGCCCTCGCGTTCACAACCGTTGATGAAACTGTGAAGTACATCAAGGATAACGACATTATAAAATAAAAATGCAGCCGTGGGATGATTCTCACGGCTGTCTCATTCCTTTTCCGAGCCTTTCGAGAGCGCGCTTTTCTATCCTGCTGACATAGGAGCGGGAGATGTTCATCATCGACGCTATCTCTCGCTGCGTCAGCGGCTCGTTGCCGTCGAGCCCGTAGCGCATGACGATTATCGCCTTTTCGCGCGGGTCGGGTATGCCGATGACGAGCCCGCGCAGCTTCTCGCTCTTTATCTTCAAATCAAGATCGTCTGCGATGCAGTCCGGCGTGCAGATAATATCCATTAGCGTGAGCGGGTTCCCCTCGCTGTCGCTGTCGATCGGGTCTTCGAGCGAGATGTCGTGCGCGCTCTTTTTCATCGAGCGAAAGTGCATCAGTATCTCATTTTCAACGCATTTCGCGGCGTATGTCGCAAGGCGCGTGCCCTTGTCGGGCTTGAACGAGTCTATAGCCTTTATCAGCCCGACCGTGCCTATCGAAATAAGATCGTCCTGATCCGAATATGCGGCGTAGTATTTTTTGACTATGTGCGCCACGAGCCGCAGGTTGTGCTCAATGAGTTCGCTGCGCGCCGATTTGTCGCCTGCGTGCATTTTTGCAAGAGCTTCGCGCTCCTGCGCCGCACTCAGCGGCGGGGCAAATGAGCCCGGCTGGCTCAGATGCAGGATAAAAAAGAGAAATCCGTTTGAAAATAACTGCAAAAACCAACCGAACACAGCACCGCCTCCCGTAGAATATCTATATTCGCGGTTTGCCGGAGTTTGCAAGTCCGGGCTTTTTTTGTAAATTCACTTGAAACTTCGGGACGGCTATAATATAATAATCTGTAGAAAAAGCGGGAACGGAGGTGCTCTCGTGTCGGATATCAAACTCGGCGCGCAGCTCTATACTTTACGCGATTACATACAGAATTATGAAGATGCTGAAAAGACTTTTGCCTATCTTGATTCTATCGGCATCAACACGATTCAGATTTCCGCTATCGGACCTATCGAGCCGGAGAAGGTCGCATATCTTGTTGATAAGTACAGTATGGATGTCTGCGTCACGCACACTTCGTTCGACCGCATGCTCAGCGATACCGAAGCCGTTGTCAGGGAGCATAAAATGATCCACTGCGACACGCTCGGAGTCGGCTGTATGCCGGGGGAGTACAGCGGCAGCGAAGAGGGCGTGCGCGAGTTTATAAAGCTCACGGGCGAGCTCGCAAAAAAGCTTCGCGATATTGGAATGCATTTTGCCTATCACAACCACGCTTTCGAGTTCAAGAAATATAACGGCAGGCGCGTTATAGATATGCTTATCGACGACACCGACCCCGAGCTGTTCGGCTTTATAATGGACACATATTGGGTTCAGTATGGCGGCGGCGATCCTGCGGATTTCATAAATCGCCTCAGCGGCAGAATGAAGGTCTGCCACTTCAAGGATTATAAAATCAACAGCGAGAACAAGCCCGATTTTGCCGAAGTTGGCACAGGAAACCTCAATCTCGATGAGTGCTACCGCGCGTGCAGGGATTCTGGTGTAAGATATATCGTTATCGAGCAGGACACCTGCGATATCGACCCGCACGAGTCGATGGCGATAAGCTACAAAAACCTTGTTGATATAGCAAAGAGAAACAGCTGATTTTTGGGAAGGGATGACAGAAGTGGAAGGAAAGATGAAGCTCCCCGTGGTTGATAGGGGATACGATATTGCGGCAACGGATGCGTATATCTCGATGCTGCAGGAGGAATATAATAAAATTTACGCCTGGGGCTCGGAGCTTGAAAAGCGTGCCGAAGCTCCTGCGGGCGAAGCGGCTTCGAGCGAAGAGATAGAAGCACTCAGAACGCAGAACCGCAGTCTATATAACAACTGTGTGGCGTTTGCAAAGCATATAAAACGCCTCGAAAAGCTCAGAGACGATCAGGGCAGATATATGGTTGACGAGCTCAACGCCGCAGAGAGCAGAAAGAAGGTTCTCGAAAAGGAGATATCCGACCTTGAGGCTCAGAAGAGCCTGCTTAAAGTGAGCAATGAGTCGGCTCGCGGCCAGTCCGATGCAATAGTCACCGCCGCGCGCAGCCAGGCGCAGAAGACGGTTACCGAAGCGCAGGAGCAGGCGAACGCAATAGTCGCCGAGGCGCAGAAGAAAGCCGAAACTATCCTGCGCGAGCGTATCGGCAGAATGTCTGCCGTGTGCGCCCAGCTTAACGATATGTTTGATAAGGGCGAATAAATATCGGCAATAAAAATAGAATGCGGCTGTTCATTATGAGGCTTAGTGCCTGCGTGATGATAACAGCCGCTTTTGTTTTTGCTACCCTGTAAAATCTTCTATCAGCTTTTGAAGTGCTTCGTCGCCCTCGACCGTTATTCCCTTGTAGACGCGCTCGGCTTCGCCGCGGGGCAGGGAGGATGTGAAAACATCGAATACCTCCTGCGGCTCGTCCTCGCCGTAGACGAACACCGCTATCCTGCCGTTGTAGTCGCGCATGATGTATTTTTCGCTCCCGTCCGGTGCGGTGCTTTCGATTATAGCCGAGACGGTCAGAAACGCCGCGGCGCAGAACGCGAGGGCAACGGCGATGCTTTTTATCGTGGTTTTCATCTTTCCTTTTTCCTTTCCGAAGGCTTGCTTTTTCTGCTTTCGTGGTGATTTTTGCCCCTTTCGGGCGTTTTTATACGCTGTTTTATACACTGCTATTGTTTTGATTTTACAAAATAATGAGAATATTTGGATTTAGGCTAAACTTTTTGCAAAAAGTATGCTATAATTTTTAACTGGATTGTAATGTGAAGGAGGCGCACGGATGGCAAACAGCTCCGCAAACGCATCGAAAAAGATGGGAACAGCCAAAAAATCTTCCAAAAAGAAGAATAAAAAGCCGAATAAAAAAGCCGGCAGGATAGCTCTGCTGGTCATACTCTGTGTGCTCGTCGTCGGTATGCTCACCACGGCGATAATCGGAGGTTATGTTTTCTTCAATATCGTGTCTTTTGCCCACGGCGAGATCGCGATAAATCTCGACGACTACAAGGCGAATCAGAACCAGACCTCGTTCGTCTATGCCTATAACAGCAACAACGAGCTCGTTGAAATGGCTCAGCTCCACGGCGAGGAGAACAGAATATGGGTCGATTTCGACAAGATGCCGGAAAATCTAAGAAACGCTTTCGTCTGCCTTGAGGACAAGCGTTTTGAGAAGCATCACGGCGTCGACTGGCTGCGCACTTTCGGCGCGGCAACCGGACTTTCAACCGGCGGCGGCTCTACAATAACCCAGCAGCTCGTCAAGAACGTGACCAACGACAAGGAGATAACGGTCGTCAGAAAGTTCAAGGAGATAGAGCGCGCTCTGAATCTTGAGCAGCACTACAGCAAGGATGCTATACTTGAAGCTTATCTCAACACCCTTTATCTTGGCAACGGCTGCTATGGCGTCCAGACCGCGAGCGAGACTTATTTCGGCAAGGATGTCAGCGAGCTGAATCTCGCCGAGTGCGCGACCCTTGCGGTCATAACAAAAGCGCCGACGAAGTATAATCCTCTGCTCAATCCCGAGGCGAACAAAACGCGTCAGGAACTCTGCCTCAAATATATGCTCGAGGAAAAGGCGGTAAGCAAAGAAGAGTACGAAGAAGCAGTTAACTATAAGCTCGTGTTCACAAACAGCGAGGGCTATGTCCCGAAGCCGGGCAAGACCAAGAACACTACCGAGGACAAGAACACCGAGAAGGAATATCAGGATTTCTATGTCGATTATGTCATCAAGACCGTCTGCAAGGATCTGATGAGCAAATACGGCTACACCTACCGCCAGGCGATGGAGAAGATAAATTACGGCGGACTCAAGATATATTCTGCTGCCAACCCCGATGTTCAGAAGGTTCTCAATACCGTATATTCAAACAGAATCGCTTTCGATAAGGAGGCAGACACCGCCGAGCATCCCGCCGCTCAGTCCGCGGCAACCGTCATGGACTATGAGGGCAGAATCGTCGGCATAGTCGGACAGGCGGGCGAAAAGAACGGCAACCTCTGCCTCAACAGAGCGTCCGAGTCCCCGAGACAGCCCGGTTCGTCCATAAAGCCCCTTTCGACCTATTCTCTCGCGCTCGAGAAGAACTATGTCAACTGGTCGAGCATGATCCTCGACTACTCGATCTATCAAAACGGCAAGCTCTGGCCGCAGAATGCGGACGGCACAAACGGAAGCAAGAAAGAGATAACCGTCCAGTATGCTATCCAGAAGTCGTTCAATACCGTACCCGTCAGAATAATTACGGAGATGCTCGGAGTCAACGAGGCATATAACTTCATGAAAAAGACGTTCCATCTGACAACTCTCGATGATTCTGCAGATGCGAATATCGCGCCCCTTGCAACCGGTGCTCTGACAAACGGCGTCACTACTGTCGAAATGGCGGCGGCATATGCTGTGTTCGGCAACAACGGCTATTACTACGAGCCCTATTGCTATTATAAAGTCACAAATGCCACGGGTACGGAAGTCCTGCTCGAAACGAAGTCCGAGCCCGAGAGAGTTCTCAGCGAGGATACCGCAGAGGTCATGCGCGAACTGCTCAAGACCGTCCCGGCAAGAGATTTCCGCAAGAGCAAGAATCTCGGCAAGTTCGAGCTGATGAGCAAGACCGGTACCACGAGTGACACCAAGGACAGCTGGATAGCCGGCGGCACGCCTTACTATGTCTGCGCAGTCTGGCTCGGCTACGATAAGCCCAAGGTCATTCCGTTCAGATACAGTGCTTCCGGACGAGTCTATATCGAACTGCTCGACCGCATCCACGCGAACCTGCCCGTCAAGGAGTTCCCCAAGACCGGCAAGGTCGAGGAGAAGGACTACTGCAAGAAGACCGGACTTCTCGCTTCGCCCTCGTGCAAGGAGACCGCAAAGGGATATTATAAGAAGTCCGCAATGCCCGCCGAGTGTACCGCATGCGGCGGCGGATCCGTCAGCGAGGTCGTCAGCGGAGTCGGCGACGCAGTCAGCAACATTATAGATTCGCTTCTTCCGACAAGCCCGCGTTCGGACGATTAAACTCAACCTGCGGCGAAAAAATATATAAACGGCCGCACCCGATAACGGTGCGGCTAATTTTTTAATTAAGAGGTATTTTATGATAATCCTGTCGGTAGATTACGGAGATACGCGAACGGGCATAGCCGTCTGCGACAAGACCGAATTTTTGGCGTCTCCCGTGACCGTTATAACAGAAAAAGAATCCGAGCCGCTGATTGAAAAAATAACAGAGATAGCGAAAGAGAAAAAGGCGGAGCTGATAGTTGTCGGTCTGCCCGTCAATATGGACGGCACCCACGGCGAACGCGCTCAGCGCTGCGAGGATTTTGCGGCGGCTCTGACCGAGTTTTCGGGCATAGAGACCGTGATGCGCGACGAACGCCTGACAACGGTTTCGGCGCATAACGCCCTGAATGTCACGAACACGCGCGGCAAGAAGCGCAAGGCTGTCGTCGATGCCGTCAGCGCCGTGATGATTCTCCAGGATTATCTCGACTATCGGCGCATCAATCACCTTTCCTGAACAGCTCTTTTATGCCCATGAGCAGCAGAAAACCGCCGAATATTTTCCCGGGAATATTGCTGTTCATGTGCGATACCGCGAGACTGCCGAGCAAAACTCCCGGCAGACCGCCTGCGGCAAAGAGCAGAACGCTTTTCCAGTCGATGAGCTTTTTGAATGAATAAACTATGCTCGAGAGCACCGCGCAGGGGATGAAAAACAATAGATTTATGCCCTGTGCCTTGAGCTGCGGCATGCCGAGCGAGAGCACGAGATAGAGCACAAGCACTCCGCCTCCGCCGAGTCCGAGACTGCCGGCGAGACCCGAGAAAAAAGCTGCCAGTATAGTCTTCATCGCATCAGCATCCTCACTCCCGCCCAGAGCATGAAAAGGGCAAAAATCTTGCCGAGTATTTTCGTTGGTATCTTCGGCAGAATGAAAGAACCGAGAACGCTTCCTATAAGCCCCGCCGGGAGATAGGGAAGCGCGTCGCCGAAGGTGACTTTCCCTGTGTAAATATATATCCCCGCGCTCGCCGCGGTCAGCAGCATAATGAGTGCCACCGCGTTTGCCTGCGCCCTGTTTTGCTCCATTCCGCTTTTTCTGAGCATCGGCACAGCAATCATCCCGCCGCCGGCTCCGAGCGCGGAGTTGACCGTCCCGATGGCGAGACCGCCGATAATCTTTGTTATTCCTTTCATTTTCTCAGCTCCTTTTTCCTATTTTGCCCGCCGCTGTTCTAATAATGCCGCGACTCTCCGCATATTCTTTTGTGGGGGTGTCGGTATGGTGATAAATTTCAAAAAGCGTTCAAGGCTCGTCGCTCTCGGTATCGCGGCGGCTGTTGTAATAATGGTTATATGCTTCGTGATGATATCCTCGCGCGGCTCCGGATATGCGCGCAGGACCTCTTCAAATGCGCTTCGCACCGTGACAATTATCGTTGATGCAGGTCACGGCGGCATGGACGGCGGCACGACTGCGGCGGACGGAACGGTCGAAAAAGATATAAATCTGTCCATAGCCCTGAAGCTGCGCGATATGCTCGATACAGCGGGCTACAATGTCATCATGACCCGCGAAACGGACGACGATATAGCCGACGACTCCGCAAAAACCGTGCGTCAGCAAAAAGTCTCGGATATAAAAAACAGAATGAAAATCATCGAACAGACGCCCGACGCCCTGTTCGTGAGCATACATCAGAACCACTACGGCGGCCCGTCATACAGCGGCGCGCAGGTGTTCTATTCAAAAAACAATCCGGAGAGCGAGAAGCTGGCAAAGGCAATTCAACAGGATATTCGCTCGCTTATCCAGCCTCAGAATCAGCGCGCCGTCAAGCGCACGGGCACTGAGATATATCTGCTCTATCATGCGCAGTCTCCGGCGGTTATGGTCGAGTGCGGCTTTCTCTCGAACGCCGACGAGACGCTGAAACTAAAAGACGATAATTATCAGAACGCCATGGCTTTTTCAGTCATGTGCGGTATAACAGACTATTTAAAACAAGACGAAAAACTGACGGAGGTAACATAAAATGGCAGGCAAGGCAAAATCGGTCTATATCTGTTCCGAATGCGGCTATGAAAGCCCGAAATGGTTCGGCTGCTGCCCGGGCTGCGGCGAGTGGAATACCATGAATGAGGAGATAAAAGCGCCCGCCGCTCCGGCGTCCAAGAGCGGCGCGAGTGCGCGCAGCGTCAAGACATATGCTCTCAGCGAGATAACCGCCGATGAGGAGATACGCTATCAGACGGGACTCACCGAGCTCGACCGCGTCCTCGGCGGCGGAATAGTCAAAGGTTCGCTGGTGCTCCTGAGCGGCGACCCCGGCATAGGCAAATCGACGATTCTTCTTCAGATATGCCAGTATATCGGCAAGGATCTCGATATTCTCTATGTCTCGGGCGAGGAGTCGGTCTATCAGATAAAACTCCGCGCGGACAGGCTCGGCGTCACAAGCCCGACCTTGACTTTAATGAGCCAGACCGACGTTCAGGCTATATGCGAGTATATAAATATCAACAAGCCCGGGTTCGTTATCATCGACTCGATACAGACTATGGTCATAAGCGACCTCAGCTCCTCTGCGGGCAGTGTCACGCAGGTGCGCGAATCGACTTCGATGTTCATGCGCACCGCGAAGAGCAGCAATATCCCGATTATAGTCGTCGGTCATGTCAACAAGGACGGCAACATCGCGGGTCCCAAGGTGCTCGAACATATAGTTGACGCGGTGCTCTATTTCGAGGGCGACCGCAATATGTCTTACAGAATCCTCCGTGCCGTCAAGAACCGCTACGGCTCGACGAATGAGATAGGCGTTTTCGAGATGCTCGACAGCGGACTTTCTCAGGTCGAGAATCCGTCCCTTATGCTGATTTCAGGCAGACCGAAGAACACTTCCGGTACCTGTATCGCCTGCGCTATGGAGGGCACCCGCCCGATACTCGCCGAGGTTCAGGCTCTTGTCAGCGCGTCGAGCTTCGGCAATCCCCGCCGTATGGCGACCGGCTTTGATTACAGCCGCATGGCGATGCTCTTAGCCGTCCTCGAAAAGCGAGCGGGCTATTTCTTCGGCAATATGGATGCCTATATAAATGTCATCGGCGGACTCAAGCTCGATGAACCCGCGACCGACCTCTCCGTTGCGCTTGCGCTTATTTCGAGCCTCAAGGATGTCCCGATAAGAGACGATGTGCTCGCTTTCGGCGAGATAGGTCTCGGCGGCGAGATTCGCTCCGTCAACCACTGCGAACAGCGCATAAAAGAGGCGGCTCGGCTCGGCTTCAAAACCTGCATTATCCCGCGCCATAATTTCAAATCCGTGCCGGACAAGCTCAAAAAGGAGATAGAGGTCATCGGCGTCAAGAATGTCTATGAGGCGTTCGCGAACTGCGTTGACTGATGAATTTTATGACCCATATAGAATCGCCGAACCTGCCGAAGAGGGGAATCACCCTCGCCGCGGTAAGCGTCGACGCAGAAAAAGCAAAAGAATATCTTCGCTCGCGCGGTATCAGTGTTTTTGATATCCTGCCGTGTGCCGCGATAACCGACGGCACAGCCGCCCACGCCGATTTGCACTTATTGCATCTCGGCGGGCGAAAAATTATACTTAGCCGCGAACAGCGTGAAAATATAGAAAAGCTCACTGAACTTGGCTTCAATGTGCAGGTTCTTGACACTCCGCTCGGCGATAAATATCCCGCCGATGTGCCGCTCAATGCCGTGCTTTTCGGCAATTATGCGATACTCAATCCCAAAACCGTCTGCAAAAACATCGACTTTTCCGGGCGTAGTTTAATACCCGTGCGCCAGGGCTACACAAAATGCTCGGTAGTGCCCGTGACGGAAAGCGCGATAATTACCGATGATGTGTCAATAGCCTCGGCGGCCGAAAAAAACGGACTTGCTGTACTGCTCGTCTCAAAGGGCGATGTCGCCCTGCCCGGGCGCGAATATGGCTTTATCGGCGGCTGCTGCGGACTCATTGCGCCCGATACAATGCTCTTCAACGGCTCGCTCGCGTCTCATAAAGACGGTGAAAAAATAAGAGCCTTTCTCTCTTCATTCGGCGTGCGTGCGGAGGAGGCGGGGGACTTTCAATTAACCGATATCGGCTCAATACTTCCGCTCGCAGAGAGATAAGCCGAAAATCTTTTTGAAAATTACATTTTATTCCAAAATCCGATTTTTATTATTTGCCTTTGTGCTATCATATTTCGGAAAACTTCAGTGGAGTGGTAACAACGAAAAAAGGACAGCTTAAAGGCGGCATCTTTCTCATTCTCGCCGCTGTTATATGGGGACTGTCGTTTGTGGCTCAGAGCGAGGGACTTGAGGTAATCGGAACTCTGACCTTCAACGGCATAAGAATGATTATGGGCGGCACGGTGCTCCTGCCGGTCATTGCAATAATGTCGGGAGTTCAAAAATCAAAAAACAAAAAGCTCGGCTCGGCCGAACAGAAAACGCCCGAAGAGAAGAAAAAAGACAGAAAAAGTCTCATTGTCGGCGGGCTTGTCTGCGGAACGGTTCTCTGCGTGTCGAGCAATCTTCAGCAGGCGGCGTTCGGCTATACAACGGTCGGCAAGGTCGGCTTCATAACCGCGCTCTATATGCTCCTGGTGCCGATAATCAGCCTCGTTTTCTTCAAAAAGCGCGTCAGTCTGCCTGTGTGGATAGGCGTCGGACTCGGCGTTGTCGGACTTTATCTGCTGTGTGCGGGCGGCAAGGCGACTTTCGGCAAGGGCGAATTGCTCGCTCTCGCGTGCTCGGTCGGCTTTGCGATACATATTCTCGTTATCGACAAATATTCGGCTATAGTTGACGGAGTCAAGCTCTCGTGTGCGCAGTTCTTTGTCTCGGGTATAATTTCCGTCATTCTCATGTTTATCTTTGAAAAGCCGAGTATCCATGCCATAATGAGCGCAGCGCCCTATCTGCTCTACACAGGTATTTTGTCCTGCGGAGTGGCGTTCACTTTCCAGACCCTCGGCCAGCGCGATTCCGACCCCACGGTCGCTTCGCTCCTGCTGTGCCTTGAATCTGTGTTCGCTGTCATATTCGCCTGGGTGCTGATAGATCAGAAAATGTCCGTAAGGGAGCTCAGCGGCTGCATCATCATGTTCGTCGCAATAGTTCTCGCCCAGCTTCCCGCAGATGTGTTCAAGAGAAAGAAAAAGGTATAATAAATCCTAATTTTTATCCGACAGACCGTGTTATTGCATGGTCTGTCTTTTTCTATACCCATTGATATCGTTGACAAAAAGCCAATATATGGTGTATAATTAAATATGTATGATACAAAATAATGCGTAACAATCAGTCGGGGGATAACTCAATGGCAAAAGTCAAAAAGAGAGAAGAATACGGCGACGACAGCATTGAAATGCTCAAAGGCGCCGACAGAGTGCGGAAAAAACCGTCGGTTATTTTCGGCTCGAACGGTATCGAGGGCTGCGAGCACTCGGTGTTTGAAATAATTTCAAACTCCGTTGACGAGGCGCGCGAGGGCTTCGGCAACACGATTACCGTCACCCGCTTCGAGGATAAGTCCATAGAGGTTCAGGATTACGGGCGCGGTATACCCGTTGAGTTCAACCGCAGGGAAAACGAGTATAACTGGAAGCTCCTGTTCTGCGAGCTCTATGCAGGCGGAAAGTATAACACCAACGACGGCGGAAGCTACGAGTATTCGCTCGGCACAAACGGACTCGGCCTTTGCGCCACGCAGTATGCCTCGGAGTATATGGAGGCGGAGGTTCACTCGAACGGCTATTGCTATCATCTGCAGTTCAAAAACGGCGAGCCGGTCGGCGATATGATAAAAGAGCCCTACAGCAAAAAGGACACAGGCACGCGCATAAAGTGGCGCCCCGACCTCAAGGTGTTCACCGATATAGACATACCTCTCGAGTATTTTCAGGATATGATGCGCCGCCAGTCGATAGTCAACGCGGGCATCAAGTTCGTGCTCAGGAATCAGAACGGCTCGAAGTTTGAAACGTTCGAGTATTTCTATGAAAACGGCATAACCGATCACCTCAAGGAGGTCGTCGGCAACAACGCCATTTCTTCTGTCTGCACCTGGAGCGGCGAGCGAGTAGGACGCGACAGAGCGGATCAGCCCGAGTATAAGCTTAAAATAAACGCCGCGCTCTGCTTCTCGAATAAGGTCCAGCTCAAGGAGTTCTATCACAACTCGAGCTACCTTGAACACGGCGGCGCACCCGACAAAGCTGTCCGTTCCGCTTTCGTGTCGCAGATAGACTCTTATATAAAAAAGAGCGGAAAATATCTCAAATCCGATTCAAAGATAAATTTTCAGGATATTGAAGACTGCCTTGTGCTTGTCATCTCGTCGTTCTCGACCATAGCTTCATATGAGAACCAGACGAAAAAAGCTATCACGAACAAGTTTATTCAGGAGGCAATGACCGAGTTCTTCAAGCATCAGCTCGAGGTGTATTTCATCGAAAACAAGCTTGACGCGGACAAGATATGCGATCAGGTGCTCGTCAATATGCGCGCGCGCGTCCGTGCGGAGACGACGAAGCTCAATATAAAAGGCAAGCTCCAGTCGAGCAACGATATGGGCAGCCGAGTGCAGAAATTCGTTGACTGCCGCAGCAAGGATGTCTCCGAGCGCGAGCTGTTTATAGTGGAGGGCGACTCGGCTCTCGGCGCCTGTAAGCAGGCACGCGACTCGTCTTTCCAGGCGATAATCCCAGTGCGCGGAAAGATACTCAACTGTCTCAAGGCGGAATATAACAAAATATTCGCAAACGATATCATAACCGATCTGATAAAAGTTCTCGGCTGCGGAGTCGAGGTCAAGTCGAAGTCGATGAAAGATATGGTTGCATTCAATATCGACCAGCTGCGCTGGAGCAAGGTCATAATCTGCACCGATGCCGACGTTGACGGATTCCAGATACGCACGCTTATCCTCGCGATGATCTATCGCCTCATGCCCACGCTTATTGAAAAGGGCAAGGTGTATATCGCGGAGTCACCGCTCTATGAGATAAACTCAAAGGACGAGACGTGGTTTGCATATAACGAGCAGGAGAAGCAGGATATCCTTTCCCAACTTGAAAACAGCAAGTTCACCATCCAGCGCTCGAAAGGACTCGGTGAAAACGATGCGGACATGATGTCGCTGACGACGATGAATCCCGCAACCCGCCGCCTTATCCGTGTTGACCCGACCGACGCCCAGAAAACTGCCGAGATATTTGATCTCTGGCTCGGCGACAATCTCGCCGGCAGAAAAGAGCATATCGCACGCGACGGCGCGGCATATATCGACATGGCGGATGTTTCGTAACAGCTTAACTATTGAAAGGATTTTGATATAAATGGCGGGAAAAAGAGGCAAAAAAGAACCCCCGAAAAATGAAATCGATCCGCTCAAGAGCGGAGTTCATATCATCGGCGCGGGCGAAGTTGTTGAACAGCCGATAACCGATACCATTGAAACGAACTATTTCCCTTATGCGATGAGCGTCATCATGTCGCGTGCTATCCCGGAGATAGACGGCTTCAAGCCCTCGCACAGAAAGATACTCTATACCATGTATAAAATGGGTCTGCTCACCGGTGCGCGCTCAAAGTCGGCTAATATAGTCGGACGCACCATGCAGCTGAACCCCCACGGCGACGCCGCCATATACGAGACTATGGTCAGGCTCTCGCGCGGGTATGAAGCGCTGCTGCACCCGTATGTAGATTCAAAGGGTAACTTCGGTAAGGCGTATTCGCGCGATATGATGTGGGCGGCTTCGAGATATACCGAGGCGAAGCTCGACCCCATAAGTGCCGAGCTTTTCAAGGATATCGACAAGGACACCGTCGATTTTGTCGATAACTACGACAGCACCATGAAAGAGCCGACCCTTCTGCCGGTCACTTTCCCGAGCGTGCTCGTCAATAATAACACCGGTATAGCCGTCGGCATGGCGAGCTCCATATGCTCCTTTAACCTCGAAGAGGTCTGCCGCACGACTATCGAGCTTATCAGAAACCCCGACCACTGCGTTGCGGATACCCTCAAAGCGCCCGACTTTGCGGGTGGCGCGAAGATACTCTATGACCGCGAGAAGATCGAGGAGATTTACCGCACAGGCCGCGGCTCGTTCAAGCTCTACGCCAAATATACTTATGACAAGTCGAACAACTGCATTGATATAACGGAAATTCCGATGACCTCGACCGCAACGAGCGAGTCTATAATAGAAAAGGTTATCGACAGGGTCAAGGCGGGCGCGATAAGAGAAATAAGCGATATCCGTGACGAGACGGACAAGAGCGGTCTTAAAATAACCATAGACTTAAAGAGGGGAACAGACCCCGACAAGCTCATGCAGAAGCTCTACAGGCTCACTCCGCTCTCGGATTCGTTCGCCTGCAACTTCAATGTCCTGATTGCCGGTTCGCCCCGCGTCATGGGCGTCAAAGAGCTGCTCAACGAGTGGATTGCGTTCCGCATGGAGTGCGTCAGACGCAGAACCTATTTCGACCTCAAAAAGGCTAAGGACAAGCTGCATCTGCTGCGCGGACTTGAAAAAATCCTCCTCGATATCGACAAGGCAATAAAGATCGTCAGAAATACCGAAGAGGAGGCGGAGGTCGTCCCGAACCTCATGATAGGCTTCGGAATCGACCGCATCCAGGCGGAGTATGTCGCGGAGATAAAGCTTCGTCATTTAAACCGCGAATATATCTTAAAGCGCACGCAGGATATCGAAGAGCTTGAAAAGCTCATTGCCGATCTTGAGGATATCCTCGCAAAGCGCGGCAGAGTCGGCGCGATAATTATCAGCGAGCTTGAGGAAGTTATCAAGAAATACGGCAAGCCGAGAAAGACGGAGATTATCTACGCCTCCGATATCGCAGAGGAGGAAGAGGAGGAGCAGATACCCGATTATCCCGTGACGCTCTTCTTCTCGAAGCAGGGCTATTTCAAGAAGATAACCCCGCAGTCCCTGCGTATGAGCAGCGAGCAGAAGTTCAAGGAGGGCGATGAGCTCGCACAGACCGTGGTTACGGATAACGCGAAAGAGCTTCTCTTCTTCACGAACCGCTGCCAGGTCTACAAGGCTCGCGTCAACGACTTCAAGGAGACAAAGGCGAGCGCACTCGGCGATTATGTGGCGAGCACGCTCGGCATGGACGAGGGCGAGACGGCGGTCTATATGGTCGTGACCTCGGACTATTCGGGTCATATGCTCTTCTTCTTTGAAAACGGAAAGGCGGCGAAGGTCGAGCTTTCCGCCTATCAGACGAAGACGAATCGCAAGAAGCTCATAAAGGCTTATTCAGACAAATCGCCCGTCGCTGCGATGCTCCATATCGAGAGCGATGTCGAGCTTGTTATAATCTCTTCCGCGGGCAGACACCTTTTGATAAACACCGGCGCAATCTCGCCCAAGACCACCAAGGACACGCAGGGAGTCGGCGTGATGAGCCTCAAGAAGGGTCAGAAAGTTATGACCGTCCGCACGTATAAAGAAGGGGAGTTCGCCAAGGCGTACAGATATAAGACAAAGAACCTGCCCGCCGCCGGAGCGCTGCTGAGCGCGGAGGACAAGGGCGAACAGCTTGAGCTCGGAATATAAAAAAGACCGTTTGCAAGGCTTCCCCGCAAAACGGTCGGCGGGAAAAGCCCTGCAAACGCATTGACTTCGGACTCTTGCCGCTGAGAGTAGTTTGCTCAGCCGCGCGCCGATAATACATCTTTCGGAAGGAAAATTTCTCCGTTCGGCAAAAGTTTTTGTAAAAACTATTGAAATGTGTCAAAGTATATGCTAAAATATCTTAGCAATTTGTGTTTGGAGGTTAACTTCATGGCAGTACATGAGATTATATTGGGCATAGTCCTCATTCTTCTTTCGGTCGCTATTATTGTTCTCGTCCTTCTTCAGGAGGGTAAGTCCGCTGGCCTTTCCGGCGCTATCGCAGGCGGCGCAGAGACTTTCTTCGGCAAGAACAAGAGCAGGACTATGGAGTCGAAGCTTGTGCTTATCACGAAGATCATCGCTATCTCTTTCTTCGTTCTCGCACTCGTTGCAACCCTGCTTCTTCTCTTCCTTTAATACAGGACAAGTAATATCTGAAAGCTGAACTTATGCGACCCTTCGGGGTCGCATTTTTTCATGTGTAAATATAAAAACGGCCCCGGGCTTCACAGATTTTCCGTGAAGCCCGGGGCTATGTGTGTTTAAGGGAGTTTTTATATTTAACCGAGATTCAGCTCGACGCGCCCTTTCGGGATATACATTATCGTTCTGCAGCCGTTGGCACGTCTGAACTCGGCAACATATCCGCCCGTGAGGTCGAATCTGTAGCCGTAGGCGTTTTCGGCGAGTGCGTTTATCGTTGCGCCGTCGGTGAATTCCCTTGAATTTTTCGGCATGTAGTCGCCGCTCGTGTATGTGCTTATCTGTTCTCCGGTCTCGCGGTCGGTTTCCGGCTTTGATTTGCCGTTGTCCCAGAAAGCGTTGAATATCGGCGTGGTGTATTCAAGCGCGTCGACGGTGAGCTTGCCTATGTCCGCCACTCTGACGGCGACTATAGGCGATTCGTCAACGAGCAGGTCATAGAGCCCGTGGGCTTTTAGATATTCGACGGTGTTCGTCATTTCCTCGGTTATCGGAATAACGGACTTGAACTTGCCGAAATCTCCGTATTCCGAGCCGTTGGTCATCATCTCGCCGTAGTTTCCGGCTTTCCAAGCGTTGCGAACATCGTCTGCCGGCGTGTCAACGTCATCGATATCGGGGACTTCCGTCTGAGCTTGGGTCGCCGTCACGGCTTCGACTCCATCCGACGCTATGTCGTGATAGAGGGCCATAGCGCCGAGCCACTTTGAGTCGGAGCAGAGAATTCTGTCTGCGCCGAGAGAGGCTATGTCCTCATATATCGCGCGGGCGAGTCCGCGCGTAAATTTTTGGTCAACGACGGTCTTTTTGTCCATCTGTCCCGAGAAGAGAACGGGGAATACTTTTTCGCTGTCTATATTCAGCAGCTCGTTTTTGATTTTGTTGTTCCAGTTCTCGGTGTTCTCTATTGAATAGAGCGAGAGATAGTCGCCGAGCCCGACTGTCCGATATTCTCTTATTATCTCGCGTCCGTTCTTGAGCTTGTATTTTATAATAACAGTGCTGCGCACGGCTCTTTCGGAATAATCCTCGCTGCTTGAAACAACTTTTCTGCCCGAGGCGATGAGCCTTTTGTGCAGCTCGCGCACGGCGTTAATGTCGCTTTCGCTTTTGAATCCGTCGATAATTATGCGCCTTTCGTCGGCGTTGCTGAGATAGTAGCAGCCGCTGTTTATGCCAACCGGGTTTCCGTCCTCGTCGAAGGCGAGATAGTAGCCGGAGTTTGCGTTGAATTTGAGCTCGTCTGCTCTTGTGCGGTAGCTTCCGAGAAGTATGTCCGGAGCGGATACCGATGCGCTCTCGATGCTGTCGGTATCCGGCACGCGGCTGCTGTAACCGAAGAACCCGGTGTAGAGCGAGAGCATAACGGCGACCGCGAGAGCCACATGGACAAGCCCGTATTTCCAATCCTTTTTTAGTGCCTTAAAACTGAGATTGAGCATAATATCGAAAACCACGAATATAACAGCGCTCAAAAGCACGGTTGTTATGCCCGTTATAAGATATTGCTTGTCGGTGATTTGCGAAAAATAAAAATTAACGGCGACGATAGTCGAGCCTGCGGAAACAGAGAGCATGGCGGTCAGCAAAAAGTTTAAAGTCTTGCTCCTGCCGCTGAAGCCGCATATCTCCACCTTCCTGCGCTTTAGCATCAAAAGCCCGAAAACGAACAGCAGGGCGGTCAGTAACGCCCAGAGTATATAGGGCTCAAGAGACGGCGCGCTCCAGCTTTTCAGCTCGTCTGCGGTGATTTTAGAGAATCTGTCGGCCGAGACCAACGAGCCCGAGCGGATGAATACGTCGTTGTTGAGCGAGAGCAGATTTAGACGCGACAGCACGCGCCCGAAAGGGGAGAGAGCCATGCTGATGTCCTGACTGTGACTCGCCGACGGATAGAGCGCGTAGTTTGAATTGTGCGGCGCGCCGAAGAGCAGCTTCGGTACAGTGTTATTGAGAAAATATACAGCAGCGCTCGGAAACGCTATGAATGCGAGCGAGAACAGTACCGATTCGCCTGCGGTTCCCACGCAGACGGAGACTGCCGCCGCAACAGAGAATCCCGCAAGCGCCGTCACGGTCATGTGAACGGCGTAAAACAGCAGCGTGCGCCAGAGCATGACGGACGAGCCGAAGTAGATAAGGTTCAGCATTGCCGAAAAGGCGAGCGGGAGAAGCACGGCCGCTTCGAGCATGACCGCTCCCGCCAGCCAGTGCGCCGAAAACAGACCAGCGCGGCTGATGCCGAGACTGAAATATATGTTGTTCTTCGCCCTGCTTGAGACGAATCTGAAAAGCATTATACCCAGCGCGGCGGAGAGAACAACGACTGCCGCCGTGTAAAAATAGAGAATATCCGTCAGCATATAGTTGTCAGATCCGCCGATTATTAAAAATTTTCCGGATTCGCGCAGAAGCTCCAACGTCGCCGAGCCGCCGCTCTTCAGCGCCGTAAGCTGTCTTATCTTGTCGCTGCCGAAAAAGCTTCTGAGGTAGAGCGCCAAGCTCATTACAAAGACCGCGAGCGGAAAAGCAAAATTCTTTCTTATCGCGTGAACGACTGTGAAGCCGAATGGGCTTTTGAAGCCGTCTCTTGATTTGTTCACTCTTTATCCCTCCGATGCTGCTCAGTTCGGCGGCCGCACCGTTTCAGCGCAGCCGCCGCTTGAAATTTATTTGCCCGTGCCGAGATTCAGCTCGATGCGTCCTTTCGGAACATACATTATCGTAAGAGCGCCGTTTTCGCGCTTGAACTCAACAAGGTATCCGCCCGTGAGGTCGAAGCGGTAGCCGTAGGCGTTGGCGGCGAGCTTTTCGACAATAGTCTTGTTTGTTATGGTTACGGCATCCTTCGGCATGAAATCGCCGCTGTTGTAGTTGCTCACCTGATAGGTGTAGCCGGTGGAATCCGTCTTTGAAACTGCCTTTGATTTTCCGTCATCCCAGAAGGCGTTGAATATCGGGCTACAATAGCCGTATCCGTATCTTGCTTGCACGGAGTCGGTCGAGTGACCCATGTCCTTAACTCTGACGCTGACTATCGGGGACTCGTCTGTGAGCTTCTCGTAGAGTCCGTGCTCCTTGAGGAAGCTTATAGTGTTCGTCATCTCCGAGGTTATCGGAACTGTTGAGTAGTCGCCGAGTGAGATATAATGTCCGCTCGACTCTCCATGCGCCGAAAGCTCGTTGACCTTATCCTGCCTTGACATATCAAGATCTTCCTCAATGCCCGGTTCCGGCATAGGCTCTGTTACGGTAGTGGCGCTTCCGTAGTACGCCTCCTCCTGTGTGTTTTGACGAGAAACATAGAACGCAACCGAGCCGAGATATTTCGCGTTGCTTGTCAGGAACTTGTCGGAGCTCAGCGTGCTGATATCATTATATATCGCGCGCGCGAGACCCGCCGTCAGCTCTTCGTCAACAGCTATCCTGTTGTCCATCTGAGCGGAGAAAACTATCGGGATAACATTTTCCGAGTCGATGTTGAGCAGCTCGTTCTTGATTTTGCTGTTCCAGTTCTTGGTATCCTCAAGGGTATAGAGCGTGGGATAGTCTGTCAGCGGAACATAGTTATAAACTCTGACAAGCTCGCGTCCGTTCTTGAGCTTGTATTTTATGATAACCTTCTGGCTCGTGACTCTCTTCGAGTAGTCATCAGGGTCGCAGTTCATTTTGTTGATGTTTCCTGCTTTTATCATGGCCTTGTGGATTTCGCGGACAGTATTTATGTCATCTTTGTCCTTGAAGTCCTCAACGAGTGAGTTCGAACGGTTGCCGACATAGTAGTAGTCCTTGAGTCCGTCCTCGCCGAAGTAATAAAGGTTGCTGTTATATCCGGACCGGAGCCCGTTGCCGAGCTTGTAGCTGCCCATCAGTGCGTTGGGCGCGGAGATGGATGCGCTCTCAATGGACTGAACATCGGGCACGCGGCTGCTGTAGCCGAAGAAGCCGGTGTAGAGCGAGAGCAGGAACGCTGCCATGAGGCCGACGTGGACAAGACCTATCTTCCAGTCCTTTTTGAGAACCTTGAAGCTCAAATGGAGAATGACATCGAGTATAACAAATACCAGGAAAGCTGCGACGATTGCCAGGGCTATCATTATCCATCTGCTTATCTGCGATGTGTATGCTATAAAATATATTATCAGCGAAGCAGCTCCGAAAGAGGCAATCATGCAGAGCACGAAGTTGAGAACGGCGCTTCTTCCGGGGAAACCGCATATCTCGGCTTTTCTGCGCTTGAACATGAACAGACCGAACACGAAGAACGCGGCGATGAGAACTGCCCAGAGAATATAGGGAGTCAGCGATGGCGCGGCCCATTTTTTTGCCGCCTCTTTTGTCATAGCTTCAACGGAAGATGAGTTAATAAAAGAGCTTCTGTTGAGCATGAGCAGATTTATATGGGCGATAGCGCGGCCGAACAGGGTGCTGTTCGTCATATCCAGATAGTTCTCGCCGAAGCTTGAAGCGACGGGATATATGTCGTAGTAAGTTTTGGAGGGAGCGCCGTTGAGGATTGAGGGAACGCCGTAGTTCACGCACATTGTCACAACGCTCGGGAACGCCGCGAGAACGGCTGAAAAACCAATCGCCTCAACAGTCGTGCCCACGCAGCTTGAGACCGCCGCCGATATTGTAAGACCGGCGAGCACACATATCACGTTGTGCACCGCATAGAACAGGAAGGTTCGCCAGAGCATGACGGACGAGCCGAAAAAGTGGAGGTTGATTCCGAGCGATACTGCGAGTGGGATGAGTGTTGCCGCGAGCATCATAATTATGCCTGCAACCAGACGCGCTGTGTAGAGGTCGGCGCGCTTGATACCGAGACTGTAGTAGACGTTGACGGTCTTTTTATTCGTAACGAATCTGAACAGCAAAACGCCGACTAACAGCGATATCACAACGAGCAGAGCGGGGTAGAACGAGATGAGCGGTTCATATGCCGCGCGCTCCGAGTCGAAGATAAAGACCTCGTACGCTTCGCGCATTAACTTCATAACGTCCTGACCGGTGATAGCGGCCTTGTTCTTTGCTTCTCTCAATACATCCCAGCAGAAGCCGGTGAGATAAAAAATCATGCTGAGCACAAATGTTGCAAGGGGGAGAATGAAGTTTTTCTTTATCGCGTGAGCGACGGAGAAGCGGAATGTGTTCTTATATTTCTTCATCTGTGACACCTCATTTCTTCTCTTCGGGCTTGCCGAAGATGTCCTTGAAGTCGTAGTCGCTGCCCTCCATCTCCTCGAGGAAGATCTCTTCGAGCGTGAGCGGGAATTTTTCGATCATCAGCGGATTCATATTTTGAAGCTTCTTCTCGTTTTCGTCCATGTCGCCGTTGGCGCTCAGGGTGATTATCTTTCCGTCCTTCGAGAAGTGCCTGATGTCGAGATCCTTGAAATCGCTCTCTTCGAGGTCGCGGTCAAAGACCAGCCTGAACTTGCAGCGCGAGCCGCTGATATCGTCAACCGAGCAGTCCATGACTATGCTCTTGCCGTTTATCAGCGCAATGTGGTCGCACATATCGGCGAGGTCGTGGAGGTTGTGCGAAGAGATTATGACGGAGCATTCCTCTTCGGCCATGTATTCGAGCAGGAGGTTCTTAATAAGATTCCTCTTTGCCGGGTCGAGTCCGTCGAAGCTCTCGTCGAGCAGGATAACCTCAGGCATGGTGGACATTCCGAGAATTATCTCGGCCTGTCTCTGCATTCCCTTTGAAAAGCCGCGTATGCTCTTCTTCGTGTCAAGCCCGAAAACCTTTGAGAGCTTGTGCATGGTGTCGAAGCTGAAGCGGGGATAGTAGCCCGCATAGAATTTGCCCATGCTCTCTATTGTCGCGTTGGGCTCGAAATAGAGGTCGTCGGGGACATAGAAGAGTCTCTGCTTCACTTTTGCGTTGTCAAAAACATTCTCGCCGAATATTTTGACCTCGCCCTC